>SESB01002653.1_pt1 | contig 10171 bp, 10 predicted proteins | sample 3171441 | NCBI WGS metagenome assembly SESB01 (sample SAMN06051867, study PRJNA518727) | freshwater metagenome | biome: subpolar coniferous forest; feature: holomictic lake; material: water; isolation source: holomictic Lake 227, 6 m depth | place: Canada: near Kenora, Ontario | collected...
AATGATGTGACCAATAGACCCAAGGTAGGGACGGTCCAAATGATAGTAACAAACCACACTACTGTGGTTGCAATCTTGCTTGAGAAGATCTTGCGACCAGGATTGTGCTCAGCGAGCTTCTTTGCCATTAGTGAGTACGCTCCTTTCGCAGTGATCGAATGTTGTAGATAAGAATTGGCGCTACTAACGTAAAGAGAACAACAGCTAATGCTGATCCTTTACCTTGATCAAACTGAACGAAGGTCTGGGAATACATCTCATTGGCAAGCACGTTTGTACTGAAGTTTCCGCCAGTCATTGTGCGAACAATGTCGAACACCTTTAGTGCGCCAACAACGCCGGTTGCAAGGACGACAATGAATGTTCCTTTAACCATTGGAAAAGTTATGTTGCGGAATAAACGCCATCCCGATGCACCATCCAGCGCTGATGCTTCAACGATATCTGCAGGCACACCTTTAATGGCCGCCGACAAGATCACCATTCCGAAGCCCATCTGAGTCCACACGTAAATAATCATTAACAAGAAAGTGTTGAGCGGTTTTGACAGCATCCAATCACTTGGAGTCAGCCCAAAGAATTTAACTACAGCGCTAAGCAAACCAATCTGCACATCACCTGGTTCGTTGTATTCGTAAACAAACTTGAAAATGATTGAGGCGCCAACAAATGAGATCGCCATAGGCATAAATAACAGTGATTTTGGGATGGATTCATGCTTAATTCGATCCAACATAACCGCCAGTAATAAGCCAAGTGCTGCGGTGAATAGTGGAACAACCAAGATCCATAAAATTGTATTGACCATGATGATCTTTACATTGGGATCTTCAAGCATCCATTGGTAATTAGCTAACCCAACCCAACCATTTGAATCTGGATTCATAAAACTAAAAAGAATTGTTCGTACGCCAGGAATGACAACACCGGCAAGAAGCAAAACAAGGGCTGGTCCGAGAAAGATTATTAAAGCAATTGGTCGCGCTTTTTTACCATTTGCACGGCCAGCGATTGTAAATAGAACGCCAAGGACAATAAAGAAAATTGCGATTGCAGAAAAAGCTGAGGTGAACTTAGGAACGTTAGTCGTTAGAAAACCTGACATTCCTAATTCACCTTTTTCGATTATTGATTGTGTTTGAAGTTTAAGTGCAGAGGAGGTCACCCGTAAAGGTGACCTCCTCCGTATTACTTATTGCGCTGTATTAGCTCTTTGGCCAAGCAGCGTCGATTGCCTTTACAACATCAGCAATGGACTTTCCTTCACCGAACCAAGCAGTGAATTCCTTCCATTCTGCACCAGCACCGACAGCAGCTGGCATTAAGTCAGATGCGTCGAATCCAAATGTTGACTTTGGATTTGCTAGGTATGTTGCAGCTAGCTTGTCTACAGGATCCTTGTAAGCAGCTAGTGGTACACCTGAGTTAGCTGAAATCCAGTGATCTAGCTGTACACGTGATGTAGCAAATGTTGCTGATGATAGGTATGCCTGTACTGCCTGTACCTCTGGACGTGCTGAGAAAGCAGCTGTGAACTCGCCGCCACCAACAACTGGAACAGTTACCTTTGAGTTTGTTGCTGGTAGGTAGAACGCAAATGCATCACCTGTTGGTGCGATTGTTGCGCCTGTCTCAGCAATGATATTTCCGTAGAAAGAAGCCTGCTGAAGCATCATGCACTTACCAGTAGGAATTCCCTTACCTGCATCCTGGAATGAAGTTGTTGCGATTCCCTTAACGTTGCCAACCCACTTTGGATTCTGCATCCAACCGGCAACCTTTTCCATCGCTGCAACAATCTTTGGATCTGAGAACTTAACTGAGTGGTTTACCCAACCGTTGTAAACATCTGATCCGTACTCACGTAGAACCATCTGCTCAACCCAGTCAGTTGCTGGCCAACCAGTTGCTCCACCTGAACCGATACCACCGCAGAATGCAGTCTGACCCTTTGCGGCCATCTTGTCTGCAAGTGCTGTCATCTGCTCCCATGTTGATGGAACTTCGTATCCGTTTGTCTTAAATTGCTTTGGTGAGTACCAAACAAGTGACTTCATGTTTGATCCGAATGGAGCTGCGTAGAACTTACCCTTTACTGTTCCGTATGCCTTCCATGACTTTGACCAATACTTATCAACGTTTGCTACAACAGCCTTTGGAGCTGGAATAACTTTGCCAGTGTCTACAAGCTTTGCAAGAAGACCTGGTTGTGGGATCCATGCTAGATCTGGAGCATTTCCACCCTTAACACGAACTGGTAGCAATGCTTCGAACTGGTTTGATCCTTCAATTTTAATCTTGATACCAGTACATGACTGGAAATCAGCCATTGCAGTATTAAGAGTTGTTAATTCTGGTTCTAGAATTGATGTAAAGATTGTTACTGTCTTGCCCTTCATCATCTTGTAGCCAGCATATGGATCACAGTTAACTGCAGCTGTTGCTGAAGTTGTTGTAACCAATGAAGCAACGAGAGAAAGAGCAGCTGCGCCAACAAGCGCGACTAAGCCTTTTCTTTTCATTTTTATCCTTAAGGGGTCAGCGGTCGCAAGCTCCCCATGAAGCCCGCATCCCGTGGTGGCACAATTCTTATGCGAGGCCTTCGCAGGAGCAAGGCAAATGCCATGCAAAAGTATGTATAAGTACAACGATTTGATAACTACCGCCCCACGCCTAGCGTGGGATAGCCTGCCCCGCATGAACCTTTTTGATGCGCATTCGATCGTCTCGCAGCTGGGCCTGGCCGGGGTACTTGGCATCGTTTTTGCCGAAACTGGGCTGCTGTTTGGCATCGCTTTTCCGGGCGACTCATTGCTCTTCATCGCAGGTGTGGCTGCTTCGGGTTCAGGGGCTGCAATTCTTGGTAGCGCCCATTTGCCGGCAGCCTTGTTGTTTGCCTTAACTCCACTTGCCGCAATCGCCGGCGGAGAAGTTGGTTACTTGCTGGGCAATAAATATGGTCGCGGATTATTTGATCGCCCTGATGGTCGCATCTTTAATCACCAACGCGTTGTTGCAACAGAACGTTGGCTTGCAAAGTACGGAACCGGCAAAGCATTAGTACTTGCGCGCTTCGTCCCCGTCATTCGCACACTTATCAATCCAATGTGCGGTGTTGTTGGATTAAATAAAAAGCAATTTAGATTATGGAACGCTGTTGGTGGAATTATCTGGACAGAGTTTGTCTTAACTCTTGGCTATTTACTAGGTGATGTACTCAAAGGTTCAGTAGATAAGTATCTGTTGCCGGTCGTTGCATTAATAATCTTTATTAGCTTTATTCCAGTTGCGATTGAACTCTTTAAAGAGTGGCAATCAAAGCGCTACAAAGATTAAAGACCTAAATCAGCTAACTGATAGGCAGCGCGATATTCATATCCTGCTTCTTTAATTTTTGGTTCTGCGCCGCGTTCAACAATTACGGCAACACCAACGACAATTGCGCCAGCTTCTACTAATGCTTCAACGGCAGTCAATACAGATCCACCAGTTGTAGATGTATCTTCAACTGCTAACACGCGCTTGCCTTTTACATCTGGGCCTTCAATTCGACGTTGAAGTCCGTGAGCTTTTTCTGCTTTGCGAACTACGAATGAATCAAGCTTTTGTCCCTGTGCTGCTGCAACGTGCATCATCGCTGTTGCAACTGGGTCTGCGCCAAGTGTTAATCCGCCAACCGCTTCGTAATCCATGTCCTTAGTTAGATCCAACATGACTTGGCCAACCAGTGGCGCGGCAACTGAATCCAGCGTGACGCGGCGCAGATCCACGTAGTAATCGGCCTCCTTGCCGCTAGAAAGAATGACTTTCCCGTGTACAACGGCCTTGGTCAGAATCTGTTCCCTGAGTGTTTCGCGTGAATTCATACTGGAACCTTACCGTGCGCCAGATTCATCTTTACTCTAAGGGCATGAACGCGCAGAGGCTTGAAACCTCACGATTGCTCAATCGATTTGGATTTGGGCCACGCCCGGGTGAATATGCCCAAGCGTTAAAAGATGGTGTCGAAGCAACTCGCACCAAAGTTCTAACAGTTCCGGCAAATGATGCAGGTGCTGCGAAAGTCGCGGTTCCAAACATTACAGATTTAGGTTCTCGACCAGCGGCCAACAGTAAAGAAGTTGTTGCATTTGCAATTGAACAGCGTTACCAAGTTCAGCAAATGACAATTTGGTGGCTAGATCGCATGGCATCAAGTGATCATGGTCTTACCGAACGAATGACATGGTTTTGGCATGGACACTGGGCTACATCTGTACAAAAACTAAATTATGCGATGCCGATGTACATTCAAAACAATACCTTGCGCGCAAATAGTTTAGGAAACTTTAAAACAATGTCACGCGCCATGATCAATGATGGTGCTTTGCAGTTTTGGTTAGATGGACAAGACAGCACACTGGTCGCACCAAATGAAAACTTGGGTCGCGAATTAATGGAGCTATTTACATTAGGTGTCGATCGATACACCGAAGAAGATGTTAAAGCAGCTGCTCGTGCTCTAACTGGATACCAAGTTGATCGAAGTAGCGGCGCAGTTAAATTTAATCCAAAGCGACATGATCCAACCCTGATTACCATTTTGGGAACTACACAGGCATTTACTGGCGAAACTTTGTCAGATTTTCTAGTTGCACGAAATGAGAACGCAAAATTTATTGCAGAGCGCTTGTGGCACAGATTTATTTCAAGCACAGAAAGTATGCCTGCTAATTTTTCTGCACAAAGCGCTTTTGCGGGACGAGATATTGCTGCGGCAGTTAAGGCGATGGCCACTGACCCTGCAATACGCGATGAAAAAAATGATCTAGTTAAAGCACCTGTTGAATGGTTTATTTCGGCGTGTAGAGCGCTGGGTTTAACTCCATCTCAATTAAAGACGCCGGCACAAATGCTTAATTACCTGGATAAATTAGGCCAAACACCGTTTAATCCACCGAATGTAAGCGGTTGGCCAGCGGCTGAAGCGTGGTTGTCATCTGCAACAGCGCAGTACCGAATCGCATTTGCCGATTGGTTAATTAAACAAAGCGATCTAGCCGCACTTACTTCGATTCCAGTTGAATCTCGGGTTTTAAAGAGCGCCGACTGGCTAGGCGTTGCTGAATGGAGTCCACGAACACAAGCTGCACTTCGTAATTCGATAACTAACCCAGCACAGTTTGCATTGCTTGCTTTATGTAGTCCTGAATTTATTGTGAGTGCATAGGAGACCGCCATGGATACAGTTACCAGAAGAAAATTCCTAAAGCTAACAACAGGTGCTGTGGCAGTTGGTGCAGCCGCTCCGCTTTTAAGCATTGACGAGATCGCACAAGCTGCAATCGATCGTCCACTTCCTGCAAACACACCAATTCTTGTCGTTATCACTTTGTATGGTGGTAATGATGGTTTAAATACCGTTATTCCTTACAAGGATCCAATTTATTTTGCTTCACGTCCTGATATTTCATACAAGCCAGAAACCATGTTGCCTCTTGATGCAGAACTTGCATTGAATCCTGCAATGAAGGGTTTGAAAGCTTTGTGGGATCAAAAGAAGGTTGCGATTGTTCGCGGTGTTGGATATCCAGATCCAGATCATTCCCACTTTTCATCTATGGCAAAGTGGCAAACAGCATCACCTGCTAAACATATTTCAACGGGATGGCTTGGCCGTTGGATAGATTCACAACCTGAAGATTCAATGCTTGCGATCTCACTGGGCTCGGTATTGCCTCCAATGATGGCCGGTGCAAAACGCAGCGGATCCGCGTTGCCAGTTGGTGGCTTAGTGATCCCTAAGGGAGATTTGGCCGCGCAGTGTAAAAAACTTTCAACTCCTGTTGCAAGAGATTCAAAGTTAATGGCAGCAGCTGCAACATCAATGCGAAATTTATTTACAGTTTCTAATAGTGTGCAACCAGTACTAAAGGCCCCTGCACCAGTTGCGCCAGAGCTACCAACAACCAATGGCGGAAACGCTGGCGGAGGTAGCGATTTAGCCCAGCAGTTAGATGTTGTTGCAAAACTAATCGCAGCAGGATCCCCAACAAAAGTCTGGTCGGTCTCACTTGGCGGTTTTGATACGCACGCGAACGAAGCAAACGCACAAGCAGAACTACTTGGCGTTGTGTCCGATTCATTGTCACGCTTTATGGGTCAATTGAAGGCAACAACTAGAAGCAATGATGTGACCATCATGGTGTACAGCGAATTTGGTCGTCGTGTTGTTGGTAATGGTTCGCAAGGAACAGATCACGGAACATCAGGACCTATGTTTGTGATTGGTAATGCTGTTAAGGGTGGCTTCTACGGAGAACAACCTTCATTAAAGAATTTGTACAAGGGCGACTTAGCTGTCACAACAGATTTCCGAGACGTTTATGCGACCATGATTGAAAAGGTTTTGAAATCACCAGTTGAGCAAACGCTTGGTACTTGGGCCGGACGAGTTAACTGTTTAAGTTAATCTTCTTTGTAAACAATTACCTCAGATTTACGGCGTGTAACTAAACCTTTAGGTGGATTTTGTTCAATTAGCGCGTTTACTTCAATACGTAATTGGGCAACCTCAACGGCCATATTCGCAACAGCTGATTCCAATTCGATGATTCGCTTAATTCCAGCGTGGTTAATTCCTTCACCCACAAGTTTTTGAACCGCACGTAGCAATGCAATGTCGCGCAATGAGTAGCGGCGATTACGCCCCTCTGTACGTGACGGTGATACCAAACCTAACTTGTCATATTGACGAAGTGTTTGTGGATGCATTCCTGAAATTTCAGCGGCGACAGAAATAACATAAACGCCAGCGTCATCATCTGGCTGATTGTTTTTAATTTCTTCGGTCATATCTTTGCCTTACTTGAAAAATCAGCACGCACATCTTCACTGGATGTTTCTTCGGCAAAAGTTTTTAAAGCATCTAACGCTTTTCCATCTACACGTTGTGGCACCTGGACTTCAACGGTGACTAATAAGTCGCCTGTAGTACTTCCTTTGGTGATCCCCCGGCCCTTTACTCGCAATGTGCGGCCGTTAGGTGTTCCGGGTGCAATGCGAACTGTTACATCGTCACCGGCCATTGTTGGCACCTTAATGTCTGCCCCTAATGCAGCTTCGGCAAATGTAACTGGCAATGTGATTGTTAGGTTTTCACCTTTGCGAGAAAAGATTGGGTGCGGCTTCACGTGTAATTGAATAAACAAGTCACCAGGACCTGCTTCTCCTTGTGCACCTTTTCCTTTAACGCGAATCTTTGCTCCATCGCTTACACCTGTTGGAACACGCGCTGAAATATTTTGTGCTTGTCCACGATCTGTTGCTAAACGAAGATCTAAGGTTGTGCCAAATACTGATTCGCGGAATGTAATCGTCGCTTCAGTTTGAAGATCTTGGCCTTTGCGTGGTCCACGACGACCACCGCCTCCAAAAAGATTTGCAAAGATATCTTGTGGGTTTCCGCCCCCAAATACATCACTGAAATCTCCACCTTGGAAACCGCCGCCCGTTGGTGCACGAAACCCGCCTCTTTCAAACAATGATCGTGCTTCATCGTATTCAGCGCGTTTTTTTGCGTCAGACAAAATTTCGTAGGCTTCAGATACTGCTTTGAACTTTTCTTCTTTTGCAGCATCACCTTTTGTTTTATCTGGATGTAGATCACGAGCAAGTGAGCGATACTTCTTTTTAATCTCATCGGCAGGAGCCTTCTTATCTACACCAAGGACTTTATAGAAATCCTTTTCATATAGATCTTTAGCTGCCATTTTTAATTACGCTCCCGCTGGATCTGTTACAGCAACGCGGGCAGGTCTCAAGATGCGCTCTTTGTACTTGTAGCCAGGCTGCAAAATCTTTGAAGCTGTAGCAACGGCAACATCGGCTGATTCATCATGCATTAACGCTTCATGAATCTGTGGGTCAAATGCTTCACCTTCAGTGCCGTATTTTTCTAGCCCAATGCGCGAAGTTATTGAATTTAACTGGTCTGCCACTGCTTTAAAGCCACCTGATAGCTCGCCATGTTGTTCTGCGCGATCAACGTCATCAAGCAATGCAAGCAGTTCTGTAAGGACAGCACCGACTGCACTTTCATGGGCAACTGCGCGATCGCGTTCAACACGCTTTCGGTAGTTTGCATACTCTGCTTGAAGTCGTTGCAAATCAGATGTCAGTGTTGCAACCGGGTCAGCTTCCTGACCCGGCTCAACAACCTCCTCAACTACTTGTTCAGTAGTTTCCTCTGACATTACTTAGATTCTTCTTCTACAACTTCAGCGTCTTCAACACCATCTTCTTGTGGTGCTGCATCTCCTTCAGCCGCGGCCCCAGCTGCATAGAGTGCAGAACCAAGTGCTTGGCTAACAGTTGCAACCTTTTCAGTTGCTGACTTAATCATTTCGTAGTTTGAACCACCAAGTGCGGTCTTCAACTCTTCTAATGCAGCCTCAGTTTCTGTCTTCTTCTCAAGTGCGTCACCTTGTGACAACTTCTCTTCGTTGTCCTTGATGAACTTTTCAGTTGAGTAAAGAAGTGAATCTCCAGCGTTACGAATCTCTGCCTCTTCCTTGCGCTGACGATCTTCTTCTGCATGTGATTCAGCATCGGCCATCATGCGCTCGATCTCTTCCTTAGATAATGCAGATCCACCAGTGATGGTCATGCTCTGCTCTTTACCTGTTCCAAGATCCTTTGCAGATACGTGCACAATTCCGTTTGCATCGATGTCGAATGTGACTTCGATTTGTGGAACTCCACGAGGTGCTGGTGGCAAACCAGTTAGTTCAAACATTCCTAGCTTCTTGTTGTAAGCAGCCATTTCACGTTCGCCTTGGTATGCCTGGATTTGTACAGCAGGCTGATTGTCATCAGCTGTTGTAAATACTTCGCTGCGTTTTGTAGGAATTGTCGTGTTGCGCTCGATCAGACGAGTCATCACGCCACCCTTGGTTTCGATACCAAGTGACAGCGGAGTTACATCTAGGAGCAATACATCCTTTACTTCACCCTTTAAAACACCGGCTTGAAGAGATGCACCAACTGCAACAACCTCATCAGGGTTAACACCCTTATTTGGCTCTTTGCCGCCAGTTAATTCTTTTACCAAATCAACAACAGCTGGCATACGAGTTGATCCACCGACTAGTACAACTGATTCAATCTTATTGATAGGAATTCCAGCATCTTTCAAAACTGCTTGGAATGGCTTCTTGCATCGCTCTAGTAGAGCAGCTGTCAATTGCTGGAACTGCGCACGTGTAATTGTTTCATCCATGAACAATGGATTCTTTTCAGAATCAACTGTGATGTATGGCAAATTCACTGACGCAGATTGTGATGATGACAATTCGATCTTTGCCTTTTCAGCAGCTTCACGAATACGTTGCATCGCCATCTTGTCTTTTGTTAAATCAATACCGTTTGCTGCACCAAATGTTTGTACTAGGTGATCAACAAGTGCCTGATCCCAGTCATCTCCACCGAGGTTGTTATCGCCGTTAGTTGCTTTAACTTCAACAACACCATCGCCGATTTCCAATAGTGAAACGTCAAATGTTCCACCGCCAAGGTCGAATACAAGAATTGTTTGTTCCTTGTCAGCCTTATCTAAACCATATGCGAGCGCTGCTGCAGTTGGCTCGTTGATAATGCGAAGAACATTGAGGCCAGCAATTTCGCCAGCTTCTTTTGTAGCTTGACGCTGTGCATCATTGAAGTATGCAGGGACAGTGATAACCGCATCGGTTACTGTCTCGCCTAAATAGCTTTCCGCATCTCGCTTTAGCTTCTGCAAAACACGTGCTGAAATTTCTTGTGATGTGTACTTCTTGCCATCAATATCGATAGTCCAGTTAGTACCCATGTGACGCTTAACGGAACGGATTGTGCGTTCTACGTTTGTTACTGATTGACGCTTGGCAACTTCGCCAACAAGGACTTCACCGTTTTTAGCAAAGGCCACGATCGATGGTGTTGTGCGCGCTCCTTCAGCATTGGCGATAACCGTTGGCTCGCCACCTTCAAGGACAGATACGCAGCTGTTAGTTGTACCGAGGTCGATTCCGACTGCTCTAGCCATTGTTTGTGCTCCTTTTTTCCCGCTCGAGCCTGATTTAGGGTCGAGGATTGCTGAACCTGAGTCGATCTTACCCAAAAGGTTGAGTCGTCGCGACTCAGGTTTCTATCT
>SESB01002656.1_pt1 | contig 10168 bp, 11 predicted proteins | sample 3171441 | NCBI WGS metagenome assembly SESB01 (sample SAMN06051867, study PRJNA518727) | freshwater metagenome | biome: subpolar coniferous forest; feature: holomictic lake; material: water; isolation source: holomictic Lake 227, 6 m depth | place: Canada: near Kenora, Ontario | collected...
CCATATGGTTCTGCTGGTCAGTAAACGATTCGTAGGCAATTAATCTGAACTCCCCGAAAATAGTCGGAAGTCTCGATTCGACTGCACGGTGCACGAGTTTGTTGCGTTTCATCTGATAAGCAACAAGTTCCTTGATGGTAATAAGCTTTAATCCAAACTTTGCCTTAAGCTTGATAAGTTCGGGTAGTCTTGCCATACTGCCGTCGTCGTGAAGAATTTCACAGAGCAGTCCGACAGGACTGCATCCAGCAAGACGTGCAAGATCAACGGCAGCTTCAGTATGTCCGACACGTCTGAGAACGCCACCATCCATTGCCCGTAGCGGAAATATATGACCGGGTCTGGAAAAATCGTCTGCCTTTGAGTTGGGGTCACCAAGCATTTTAATGGTCATTGCCCTGTCATACACTGAAATACCGGTTGTAACTCCTTCGGCAAGTGCATCAACAGAGACCGTAAAATTTGTCTCATGCTGGGAAGTATTTCGCTGAACCATTGGATCAAGCTGCAGCTCTTTTGCTCGATCCATTGTAATCGCAACACAGAGAAGTCCACGAGCTTCCTTGGTGATAAAATTCACCATTTCGGTGGTTACCCTATCCGCAGCACCAATAAAATCGCCTTCATCTTCTCGATCCTCATCATCAATAACAATAACAAGTTTACCCTGCCGTATATCTTCCACGGCATCTTCAATTGTATCGAAATGCTTTTTATCCATTAATGGTTATTATCCTTTTTTTCAAATCAAATAGATCAAATAGTATAACAATGTGAGTGTAATGTAAAAAATCTTGACCCATTTTCAGGAACCAAAAATGAACCTTGGAGAGTAACGACCGGTAACTTTGAGAAGCAAGAGCATTTTTGTATAATGCACCGGTTTTTATTAAGAAGGTGAATTGTTACCTTTAATACAGCTATATTCTGAAGCTTTTTAAATACTATCGAGACTGCATGACCAACCAAGCTTCCGACCTTACACAGGAGATTATTGACCTTTCCAGGAAATTCCCGAAAGACAAGCTACTGCTAGCCAAACAAAACGGGTTTTCAGATTTTCAGCTTGCCAATATTTTCAGTACGGCAGAACCTACCATTCGGGCACTCAGAAAACATTACGGCGTTGAATCCGTCTTCAAAACCGTAGATACCTGCGCTGCGGAATTTGATGCAAAAACTCCTTATCATTATTCGACATACGAAGAGGAAAATGAATCTGTTTCTTCAAATCTGAAAAAAGTCATTATCCTCGGTGGCGGTCCAAACCGGATCGGTCAGGGTATTGAGTTTGATTATTGTTGTGTACAGGCTGTCTTTGCTCTTAAAGAGGCCGGTTATGAAACAATCATGGTCAACTGTAACCCTGAAACTGTTTCAACCGATTATGACATAGCCGACAAGCTTTACTTTGAACCTCTCACCTTTGAGGATACCATCCGCATCATAGAGCATGAAAAACCTCTCGGTGTGATCGTAAGCTTTGGCGGTCAGACCCCTTTGAAACTTTCAGCAAAACTTCATGAAGCCGGTGTAACTATTCTCGGGACCTCGTCAAAAGGCATTGATCTTGCTGAAGACCGTAAAAAATTCGGGGCACTTCTTGAAGAACTTGATATTCCTCATCCCGAATACGGGACTGCTATCAGCTTTGAAGAAGCAAAAAAAATCACCGAAAGAATCGGCTACCCTGCTTTGGTCCGTCCAAGCTATGTGCTCGGAGGGCGGGCAATGAAAATTGTCTATAATGATGATTCGCTCAAAGAGTATGTTGATCAGGCACTCTTTATTACTGAAAAATATCCGCTACTTATTGACCGTTTTCTGGAAACAGCTGTTGAATTTGATATTGACGCCATCGCTGATACTACTGACTGCGTTATCAGTGGCATCATGCAGCATGTTGAGGCTGCAGGAATACACAGTGGAGACTCCACCTCTATTCTTCCCTATCACAACATCAGTCCGAATGTCATAGCCACCATGAAGTCTTACACTCGGACTCTGGCTACGAACCTGAAGGTAGTGGGTCTGATGAATATACAGTATGCTGTACAGAACGAGAGTGTCTATGTTATCGAAGTCAATCCAAGAGCGAGCCGGACGGTCCCGTTTGTAGGCAAGGCAACTGCCATACCTATAGTAAAAATTGCGACCCGTGTCATGCTTGGTGAAAAACTGAGCGACCTTCGTCAAGAATACGATCTTAAAGATTGTGATGAACTCGGGATGAAACACATGGCTATTAAAGAACCTGTCTTCCCATTCTCTAAATTTGTTAAGTCCGGTGTTTACCTTGGTCCTGAAATGCGTTCTACCGGTGAAGCGATGAGCCTTGCCGATGAGTTTCCGGAAGCTTTTGCCAAGGCATATCAAGCAGCAAATATGCAGCTTCCACTTTCAGGAGCAGTTTTTATAAGTGTGAACGATCAGGATAAAAACCAGCGCATCCTGGCCATTGCAAAAGCACTTTATCGCATGGACTTCGACTTGATTGCTACAGCAGGCACCCACGAATTTTTAATAGAAAATGGTATTGAGTGTAAAAAAGTGTTCAAGGTAGGTGAGGAAGGGCGACCCAACATTTTCGATATTATCAAACATGGCAAAATCAACTTTGTCATAAATACTCCAAGAGGCGAGAAAGCCCTTCATGATGAGGAAGCAATAGGGGCTGCGTCAGTGCTTAGCAACGTTCCCTTTGTAACCACAATTGAAGCTGCTGAGGCTTCTGTACAAGCAATAGACTGTATCCGCCATCAGGAATTCGGCGTTAAAAGTCTTCAGGAATACGCGTCCTACCGCGACAAATAAGGCTATACAACACCTTTTTACTACGATGTTTCAAGGCCCTGCAATAACAGTAGGGCTTTTAAAAACTGATATGACTCAGTATAGATTGAAACATCAGAAGTCGCCCGTGGCCCTGCAATATTGAGAGTTTCGATTGCGTGCCTTATTATCCACTGCATAACTGATTCGATTGCCGGCATATTGTCAAAGCGGACGATCATGCAAGGACGCTCAGTCTTTATAGCGCATTCATAGGTATAACGGGATCCCCCTTTCAATCGGTTACGAACAAGAATCAGTGTGCCATCAGAATCTCTTACATTCCACGCTGTTCTTTGTCTGTAATCGGCATGAGGAGTTTCTTGAAGCAGGTAACGTTCAGGAATTCCTCCATCCTCTGACCGCCTCCCTTTAGGACACCAACCACCATAATCAATACAGACTGCGATTGCTGCATCAAGTGCCGCCCGGTCAACGCCCGATTGACCACCGGAAACAATTTTTTTAAGCATATTCTGGTACATCTTTAAATCAGAATCGTATCAAACCTTAACCCCTTAAAATTTTGAGGGGAGAAAAATAATCATCTCAGTAAATGATAACTGAGTATATTTATAATGGTGGTATTATTGCCTTTAATTAAGACAGACTCCTCGTTTGGATAAAAATGAGAACCGGTAAAAACCTACGGAAAAATAAAATGTATTGACCATGCCAGAAACATTTCATAATCATCTTGACGAGTCAATAAAACTGGAACTTAACCTTGCAAAACTCTACAGCTTTTTTCACGACAGTTTTTCTGAAGATGAGGATTTCTGGTGGGAGTTGGCTATGGAGGAACAAGGCCATGCGTCACTGCTTCAGCAGGAGAAAAAACAGCCCCATCCTGCAGAATTTTTTCCTGAAAATCTCTTATCAAAAGACCTGCAGTCTCTTATCGATACAAACACCAGAATTACGGAACTGATGAGTCAGTATGCAACAAACCTTCCGTCAAGAAACGGTGCGTTGCAGATTGCTCTTGATTTAGAAATGGCTGCAGGTGAATCGCATTTTCAACAGTTTCTTGACAGTCCGACCAACTCTCTTTCGGCTAATATTTTCAAACAGCTGAACCAGGAAGACAGCGATCATGCCGAAAGAATCAGGAACTATATGCAAAAGAACACATAGGAAATGATAAACTATTTGGATTAACCCGATGTTTAATGGGATAATTGAAACCTTTCTTATTTTTTAAATAACACAATATTCTGGAGAATCTGCCATGTTAAGCAAAGCACTTGAAAAAGCTTTCAACGATCAGATTAATCATGAGCTGTCGTCGTCATATCTTTACCTTTCTATGGCTGCTTATGCTGAATCACAAAATCTTCCAGGATTTGCTCACTGGCTTAAACTTCAGACCAAGGAAGAGACTGGCCATGGAATGAAACTCTACAAATTCGTTAATGAGCGTGGAGGACGTGTTGAGCTTCAGAAAATAGATCAGCCCATTTTGGAGTTCAAATCACCAACAGCCCTTTTCGAGGAAGTACTTAAACACGAACGAAAAATAACTGTCCTCATCAATAAACTCTATGAACTGGCATTGGAGGAAAAAGACTACGCCGCGCAGGTGCTTTTACATGAATTTATTGGAGAGCAGGTAGAAGAAGAAGCCACCGCCTCATCAATCCTTGAAACCCTGAAAATGGCCGGCGAGAAAGGACATGCTTTGATAATGATGGACCGCCAGCTTGCTCGAAGGGGGCAGAACTGAACAATACCGCTTAATTCTAAAACGCAAAGGGGGCTGCTGACTCATTTAAGAGCATCCCCTTTTGATTTTATATTGATGGAAGTGTAAGAAACTGCTGAGTAAATTTCCCTTCCCCTTCTATTACCAGTTCACTATAGCAACGAGAGTTGTATCGAAAACTACCTCCATTAATAAAAGTTATACCATTAACCTCGTAGGACTGAAACCGGTGAAAATGACCATGCAGAACCATTTTTGCGTGAATCCCCTTTAAGGCTCCAAGAAACTCCTCACGGTTTTTGAGTTCCATAGTCCAATCGAAAGCCTGGTCAATTGGAGAATCCGTACCATATACCTTATAGGCATGATGGCATAACCCGATAACAAAACACTCTGTAAGAGAAGCAAGGACACCAGCCTGGCTTAAAGCATGTAACTGACCAACGCTGACAGAACCTCTTGCTCCAAGGGGATTATCGGCAGGGTACCACGGATACACTGAGTTAAGAGCGATCACGGCTATCCTTACCGACGAATAATTGATTATTTTTATGAATGGATACGTTTTACTTCCCCGGTCTTCTCCAGTAATCAGTTCCTGAAAAAAAACACAAAACTCCTTAATTTTGCGGTCAAATGCTTTTTTTCGAACGATTGGAAGGGGATTCAGAGCATTATAAAACCGTAATTCCTCTTCAAGATTTATCAGATCATGATTACCGGCAATAACAGTGGTTTTGTCCCAATGGTACAAACCATGGGCCTCAAGTTTTTCCCTGATAATCTTCCAGTCACTTGTATTGGCATTATTGCTGAGATCACCAGAAATAACAAGATGATCGTATCCTTCAGTATTGAAATGATCAAGGAGACGATCAAAATCCCTCAGTTGCTTACGATCCTGCATGCCGGAAATGTGCAGGTCCGATATATGTGCTATTTTTACTGCCCCAGTAATCAATTTTTTACAGACTTGCGGTTTTCAATACTTACAATTTCAATGCTACGTAAAGGAGACGTTAAAAAAATACAATTAACCTTACCTAACTTTATGCGGCATCAAGTTAATAACTTTTGTACCCTGTTTTGTAACAAAAAACGAACGAAGTCAAGCGTAATAAATGGATACTGGTAGACCCGAGTGTTAATTGAGAAAAATGATATTAGGTATAATCGGTTGACTGAAAAACAAATAAAAGTTACGTTATCAACGTAATAAACGAAGAACTGGTTCACTGATTTATTGCAATTGAGATCCAGCGAGCTCTGATAGCTCCTAACGATAAAAGTCTTAACTCCATGTGCGGACGATTCGGTTTTTTTGAACTCAAGTATTTTATAGAACAGCTTCGGCAGTACGAAATTCCTTTTGGTGATAAGAAAGCATTAAACTTTACACCAAGCTACAATATTACTCCCGAAACAAATATTGTCATGTTGCAGTGTAACAATGGTAGGTACACCCTCAAACTGGGCCGCTGGGGCTTAATTCCTCATTGGGTGAAAGGAATGCCTAAAGTGCGACCGATCAACGCGCGCACAGAAACTCTAGAAATAAAATCCTACTTCAGGCACATGTTGAACAGGACTCATTGTCTTATCCCTGCCAGCGGATTTTATGAATGGAAAGCTGAAGGATTGAATAAAAAACAACCATACTACATTCATCGGGCAGACGGCAAGCCTATGGCTTTTGCCGGTCTGTGGGATAGTTGGCAGGCACAGGAAATAAATGAGTTACCAATTGTATCATGCGCCATTGTAACCACAGCGTCGAATCATGAGATGAAGTTTGTTCACGATCGTATGCCGATTATCCTTGAGCCTGAACAGTGGAAATCATGGCTGAATGCTGATGTAACGGATACCAGAAAATTATTGGTGCCTTCCAAGGACGGAGCACTTGCTCTTTATCCAGTCTCTACTCAAGTCAATAATCCAAAATATATCAGTCATGACTGCATCAAGCAATTGAACGTTAAGCAAAAAGGCAACATCGAAAGATAAGTTTCAACTCTGGTATTATGATTGTTTAATAATACGTTCAGCTCATTAACTATTGAGCTTTTAATGGTGCGGTTGATTTTGGTCGGCCTCGTTTTTTTGTGCCATGTAGTTTTTCAGTTGGAGCATCTATCAAAACAGGATCATCTGTTTGAATCAGTTGAGTATCAAGATCCTCGTCAAGTTCATCATCATGAATATCCGGTATGGCAATAACCTCAAGTACAGCAAGGTCAATTTCATCAATAATTTCTGCTGAGTGGATCTTTTTTTTCACACGCCCTGCTCTTTTTCCTTTTACATCAGGGGCGATAAGGGTCATAACCTCATTAACGGAAGAAAAAATATTGAGCTGCCTGTCAAGATCCTGAAGTTTTAAAAGATCCTTAATTGGTTTGCAGAGCGAAACAAAGATAACTATACCACCGTTTTTGTTTGCAAACTCCTGAGCAAATCGTATGGAAGTAATTACACTGGCATCAATGGCCTTTACCTGGGAAAAATCGATAAGCAGATTTTTACTCTGCTCCTTGGCAAGAAGATCTGCAACAACAGAATTAAACGGATCCTCATGACAAATATTAAATACACCTTCTTCGATTTTCAGAATGGATAAATCTTTGCGGATGGTAACTGATGATTTCATGAGTATTGCAGTATCAATGTAGGATTCATAAGCAAATTTGAAGGATTATATACAAACTTTGCTCAATATGGTATATATCATTTCAAGTTATATGATGATCGTTTGATTTTTATGAATCGGACAGCCAAATCCTTGACTTTTTTATCAGGCAAACATCAATGATTTTTTTGCTTGGTTAACTTTTGAAATACTGGTTAATAACAATATTTGAGCATATGCTGTATAATGAGTAATTTCCATCCAAAACCGAAAATTCCTTGAAAAAACGATGGATACTCCTGTAAACATACTCGCAATAGTCGGGAGCTACAGAAAAGCGGGCATTATCGAACGAGCGGTCGACGAAATCCTATCCGCAGCAGGAAAGGCAGGTGCTGTGACCCGTAAAATCACTTTGATTGATAAAAATCTAGCATTCTGTACAAACTGCCGAAGTTGTACCCAGGTAGCTGGCGACCACTTTGGAGTTTGCGTCCTTGATGATGATATGACCTCTCTTTTGCAGGAAGTGAATCATGCAGATGCAATTATTCTTGCATCACCTATGAATGCAGGCACTGTCACAGCTGTGATGAAAACTTTTATTGAACGTCTTGTCTGTACGGCTTACTGGCCTTGGGGTGCCCCAGGCCCAAAGGCTCGTCGTCCTGAAAAATCAAAACGAGCGGTACTTGTTGCATCTTCAGCTGCCCCGGGTATAATTGCCAGATTGACTGGAGATGTGACGAAACGACTTGAATCTGCAGCAAATATGCTGGGTGCAAAAACAATCGGAACGCTCTTTATTGGGCTTGCGGCACAACAACAGCATCAAGAACTGAGCAAGAGAATCATTATTAAGGCCCGGAAACTTGGTCAAAAACTGGCTGTCCACAATTGAATTACGGGAAGTTGATCCAACTGGAGAGAAGTACGTTAGCTTAAGCCTTTGTTACCGTGCACTTTAGCTTCATTGATTGATGTTTTTTTTTCGGTGATAGCAGAAAACATCTTTTAAAAAGCATATAATTTGTAATATACCGTGTAAGCTTTTGAAGATTATGCTGCTTGAAATAAGCAGTGTCAATGACCCTCTAACCGGTTTTCTGAAATACATAATGAATATCGATACACAGGGTATAACAAGAAAATATGAAGGTTATAGCGATTAATGGAAGCCCAAAAGAGAATGGGAACACCTTTCACGCGCTGACAGGCGTTGGCAAGCAATTGCTGGAAAACAGCATTGAGTTTGAAATTATTCATGTTGGAAATAAAGCCGTAAGGGGGTGCTTGGCTTGCGGGACATGCTCCAAAAACAAAGATGAAAAATGCAGTATAAGCAACGATCCGGTAAATGACTGGATTCAGCAGATTAAAACTGCTGATGGCCTCATTCTGGCATCACCTGTTTATTATGCCGGCATTGCGGGGACTATGAAATGTTTTCTTGACAGGGCTTTTTATGTCGCGGGAAGTAATGGTGGGTTGTTTCGCCAGAAGGTTGCAGCTGCTGTAGTTGCCGTTCGCCGTACAGGAGGCTCTACAACATTTGACAGCCTGAACCATTATCTGACCTATTCAGAGATGATTCTTGCAACCTCAAATTACTGGAATATTGCCCATGGTACTACCCCGGGTGAAGCGTTACAGGATAAAGAAGGATTGCAGATTATGGATGTACTTGGTCGCAATATGGCATGGCTGCTCAAAATGCGTGAAGTCACAAAAGCAACACTGCCGAACCCGGCAACAGTTACCAAAATTTATACAAATTTCATCAGGTAGATCACGCTTATAAAAGGAAGCCTAGTGAGTAAGTGGCTTATAACTGATATCTTCAGAATGCGTTAAAACTCGATAGCGCTCTCTTATCAATTATAATCATCTCATTTTGGTACCAGTACGGATGTAAAAACAAAACAATTGGCATTCCTATTTTAGCCATACAATTGAGTAATCTTGCGAAGATACAAATCTTTGATTTTTTCAGTATCTTTATTTTATAAAGTTCTTTCTGAATTGGGTGGTACAAATTTTCAAAAATCTTCATTTTTTTAAACACACATTCAGCTATGGCAAACGACAACAATGGCATCTTTTCCGACCTCTTCATAGCGGTTGGCAATCCAATCCAGAATGTGGCTGACACCTTGGGTGAAGGGTTCAATGTAGCCACTTCTATCGCTCAGTCTTGCGTCAATCTCTGCGCAACAATCGTCACAAGTACAGCAAACGCAGCTATCCAGCTCATCCAAAGCGTTGTAACGGGCATCACATCAGCCATCACGCCGAAAAAGTAAGTATTTCCATTACGTGAAAAAGCCCCTTCACACAATGGGGCTTTTTCTCTTATTTTTCACCAAGGGAATACTTTACAGCGGCTTCAGCATGTATTGCGGTCGTATCAAAAACCGGAACACTTACATCTTCCTGCTTGACCAGAAGAGGAATTTCTGTACACCCCAGTATAACACCTTCTGCACGGCTTTCTTTCAAGAGGCGGTTGATAATGTAGATGAAGTGATCCCTGGATTCCCTATTTATTTTTTCGGCACACAATTCATCAAAAATCACGGAGTTGATATAGTTGCGTTCTGCCTGATTCGGCAGAATAACTTTGAGACCATAGTTTTTCTCAAGACGGTCCCTATAGAAATTATTTTCCATTGTGTACTTCGTACCCAGTAGTACTATGGAATTGAGGCCTTTCTCTTTAATTTTTCGGCCTGTTGCATCAGCGATATGCAGGACAGGAATTTTAACATTATCCTGGATATCTTCGGCACTTGAGTTCATAGTGTTAGAGGCTATGACAATAAAATCCGCACCACCGTTTTTCAACCGTTGAGCCGCATCGATCATTATTTTTCTCAGTGGCCTCCAGTCTCCCTTCTCGGCCAGCCGTTCCTCTTTTGAGAATTCTCCAAACTCAATTGAATACATCAGGATTTGAGCTGAATTCAAACCCCCGAGCTTATCTCTGACCATCTGATTCATGA
>SESB01002658.1_pt1 | contig 10164 bp, 5 predicted proteins | sample 3171441 | NCBI WGS metagenome assembly SESB01 (sample SAMN06051867, study PRJNA518727) | freshwater metagenome | biome: subpolar coniferous forest; feature: holomictic lake; material: water; isolation source: holomictic Lake 227, 6 m depth | place: Canada: near Kenora, Ontario | collected 2014-07-08...
ATGTATCGGAACCTCGGTGGTGTACCACCTACGCTGAGTTCCTTGGATAAAGTGGCCGTCGGGGATTTCGTCATAGACAATTCCACTGTTCCCTATACAGTATGGAAATGTATTGACAACACTCCCTCATTGACCGTCTATAAATTGAATGATGGTGATATGAGATGTACGACACCTGTCGTCGATGGCGATTTTCCGGTGTTTGACGGTGATAGCGGGCATTTGGTCAAGGATACTGGGTTCAACCCCTCAAGCTTCGATGTGGCGGGTTCCGCGGCCACAGTTCAAGGTCATTTGACCACTCATCAAAATCTCACAGGGACTTCCGTCCATGGTTTGGGGACCGCATCCACTCACGCCGAGACGGATTTCGATCTCGCCGGATCAGCCTCGGCCGCCATCGTCTCCCATGAGTCGCTCTATAATCACCTTAAATACAATTCGGTATTCTCCACCGTGGAGAATGGTTCTGCCAACTGGGACAACGCCAGGCAGACATTGGTATCCAGTTCAGGAAATTGGGAATCGGTGCATTCCACCGTGGAATCCAATTCCGGCAATTGGAACAACGCCCGTTCCACATTGGAATCATTAAGTTCCAATTGGGAATCTGTTTTTTCAACAGTTGACGACAATTCAGGAAACTGGGAAACAGCCCGTTCCACTTTGGAGTCGAACTCTGGTGATTGGGAGAACGCCACGACCAGTTATGTGTCGAATAGCGGTAATTTCGTAACGTTGAACACTCCTCAGACGATCAATGCTTCGAAAACAATCAATGGCAATGTCAAAGTCAATGGAGTGTTTTCAGCCACCAGCGCGATTTTCATCTATACTGAACAATTGGAGCTGAGTTCCAATTTCATCGAGTTGAATTCCAACGCCACTTCCGCTCTGAGTGGGGAGGATGCTGGAATCCGTGTTCATAGAGGATCGATCCCTCCCGCCGAACTTAGATGGAATGGCGTAGATGCGAGATGGGAAGGTGGATTGACGGGTGATTTGAAACCTATCGCCTACACCGACATCGTGGATGGAATCAATTCGACTGTTCGTTCACATTCCGGCGATTGGGAATCAGTTCTTTCCACAGTTCAATCCAATTCAGCCAACTGGGATGACACTCGTTCAACTTTAAGTTCGAATTCGGGAAATTGGGATGACACCCGTTCCACTTTGGAATCCAATTCAGCCAATTGGGATGACACCCGTTCCACTTTAAGTTCAAATTCCGGTAATTGGGATGATGTTCGTTCAAATGTCAGTTCGAATTCAGGAAATTGGGAATCAGTTCTTTCCACAGTTCAATCCAATTCGGCCAATTGGGATGACACTCGTTCCACTTTAAGTTCGAATTCGGGAAACTGGGATTCAGTTTATTCCACAGTCGATTCCAATTCCACTAATTGGGATAACACTCGTTCCACATTGGAGTCGAATTCGGGAAATTGGGATTCCACATATTCCACTCTTCAAGCGAACAGCGCCATATGGGGTGCGGCGGCCAGTGGAGCCTATGTCACTCTTTCCGGTAATCAGAACATTCACGGATTGAAAACCTTTTTCGGAGGCATCAGCAGTCCTCGCTCCGATGTGATATCCCATAATGAAGTTATCGGTGCCGAAGCCGGATTGAATTTCAATGTTTCAGGATCAGTGGCCGCCGATAATTGCGCGTTTGGTTATCAAGCCCTTAAAATGAACACTGAAGGTCAGCAGAACTGCGCCATGGGTGGTTTGGCTTTGACGAAGAACACTCAAGGTTACAGCAATGTCGCCATTGGCAATTTCGCAATGGAGAACAATTTGGAAGGTGGTTCAAATGTGGCTCTTGGATGTACGGCGATGCGGGCTAATATCGCCGGTGATTCCAATGTCGCCATTGGTGATAATTGTTTGGCTGGCAACTTGGTTGGTTCTTATAACACCGCCATTGGTTCGGATACGATGTCATCGATACTATCCGGTGATTATAATATAGCCATTGGAAATAGCGCGTTTAATTATAATGACAATGGCTCATATAACATCGCCATTGGAGTTAATTCTCTTTATTCGAATGTCACAGGTTCCAATCTTGTGGCTATTGGTAATATGGCGGGTGGTTATGAGACTGGTTCCGATAAATTCTATTTGGATAATTTCGATAGAAATGATTATGACAGTGGTGTGTCAGGTTCGATGTTCTATGGTGAGTTCAATCTTGATCCCTCACTTCAAACTCTTCGAATCAACGCCAATCTGACTGTTCCCTATGGTGTCACCGCCGATCTTTCCGGCAACGCCGCCACCGCCACTAAATCGACCAACCTCATCGGTGGAGTTCTTGGTTCCGTCCCATATCAATCCAATGTTGACACCACATTGTATGTGTCTCCCAATCTCACCGCCACGAAGAAGTTCCTCTCACAGACTGGAACAGGTTCAGTGGGCGCGGCTCCAGTGTGGGGGACCATATCTTATAGTGATACGGGTGCTGAACCCGCTAATGCCAATATTCAAAGTCATATCACCAATAGTACCACCGCCCATGGGTTGACCATCGCCAATGTCACCACACAGGGAAATAGCTTTAATGGATCGGGACAATTAGTCAAACTCAGCGCTGATTTGGTTCCGAAACTTCCGGCCGTCGATGGAAGCTTGTTGATAAATCTCCCGTCCGCTGGAACCATCGGTGGAAGCACGGGGGCTGTTGACAAAGCCATACTGCGGGCCAATGGGGCTGGCGGTGTGACACTTCAAAACTCACTCGCCACCATCGATGACAACGGCACCGTCAACATCCCCGCCGGTCAATCATATAAAGTGGGTGGTGTGGCGTTAAGTTCTTCAGGCATGACTTTCAACATCACCTACGCCGGACACGGATTGGCCATCGGAGCGTTGTCTCCTGTGGTTCCGATATCCCGCATAGGAACTGGATATGGTAAAGCCAAGGCCGACACCGCCGTCAACATCGAAGTCGTCGGTGTGGCCATCGAGGCTGTGGATGCCAGCACGTTGAAGATACAGCAGGGTGGTCAATTGACACGGGTGTCGCATGGATATACGGGACCCGTGGTGTTTGTCGATCCCGCCAACGCCGGACTTCTGACTGAGGATGCCTCTCTCACCGCCGGGACTTACCGTAAACCCATCCTCAAAGTGCTGGGAACGGACACGCTGGAAGTTATCGATGTGGTGGCTGTCGAGGTGGCTTCGAATTCATCCTACCCTGTCTCTTTCACAAACGCCAATTTGACCGCCGGTGTTTTGACAGTGAATCATCAACTTGGTCAACAAGTTCTCCAGTGGTCTTTGACGAACGACCTCAACCAGGTCTGCGCTCCCACGAATCTGACATGGACCGATGTCAACACCTGTTCTTTGGATGTCAGTGGTTTCGGTGTGATCTCGGGAACATGGAATCTTCTGTTGAGCCGAGGCGGTTTCGGTGGAAGGCCTCAAGGCGGGGCGGGACTCTCGATGAGCTGGAGCATCATCACGAACAACGCCCTGGCGACTGATCTCATGGGCTATATGATCGATGCCACATCCAACACCGTCACACTCACTCTTCCCGCTCTCCCTGTTATGGGAACACAGGTGGGTTTCAGAGCATTGAGCATAGACAACACGGTCACCATCGCGGCCAATGGAAATAAGATAGAAGGCGTGGCGGCTGATCTTGTCATAGATGTGGCCAACACAGGCACTGTCCTCGTATATTCGAACAGCACCTATGGCTGGGTCGCGATAACCAACTAAGGTCTGTCTATGCCAACGCAGAATGTATCGACAGTGCGTGGGATAAGGGTTCCAGCCGGCTCCACAAGTGACTGGGTGGCCACTTACAATGGAGGACTTTACCAATATCTGCCTCCTGGTTCTTTTTCAGCGTCAGGCGGCACGGAGACTATCATCACTGTGGAGGGGTTGAACTACCGCGTACACACATTTCTAACCTCCGGCTCTTTGGTTGTCACCGGATATGGAGCAGCTGATGTGCTGGTAGTCGGCGGGGGCGGGGCTGGTGGCACATGGTGCGGCGGTGGCGGCGGTGCTGGCGGTTTAATACATCAGACTGGTTTTCAATTAAACGCAGGGACATATGGTGTCACTGTCGGAGATGGTGCTGTAAGACCGTTAGGTAATGGATCCGGCATGAACGGCAGCAGTTCTATATTTTCCACTTTGACCGCGCTTGGCGGTGGTGGTGGGGCTGGATACCAAACCACTCCGGGAAATGGTGGTTCTGGTGGTGGAGGATATGGCGGTGGTGGTGGTGGTGATAGACGACCTGCCGGAACAGGAACAATCAATCAAGGCAACGCTGGCGGAACGGGTACGGGTAATTCAGCTGGCGGTGGTGGTGGCGCTGGCGCGGCTGGTACTGCGGCTGGTCCCGCTGATGGAGGGAATACTGGCGGTCCAGGCGGTGTCGGTCTACAATTGGATATCACAGGGACGCTCACATATTATGCTGGTGGCGGTGGTGGTTGGACTATGACTGGTTCTACGGGTTCCGCTGGTGGTTTGGGTGGCGGTGGACGTGGTAGTTCTTATGATCAGGCCGGATCAGTGCAAGCCACAGATGGCGCCGCCAATACTGGTGGCGGCGGTGGTGGAGCTTGGTATCAACCGTACAATTATCTTGGCGGTGGTGGTGGTTCAGGAATCATAATCGTCAGGTATAGGATTTAAACATATGCCCACCCAGAACATATCGGATGTCAGGGGATTCAGACTACCCGACACAATCGCGGCCAGTTGGACTGCGTTGCCTAACGGGGGCTTGTATAAATATATTCCTCCTGGTCAGATTTCAGCGACTGGTGGTGTGATCACAGATGTGAACATAGGCGGGTTGGATTACAGAGTACATACCTTTCTATCATCAGGGACATTTTCGTTGATCACCACTATGGGTTCAGTGTCCGCTTCTGTTCTTATAGTAGGTGGTGGAGGAGGCGGTGGAACACTTTACGGTGGTGGTGGCGGCGCGGGTGGACTGTTGTACAATTCGGTCAGTCTCACAACGGGCAATACAGCGATCACAGTAGGACTTGGTGGAAGCGGAACATCTGACAGCGCCACCAAGGGTTTCACAGGTGGAAACTCCTCGTTTGGAGCCACAATCGCCTATGGTGGCGGGGGTGGTGGTTCAAACTACAGTGGTTCGGCGGGAACAGGCGGTTCAGGTGGTGGTGGTTCAGGTTCAGGCGGTCCTTTCGGTGGCGCCACTGGGATAGATGGTCAAGGATACAAAGGTGGTGACACCTATGGTGGTGGTCCCGCATATGGATCGGGTGGCGGTGGTGGAGCATCGGCGGTGGGCGCCAACGGAACTTCCACGACAGGCGGTAAAGGTGGCGATGGCCTCGCTTATACTATAAGAGATGGAACATCTGTTTATTATGCCGGTGGCGGCGGTGGTTCGACCTATCAAGGCAATGGCACGGCCGGACTCGGTGGTTTAGGCGGTGGTGGTGACGGTGTGAAATCAGGAGGTGGTGGTGTGAGCGGAACGGCCAACACAGGCGGTGGCGGCGGTGGATCACCCAGTGGATATGTGGGTGGAAGCGGTGGATCAGGCATCGTAATCATTAGATATAGGATATAAAAATCATGTCAACTTCAGCTATAACCCAACAAGGCATTTTAGGCATCGGTCCCGGCGTCGGAGCCGGTATGTGGACTCTCGTCGAGAGGTGGATGCCGACCGTGAACAGCCAGTCCCATGTGTTCAACGTGGAAGGGGACGTGGATATCCGCTACGCCTTTGTCGGAACATGGCTCACCACCGCGCATTCCGGCGAGCATGTGATCATGATCAGGCCGAACGACGACAGCACGGCGGGCAACTACTCGTTCGGAGTAGTATACTCGAACAGCGGGGCCCCGGCCAGATACCAGAACGACAGCATCGGCCGGATGGTGGTGGCGCAGGCCACTGGGTCAACTGCTGATGGATATCCAGCTATTTTCGAGTCGGTGCTGTTCTCATCAAGCGGTAGTTACAGGATGATGCGTAACATTATTTGGAACACCAACACCTCGGCCAACGTGGACGAGATACAGATAGGCGCCACCGTCTGGAAGAACTCCGCGAGCCCTATAACGACGCTTAACATGTACTGCGTCAACAACTCGGACAACTCGGCGGTCACAGGCGTGAAAGCGGGCTCGATAATAGATCTATGGAAGCTTGGCCCGGCCTCGACCACACAGGGCTCGTCCAGCGCCGGCGGCCTGACCTGGAGCATCATCACGGGCGACACGACGGCGGCCAGTGGCAACGGCTACTTCATCGATGCCTCCAGCGCTCCTGTCACGCTGACGCTTCCCGCCACGGTCGCGTTGAACATGCAGATCGGCATCCGTGTGATAAACGTCTCCAACACCATCACGATCGCCGCCAATGGGAATAGAATCGAAAGTTCGACTTCCGATCTTATCATGAACGTGGCTGACTCGGCCATGACGCTCGTATATTGCAGTAATGCCAAAGGTTGGTTGATAACCGGATTGAAGTAATGAATATATCGAACAACAAGGAGATGGCGGTCGCTGAGATGAGACGTCCAGCCCCAAGCGGGTTGGGCGCTTTATTCAGTGATACCCGCCGTGGTTTCTCCTCTTTGGTCGATGTCACCACCACACGTAATGAGCGTTCTTTGTTCAATGGGTTCCAGGCGTTCAACAGACCGTTATCAAACTCCCAATCAAGCGGTGGTGGTCCCATAGTCAACTTGGGCGCCACAGTAGTGAATATGAATTGGGTGTTTCCAGCTTTGATGACGGTGAATGGAATATTCTCACAACCCTCGGCGAACAGTGAATCACCGGGCGGTGGCAGTACGGTCGATTTAGGTTTCAGTGTGTTTGTGATAAGTATGGTGTTCCCGGACAATATGACTATAAATAATGCTATAGGTCCGACCAATTTATAAACAGGAGATTATACAATGGCTAATGATACGATGATCCACGGTGGCGTGACCTACAATGTTTGGTACGTTGATCCCTCCGGCTCGAATGGTAATGGTGAGACCCCCGCCACCTCCTTCAACGTGCTTCCCGCTCCGGCGAGCATACCCGAAAGCGCCTGCTACATCATCCGCAGGAATAGTTCGGCGGTCACGATGAACTTCGCCAACGCGACCAGCACCACCAAGTATCTGATGATTATTGGCATGCCGCTCCCCACGGACGAGCTTTATCAAGAAATTCCCACAGCCGCCAAGACCGCATGGGACGCCGATGATCCATCCGTGCTCTACGCCAACTTCAAGCTGATCACCTCTGATGCCACCATGTATCGCTCGAACAACTATCAGTTCATCACCGACAGAGTTCATTGGTTCAGGAACACAGGCGTGGGCTGCACCTACAATATGATCTCGTTCACCCTGGCCTGCTCGCGCTGGCTGTCAAACATCAAGATCAACAACTGCAAGTTCTCCCAGTTGGGATATGACATGTCCACGCCGGGATACAACACGATGATCCCGCAGGGGAATTCTTATTGTTACATCTGGGCGGACGCGAATTCAGACGCCAGTGGCACCAACACCTTCACGGTGACGAACTGCGTCATCAACTGTGGGATTCCCAGCAATAGTTGGTACACATGCATGGCGGCGAGAAGCGTCCGGTATGTCAACTTCTCCAACAACACGATTCACATGGTTGGAACGCATATCTACCCGACAGCGTTCTATTTCAATGCGCTGCAAGGCAACACACACGCCTATGAGAATTTCGAGTCGGCCATCTACGACAACAACAATCTGACGTTGTGGATCAATGGAAACCAGACCTACAGCTACCAGTTCGCCACCTGTCTGTATAGCGGCAAGGCCAACTACACCTCATTCCGCAACTGGACTGTGACGGATAGTCCAACGGTCCTTGGCGGTTCCGGTCTACGGCCGTCGCAAATCTACTTCCTTGGACCGTTGCTCAAGCTGGATGATCTGCGCTCTTGTGATGTCAAGAACATCAGCGTGAACATCACCCAGTGGTCGGAGATAAATGATAGCTATCAAGTGCAGACCATGTACTGCAATGACTTCACAGATGCCAATAGAATATATGGTGGGGGCATTTTGATACTTAGTGGACTACCGAGTGGTTCCATGGAGGGATATGTCAGAAACATCTCCGACATCACCATCAACCTGTCAGACACGCCGACTGTTTCACCTAATGTGGACCAGCCCAACTGGGGTAAATTCAACGGACATCAGAGTTACTATTACTCTTTCGCGGCCATGGTGGTCGATTTCGCCTACGGAGAGGACAAGGTATACTCCTCCAGTTGGGGAAGCTCAAATATCCAGTACCCATACACGCAAAGCTCCAAGGCGCTGGTCAAACTGACGAACATTGTCGTGAACAATTATCGTGGTAAGGCGCTTGGCCTGTCGGGCGTGGACGCGGTGTTGGGCGACATCAAGGGTCAGGTGATGTGTACGACCGGCACGGTCGCCACGATCAACTCCATTTCCACATGGTTTCCGGGAGCGGCGTTGCTCCTGTCTCCCAACTATCTCTATGCTGGATGTATTGTGCAGGTTGGCACTCTCACGGTCAACAAGAGCAACCCGACCTACCCCTACACGAATCAGCTCGCGGTAGCCTTCAGTACGACCAGCGGTGGTTTGGGCACCCCCTATTCGCCACGTTGCAACATGGTCTACGTCGGCACTTCCAACGCACCGACAGCCTCCAACGTTGGAGATGCCGCCCCGGCGAACGACAACAGGGCGTACCCCAACAGGTTCGCCTGCATCTGCGCCAACGAGCTGGCCGCGGGCAACGGCAACTACTGCATGCGGACGTTCAACTATGTGGTCAACACATGGTCAACCTATCGTACCGGAGGAGCATCAGCTTCCCTTAAGATATGGCAGAACGCATGTTCACAATGGACTGACTGGATGTTCCTCGGACAAGATCCCTACTCGGCCATGGTTGTGACACCCGCCACTACTGGTAAGAAATACATCAGAATGTATTTAGCCCATAAAGGCTATGGTGATCCCACCAGCATTTACAACAATGTGCAGTTCATCGTCAAATATGTGAACAGCACGGGTAATGGATCGAAGGATTACCGTTACAGCATGAACGATGGAGTCTGGAAGACCGATGCGGTCAGCACCTGGAACGGCGACACTGGCCTAACCCAGCTCGTCTGCCAAATTCCGGTGAACATCCAGACGATGGACCCAATCGATGTCAAGATGGGCTTCAATTGGTACAGCGCCTCCGGATATCTCTATCTTGACCCGATTCCGGTGATCGCCGACACATTGCTTTAATAGGAGAATCCCATGAAATATGGATCAGTCGATCTTCCCGCAGGTGCTTCGTACAAGATAAACGGGGTGGCTTTGGCCGCTTCGGATGTCGGAGCCGTTCCCACCACTGGAACTCCTGTTTTGGCCAATGGCACGACCGCCACGACACAGAGCGTTGGTGATAATTCAACCAAAGTGGCCACCACGGCGTTCGTACTGGCCAACAGTGGCGGGGCATCGAATACGGCGCGCAACAATGCTGGGGTGACAGCATGGACATCCACTACAGTGGCTCCCACTCAGGCCGCCGTGGAAACAGCTTTGACTGATGTTGGAATTCGTTTGGTGGATCGAGCCAGCGCGATGGTTGTTGAAGATCACACCAAATTGGTGATGGCATCAGCTATTGGAGCACCATCTTCAACTTTGAAAGCATGTTGGAAATTTGAAAATAATGGCAATGACAGTTCAATCAATGCTCACACCTTATCTTTAGGTGGTTCGGCATCATATTCCACCACACAGAAAAAATTTGGTTCATATGCTCTTAATCTTAGCGGGTCTTCGGACTATGCGTCAACTGCGGGAAGTGCGGATTTCAATTTCGGGACCAGTGATTTTATAATAGATTTTTGGATTTATTTAGATTCATATGCTGGAAATAGAAATTTAGTTTCGTGTTATACAGACGGGGCTAATTATTGGGGCATAGTTCATTTTCTCTCAAACGGACTTGGTTTTGATTCTATTATCGCCAATGGTAGTCGAATCAATTTTTATGAGGCTGGAAATCCATCATTGGCCGCTGGATGGTACTATATAATTTTACGGAGAGCGGGAACGGCGTTCACCTTATCTCGTTACACAGCGGCGG
>SESB01002662.1_pt1 | contig 10150 bp, 14 predicted proteins | sample 3171441 | NCBI WGS metagenome assembly SESB01 (sample SAMN06051867, study PRJNA518727) | freshwater metagenome | biome: subpolar coniferous forest; feature: holomictic lake; material: water; isolation source: holomictic Lake 227, 6 m depth | place: Canada: near Kenora, Ontario | collected...
TGACGCTCTCGGGTGGGACGTTCGTCGGAGAGCCGCTGGCGGCGACGATCGGAGCAGGCGATACCTCACCTGCCGCCCTGACAATCACTCCTACCTGGGTCGCCCCTGTTGCACCAGAGACGGCTTATACGCAAGTTGCCTTGTCTTTCACGGCAACCCAACTTTCCACGCTAACGCAGGGTCCGTATTCAATCCTGGTCTCACTGGCCGATTCCTCGGCGGCTCTGGCCAAGGGCTTCCTTGAGGTCTATCCGGCACCGGGCGGGATATCTCTCCCCTATTATCGCTGCCTTGCCTCCCCTGCGTTCGCCCAGTCATTCCTCCCAGAACTCTCCCGAGAGCAGCTTGACACGCTTCCTGCGGCTCTCGTGACGGCGACCCGGGCCATCGAGTCCTACGTGGGACGGCCGCTGATTCTGGACAGTTACGACCACATCTTGCGACCGAACAACTCGATCAGGTTCCGGCTCAAGGCCCGACCGGTGGTCGAGGTTTCCCGGGTATCCTCGGACGTGATCGCGGGGGCGATTCTCTCCAACAGCACCAGCACGGCCAGCGCGGCGACGGTCCAGACGATCACGACGGGGCCGAACAGTCTCCAGATCAAGAGCCTGGTGTTTGCCCTGACGATCTCCGGGGTGACGACCACCCAGACAATCACGATGTCCGGTTACAACACGTTCGGCGACCTCGTGACGGCCATCAACGCACTCGGCAACGGCTGGGGGGCATCGAGTCAGCCTCCGTTCTCGTCGCTCCCGGTGGCCGATGCGTTCGGCACCCCGGGAGTGCGGGGTGTGCTTCGCGAAGAACCCTGGATTCATACCCATTCCCAGCGGCTGGGGTGGTACTGGAGCGATCCTGAGCAGGGGTACGTGGAACTCAATGAGCCGATCCCGGGCGGGTTCCTGATCCGCAACCCACGCGTCGAGCGGTCAGACACACGGTACTGGGGAGTCCGGTTCACCTATCGGGCTGGCTATGCCGTGACGGCGGCCGACATCGCTCTGGGTTACTACCCGGTCCCCGAGGACCTCCAGACGGCCTGTGTGATGACGGCGAACAATATCATCGAGACTGTTCCGATGATGGGTCCGCTGATCTCACAGTCGGTCAAGGATCGGTCATACACGCTCAGGGATGACCCGTCGATCATCCCGAGGCCGGCCCAGATGCTCTTGCAACGCTACCAGGATTTCGTATGCTGAACATAGCGACCTAGCTCCGAACCGATCCGGCACGCCCGCCCGGGTTTCAAGTGGAGCGAATCACGAAGCGGGCCCCGGGTGTGATGGCCGCTCATTTCTTGCTTTGATCTTTCATGTCTTGGCCTAAAATACCCACTCTCGTGTTCACGGATTTAGTCAAGGCCCGCTCCATTGCATGGTCCAAGGATCGTGCTGGGGGCAGACTCCCTATACCCGGTTCATGGGGGCAGTCTGTTTCATGCTCCGTCTCGGCGGCATCGGCGGCGGCCGTCCAGATCCATTCCCGCGACGGATTCGTGGTGACGCATGTCGTCACCTGCCTGGACCGGCTCGGAAATTACCGCGACCAGCTCCAGTGGCAGGAGACCGGGGCGATCCTGACCATCACGGCTATTGAGCCAGCAGGCGATGGGACGGGACGAATCTGGAATCACTATACCGATGAAAGACCTCTTATCTGATGGCTAGTCGCATCGTCGTCAACAACTTCGACCGCTACAAGAAAGCCCTGCATGCGGAGCAGGATAGGCGGGTCAAGCTCGCCGCGATCATGGTCATGCGGCATGCCAGATCCCTCCTGAATGTCTCGGGCACGGGCGTTCGCGGTCCTACGGGTGGGATCGTCCGGGCGGTCAAGCGAACTCGCAAGACGATCTACGGGGCGTTCCCGTCCCGGCCTGGCGAGGCCCCGCATAAACAAACCGGGGCGTTACGGATGGCCGTAGCCTGGGAGATGGCACGGCGGGGCGTGGCTCGTGTCGGGATTCCCAGGTCCGTTTGGTACGGTTGGTACCTCGAAGTCCACAAGAATCGCCCCTGGCTCGCTCGGTCGCTCCGCGAGAAATCCCGCGAGGTGGTGGCGATCCTTGGCGCACCCTGGAAGTGGTCGGAATGAACCGCAATTTGATCGAGGCAATGGTAGATTGGGCGAATACCGACCCGGCCCTGACGGCGGCGTTCCCGGGCGGCATCTGGAATACGGACGCCCCGACCGGAACGGCAACCGCTCTTCCCTACTTGACGTTTACGCAGGGGGAGTCCAGGATTCTCACCACGATCGGCATCGTCCGCTCCGTGATCTTCTTGGTCGTCCAGATTGAGGCGAGGGCGGTCTATGCCGAGGACGCACGATACCTCGGCGAGCAGGCCAGAAACGCGATCCTGGCGGCTCCAGCACTCTCGTGGTCTGGAGGACAGGAATGCCCCGGGCGAATCGAGATCGACGGTGAGGGCGGCGAACTTGAGGAAGGTCTTGGTCCTGACGGATCGGACGTCTGGGTTCATCGCATCCCGATCCAGTTTTTCACCGCGAGAGGATAACGCATGGCCGCTCAGACGATCACAGGCATTGTCGGCAAGGGCGGGAATCTCCTCGAAATCGACGAGACGCTCCCGGCTCCGTTCAACACGACAACCAATCCAGTCTATCTCTCGCCAAATTGGCAATACGTCAATGGAACGTCCGCAACGGCTCTGGCAATCAATCAATGGTTCGAGCCATCCGGAACTCCGATTACGTTAGCAGCGTCGGCATCGGTCACGTACACCCTGACGGCCCTCACAGACGGGCTTGGGAGAGCGGTCAGCTTTGCGGGTGGTGTGCGATTCTGGGGTATCCTCGTGACCACGCGAACGGCGGGCGACTATCTCACGGTGGGCGCGGCGGCCTCGAATCCGTGGACTTCTCCATTCGCGGGCACGACGCCGGCAATCAAGGTGTTTGACCTGCTTGTTCTTTCCGTTGGGTCGACTGACGAGTATGCCGTGGCGGCAGGCTCGAACGAGCAAATCAAGATCGTCAACTCAGGCTCCAACGCGATCACATTCAAATTCATCATGGCCGGGTGTCTTACCTGAAAGGAGCCAACCGATGGCCTATACTCCAATCGCGGGCTCAAATGCAAAGATCATCATCAGCGCGAACAACAGCAATGCCAATACCGCGGCGATCAATTGGACTCTGAACATTGATGCCAAGGCGAAGGACGTCTCGAACTTCCGGGACGGCCGATTCAGAGTCAAGACGCTTCAGGACTCGACCCTTTCATTCACCGTCGTGCATGACGCCGGGGCACCCGAGTACCTCGCCGCCAATGGACTGATGATTGACGGCCAGGTCATCACGGCCTACTGCTACACCGGCGCGAACTCAAACCAAGCGTACACGGTTCCGGCCATCATCACTTCGGTCGGTCCAAAAAACGAGGGCGTCGAGGGCGTCGTGATGCACGACGTGACCGCGATGCAACACAACGGCACCATCGGCTATCCCACGGCGTAATCATGCCCTATCCACTCGATCGACTGACCAACGCTTCCCAGCCCGTGACGATCGCGGGTAAGTCTTATCCTGTGAAGCAGCTCACGCTCGCGGAGTGGGGCGAACTCCAGGCGTGGCTCAAGACCGTCTGCCCGTCGCCTGTGGCTGTGGCAGCGAAGGCCCTTGCCGAACTTCAGTCGCAAGGTACAATCCTGCCTCAGCTCGTCCAGGATGCTCTGTTCCGCCAAGCCCAAGAAGAGTCGCGGCGGTGGCCTCCCAAAGTTGGTACGCTGGCCTGGCTACGAGCGATCGAGGACATCGAGGACGGCCGTGGACGATTCCTGCAAGCAGCCCTGGGAGCGGGCGGTACGATGCTCGATCAGGCCCAAGCCGACGCTATAGTCGAGCAGGCCACGCTCGACGAACTCGGGGATCTGATGCGGGTCTGCCTGCACGGCGAGCATCTCGCCCCAAAAGATTCCAGCCCGACGATTCCAGTGTCGACCCCGACGAATGGGGATGGATCTTCGGGCGAGTTCTCGAACTCCAGCCAGCTTGGACGTTCGGAGATCTGGGCCGGCTGACGTTCCCGCAACTCTTCGCGGTACTCAATCAGTTCAAGGAACCGGTCGAGCGGATAACTGGAAAAGATGAAATTCTCGACTGGATCAAACGTGTGAAAGAGGGGGCATAGGTCATCGGAAAGCTCGCGGAAGCCTGGGTAGAGATCGGCTCGAAGACCAAGGGGCTGGACGACGGACTGAAGGGTTCAGAGCAGAAGCTTGAGGCATTCGTCGGGAAGGCGAATTCCCTCCTCGCCACGATGGGCGTTGCAGCTACTGCTTCTGGCGCTCTCATGTTCATCCGGAGTGCCGTTGATTCCGCAGGCACGCTCAATGAGACGATTAGCAAGATTGGCCAGGTTTTCGGGAAGTCGGCAACCGGCGTCAACGCAATGGCCGAGGACATGGCCAAGCAATTCGGGTCAGTCAAGACGGAGACGCTCGACGCGGCAGCGGCGTTCGGCCTGATCGCGCAGGGGGCCGGCCTTACCGAGTCGGCATCGGCCAAACTTTCCGTCTCACTCGTGCGGCTCGCCGACGACGCGGCCAGCTTTTATGATAAGCCGCTCGACGTCGCCCTCCAGAAGCTTCGCTCTGGGCTTGTCGGCGAGGCCGAACCGCTCCGAGAATTCGGCGTGCTACTCTCCGAGACGGCGGTCAAGGCTCGTGCCCTCAAAGATGGGGCGGTACTCGTCAATGGCGAGTTGTCTGAGACGGACAAGGTTATGACTCGCGTCAAGCTGATCCAGGAAGGATTAGCCAAGGCAATGGGCGATCACGAACGAACGATGCCTGGGTACAAGAACCAGGTAAAATTGCTTACAGGGCAATTCGAGGAATTGAAGACTAGCATCGGTGAAATTGCGATCGGGCCGGCGACGACTGGTGTTGGATTTCTTTCCGAGGTTGTAGGTGTTTTGAAAACGCGGATTTCCGGGAACATCCCCGGGACTATATCTCCATCCGTCCCTCTACCAGCCGCTGCTCCCGGGACTACAATTACTGCCCCCGAACCCAGTATGAAATCCCTCAACCCGATGGCCGGGGATATGGCTAGATACCAGGCGAGTATCTTCGGCGGCGGCGGGCTCGGAGGCCCATTCGGCATGATGGGAACGCTTGGCATGGGCATGAATCAGAAGGCGGCCGGGTCGGGAATCGACAAACAGATCCGCGATCTCCAGAACGAGGGATGGGCGAGCGGGCATTCGTTCGCGTCAGGATCGCTGCACAAGGTGGCCCAGGAAGCGATTCTCGATACGTCCAAGGATAAACAGATCAAGGAACTCCAGGATATCAAGAAAGTGCTAGAGGGGATCGAGAAGAACACGACGAAGAACGTCATCAGCGAGCACATGCGATTGTCTCTTGAGGGTCGTGAGTAATGCCTGATCTCGCGATCAATTATGCCCATGCCTGGGAGTCGATGACCAAGGGGATTGACCAGCAAGGCCCCTACTACCAGGTCAAGTATTATTTTCAGAACTGGGCTGATTCGGACACAATCGCGAATCAGATGAGGGGATCTACGCAGCGGTCTGGGGGCACTACGATCCGGATTCCCCCGCATACGCATTTTCTCAGTCCCAATCTATCGTGCACCGACGTCTCGATCGAAGGATGCGGATCGCCTGTACTGAACGCGAAGGGGCTTCCGTCGTTCGACCGAGGATTCTTCGCGATCGCAACCTATCGATCCTTGCCGTGGCTGCTACAGGCTTCAAACGATCCAGAAAACCTTAATCAGATTGATCCCACGGGGACACCTCTTCTCTGGTGCACGCAAGAGCTAGACTTCGATTTCGAGGAAGTGGTCTTCGAGGGCGAGAAGTCGAACTTCAAGTGGTCGACAGGCGATGCGCTCAATGGAACAAAGACGAAGGTTCCCCTCAAGTTCACGATGGGCATCACGACGATGACGATCACCTGGCACCAACTTCCCTACCTGCCGATGGCAACCATCCGGACGCTGCGGAACAAGATCAATAACGCCACATTCCTGGGTGCGCCTGCCGAGACAATCAGGTTCCTAGGATGTCGCACAGTCCGTGATCAAAATACTGACGGACAGGTCAGCCAGAAGGTTCAGTTCACATTTCAAGAGCGGGACATCTCGTGGAACAAGTTCCTCCGCAAGGACAAGTTCCAGTACGATTACATCAAGGACGGAGGGGGGGCAACCTTCTACCAAACAGCCGACCTATCACCGTTGCTCCAACCCTGACATGGCACGCGACTTCCCAACCCTGAAATCCGGCGTCACGCTCGAACCGTGGCACCTGAACATCATCTACGCTGAACTCAGGCGGTGGCGCAAGCTCAAGGTCGTTCCCCCGCTTTCATCGACCGGGGTCAACTCGGCCGACAACATCCCGCCGGTGATTCGGTTTGTCGGTCAAGGGAATGCCGCCCTGGCCAAAACGTCCTCGTCGATCACGGCTAGGTCAGGCACCACGGCGGGATCAGGCACGGCGACCTTGCAGGACTTCGATGGGGCTTCGTTCTCAGCGGCGAAAGATCCCCCGGCCGATGAGACGGTGTTTAACTTCTCGGGAACGGCGATTGACACGGGTAAATACGTGATGCTCACGGCGTGGCAGGGTGCCTGGTTCGTGACGGCCGTGGAGTGCTGACATGGCCCTATCCCTCGGCGGCCTGGTCGGCACAGGAGGAATCTGCGGTTGCTGCGGGGGGGGCGAGGGGCACGGCTGCTATGCGTCGTGCGGCTGCATTAACGTCCCGGTGGACAATCTTACGCTGACGGATTCAGTGGGTGGCATCACGATCAATCTGGTGCAATCTCTCGGCGGGGCATGGATAGGGACCAGCACTTATAACTATCCGGGAAATGGAACGTGTCCGGCGACGACCGTAATTGTGGATTACTATGTCACGCAAGGTAGCTGTAACTTCGGGGTCACATGGGCTACGTCGTCTAATTGTCCGACAACGGGGCCGTACATCGGAGGGATATACTATGGCAGCTACTCGGGAACATTGACGGGTTCAGGATGCACTCCATTTTCACGATCCGGGTCTCCACCTGCATACGAAGCCGGTCCAAATTCGCTGTATGGATACGGTGTTATAACTACCATAACCATTAGCGGGACGAACAGTGACTGCTGCATTGCGCTTTGCGGAGTGGACTGTTACGGGGACGGGGTCAACCAGCCAACCATTACCCTTTGGACCGACGCGACCAAGACGGTAGCGGCGTGGACCGGGACCGGAGATGGAAACGGGTGCGTTTTGCGATCCGATATCCCCACTGGCACATATATTGTCACGGTGACGGCGGATGGCTATTCTACCTATACGGGCGTTGTGACGCTCGCATGTCTCGACACGAAGACATTCACGCTCGGCAATGTCACTGCTCATACGTGGCATTTCACGGGCTGTAACGGGATCGATCTCGTGGGTGTGACGTTGACGATTACCGGACTGGGAGCATTCACGAGCGGGTACGATGGGAAAGTGAAGTTGAACCTCGACACCGGCTCCTATCCGTGGACGGCGACTCGAAGCAGGTTCACCGATGCGAGCGGGACGGCATCGGTGACGAGTTGTGTCGACCATACAGTCGAAGTCCCGATGACCATCGCGTCCGGGTATCACTGCTTCCATCCTAGTTGTGCAGTACCTGCTCCCGACACGCTCCATCTAACCGACCCCGACAATGGGGCAGTCACATTGACTTACAATAGTACCGACCTAGTATGGGAGGGGAACCACACGGTGAATTTTGCGGCCTATTGCGGGAGCCCGGCCGCGACCGGCGTGGATATCCGGTATCGTCTTGGGGCAACGTATGGGAGTGGCAATCAGTATGCCTACATCGCCCCTCAACTCTTAGGCGGATATCCCAATTCGGGTGGCGGGTATTTCAGCCTGGCCCTAACTGGAACGAATGTGCTTACCTCATGCGAGCCGCTGATCTACCAGTTCACATCCTTGGACTGCGATTGCCAGGGTGGAACGGTTTGCTTGAACGGTGCAGAGTGGAGTCTGTGGCCGGGAACCGGTGGCGGCACAACGTTCACCGTTACCGAGTGAACGTCCAGCGGACCTTCCCCGTTCCCCCGTACAGAGTATTGATCGGACCAGAGATTGGCAGGCCATCCTCGAAGATAAGCGGTGTGTTCTGCTTTGGGTGGTCGAACAGATGGAAGAACGTGAAATATTTGACGTTACCCGTGGCGACGGTCGGGCAATACCCCTCATCGCCGACCGGTTCGAGCGTATAGCCGGTCCCATCCGCTCCGGTTCCACTCCACCCATTCAGGGTTGCGTCCCATGTCATCACGATGTCAACGTTGGGAGATAGGATGGAGTCTCGAAGCTTGATAACATCGGGCAACGTGATGCCCCGAACGTCATGTTCGACAGCCATGGCGAACGATGGGATGGCAAGGACGGCGATCACAAGCAGCATGCGTTTCATGGCGAATCTCCTGGAAAGGCGTGAAGGTCAGTCTCTCTATCTACTCTATCAAGGTATTCGCTGGAAAGCGCAATGGATTGGCAAGAATCTCTGGAGATTGTGGTATCACGCACTCACCACGCTCGGTATCGGGTCTTGTGCGACGAGGGTAACCCCGACCTCGCACAGCGGGACGGATACCGTGCCCTGATGGTCAGCCTGGCCACGGGTGAGCCTATCCGTCCCGCCCCGGCCGTTCCGTCCTATCCTCCGCTCGCGACCCAGGCCGCAAACCTGGCTGGTTCGCTCAAGCGGTGGTGGAAGTCTGGCTTGGCCGTCTCGACGGCGGCCGAGGCCCGACGCAGGCGGGCAATCTGCAAGACATGCCCGATCTACGACCCAGCTCAGATGAGGTGTAGACGGTGCGGATGTTCAACACTTGTTAAACCATGGCTCAAGAGCGAGCGATGCCCGGACAACCCACCCCGGTGGTGAAAGGCGGTGACTGATGGCGGCTGCTCCCGGCTGCGTGCCGTTCTCGCGGAAGGACTCGACCAAAGTCCTTCATTTCAACTGCCATACATGCAAGATGCCGATCGACTACGTGATCCTGGCCGATGACCCGGACGGATCGAAGACCAAGGCTCTTCAGGCCAAGGCAGACTCTTACGGCTACTGTGCGGCGACCAACGAGATCAACGGCATCATCGCGGTCTGTGAGTGCCCGGGTGATCCCCCGATCTTGATGAGGAAACCTCATGTATGATCTCAGCGAGGCGGTGGTGCGGTGGGACGGCCCCGAGAATGTCTGCTACGCTGTCCTGCGGGCGGACGGCATGGTGCTCGACTGGCCGGACATGACCTGGGTGGCGAGGGGGGAAGAGCCGACGCTCGAACAGCTCAGAGTGATGAGTCATTACACGTTCGGTCCTCACGAGTGGTCGCAGGACGTGATCCCGCGGCTCGATCCGATCCCGTGCCCCGCTGTCGTGATCTACTATGTGGTCGATGACGCGGGTGTTCCGATTTCCAGCCCTGGCTCTTACATGCTCGACGTGTTCGAGGAAGAGACTCCCTTTCGTCGCCGCTAGAACGCTCGCGGACCATCTGGCAAGGCCCATCGCGCCATGGCGACTCGCTCTGATCGCCTGTAACCTGGAGTATGTGCAACGGCACTCAGTAATAATCCAATGGCGATATCCAGGCCACGATGTCGAGCCCATGGTATGCCACGCTCTCTATCTCGCGGCACTGACCTACCGGCCGGGAAGACAGTCTTTTCGCGTATGGCTGCGATCCAAGATTCTGGGGATGACCTCGAACTTTCGGCGCACCGAGCGAAGGCGTGAAAAGGCCGGGATCACGATCAGTCGGCTCACGACCCTCAAGATCGATCGACGATTGTACTACAGAGATTGAACTATGCCATTAGCAAGTTATACATATCATTCAACGCTCACCGATAGCAATTCGACAATCCTGTCGAACTTCGTAGTCAGAATCAATCTGACCGCCGCGAACTTCGATTTCACGAAGGCGAAGGCGGATGGATCGGACCTCCGCGTCCGTGACGAGACGGCTGGAGCGTTGGTCCCGCTCTGGATCGCTGACTATGATTCCGTGGGACAAGTAGCAACGCTCTACTTCAAGGCGACCTCGACCAACAGCACGCATCATCTCTATTACGGCAACC
>SESB01002664.1_pt1 | contig 10148 bp, 11 predicted proteins | sample 3171441 | NCBI WGS metagenome assembly SESB01 (sample SAMN06051867, study PRJNA518727) | freshwater metagenome | biome: subpolar coniferous forest; feature: holomictic lake; material: water; isolation source: holomictic Lake 227, 6 m depth | place: Canada: near Kenora, Ontario | collected...
CCAAGCGCTGGTAAACGTCGCGGCCTCCTTCCAGATCGGCTTTGGTAAAATAGATCGGCTCGCCCAAGACGATGGTGATGGGTGAGGCGTGGAATTCCTTGCCGCTGCGGGGAAGCGCTTCGAAGGAGCCGAAAATGCGCATGGGCACGACCGGCGCGAGCGTTTTGGCAATGATGAATCCCACCCCCGGCTGCGCCGGTTGCAGGTTGCCATCCTTGGAACGCGTGCCTTCGGGAAAAATCAGCGTGGCATAGCCTTGTTTGAGGATGCGCACGCTCAGTTTGAGCGCCGTGGAATCGCCTCCTTTGGGGTCGATGGGCACGACGTTGATCGCAGGCAGGATTTTGGCCAGAGGCCCTTTGAAGAGGGTGTCGCGCGCCAGCGTGTAAAGCTCCCGCTCGCAGGTGATCCCGGCCATGGGCGGGTCGAGATAGCTCTGGTGGTTCATCGCCAGGATGGCGGGGCCTTCGTCGATCATCCGCTCCGGGTGCACCAACCGGAATGAGAAAAAGGTGCTGCCAAAAAATTTGAAGACGCTATGGCCAAGCTGGTAGATCGGGTTCATTGCAACAACGCTATGTGAGAAAAAATCTAGAGTCCCAGCCGCCGCACCACTTCTTCCACCACGCCTTCAATGGTGAGGCAGGTGCTGTCGATGACGTGTGCCCCCTCGGCGATCTTGAGGGGCGCAGCGGCGCGCGTGGAATCTTTTTTGTCGCGCGCGGCGAGATCGTCCTGCATCCCCTGGGCCGCACGGCGCTTGGCGCGCACTTCCTCGGAGGCGTCGATGTAGGCTTTGAATGGGGTTTCAGGAAAAACGACGGTGCCGATGTCGCGGCCTTCCATCACCACGTCCGCATGGCGCGCGTATTCCCTCTGCCGGGCCACCAGCGCCTCGCGGACTTTGGGAATGGCGGCGATGGAAGAGACATGGGCGGCGACGTCGGGATCATTGAGATATGCCGAGGGATCGATCCCATCCACCTGGATGGTTCCCTCTGTCCCGGCGATGCCAAACTCCATTGCGGTGGAGTCGAGCAGCGCGCCGACTGCCTGCGCGTCCCCGGTATCCACGCCGTGGCGCAGCGCCAGCCAGGTGACGGCGCGGTACATCGCGCCGGTGTTGACGTAGACATAACCCAGCCGCTTGGCGAGCAGCCGCGCTACGGTGCTTTTTCCGGAGGCGGCGGGGCCGTCGATGGCGATGACGCGATGGGGTGTTTCCATTTTTACTTCTCGTGTTTGGGGAGGGAGCCGACGACCGGGATTTCCTGGCTGTGCTGGGAGACCAACCGCTGGAGCGTTTCGTAAAAGCCGGGGTAGGATGTGGCGACGCATTCCACGCCGTCGATGAGCGTCTCGCCCTCGGCGAACAGCCCTGCAATGGCAAACGCCATGGCAATGCGGTGATCGCCATAACTGGAAAGGCGCGCGCCTTTGAGCGGAGCGCCGCCGAAAATCTCCAGTCCGTCGTCGGTTTCCGACACCGTGACACCCATGGCGCGCAGGTTGGTGGCGATGGCGGCGAGCCGGTCGGTTTCTTTGACGCGGAGTTCTGCGGCGTCGGCGATGAGCGTCGTGCCTTGCGCGAGCGCAGCGGCCACGGCGAGGATGGGCAGTTCGTCGATGACGTTGGGGATCTCTTTCCCCCGGATGACGGTTCCCTTGAGCCTGGCCCCTTGGATTTCCACCGCGCCCCACGGCTCGCCTTCTTCCACTTCAATAATTTCGCGCACGTGCGCGCCCATGCGGACAAGCACGGCAAGGATGCCTGTGCGGGTTTCGTTCAAGCCGACCTCTGTGACCAGCAGATGGCTGCCGGGCTGCGCGGCGGCGGCCACAAGCCAGAAGGCCGCGCTGGAAATATCCCCGGGAATATGGAAATCGCGGGACTCGGGCGTTTTCTCTCCCACCACCGAGACGGTCAGGCCCTCGGTGTGCGGGCCGACCAGGAACCACTCCAGCATCCGCTCGGTGTGGTTGCGGCTCTGGCTTGGCTCGGTCACGCTGGTGCGGCCATGGGTGAATAGCCCGGCCAGCAGCACCGCGCTTTTCACTTGAGCGCTGGCTACGGGCGAATGGTAGTGGAGCGGGGTGAGCGCACCGCCTTCGATCACCAGCGGGGGGGCGTTTTTCGGGCCTTCGGCCTGCAACTTGGCGCCCATTTGCGTGAGCGGATCAATGACGCGCTTCATGGGGCGGCGGGAGAGCGAGGCGTCGCCGATCAGCCGGGTGCGGAAGGGTTGCGCGGCGAGCACGCCCGAGAGCAGCCGCATGGTGGTGCCGGAGTTTCCGCAGTCGATGTCCGCTTGGGGCGCAGTCAATTGCCGTGAGCGCCCGTGCACGATCAAGGTCGTGGGCTCGGGCCTCTCAATCTCCACGCCCAGCGCACGCATGGCTTCCAGGGTGGAAACGCAGTCTTCGCTTGGCAGAAATCCGGTGAGCTTGCAGGTGCCGTTGGAGAGCCCCGCGAGAATGACGGCGCGGTGCGAGATGCTCTTGTCCCCCGGCACGGTGATTTCCGCCCGAATGGCAGGCGCTTGTTCGATTTTCCAGCTTTCCATGTTCAATCCCTCTGTTTGATATGCCGATCCCGCTGGATCTTGGCGTTGGTAAGAAATTCTTTCAGTTTGGCATCGTCGCCGCCAGAAATATCTCGGGCGACCTGCTGCAACCGCGCAATGAACGCCTCGAGTTGGCTGCCCAGCACGGCGTGATTGGTGGCTACGATTTCCGCCCACATCTCGGGGTGCCCGGAAGCGATGCGCGTGGTGTCGCGCAAGCCGTTGCCGCAGAACTCGACCGCGCCGGGGGTTCCCGCGCACACAAAATCGACCAATGCCGCCGCGATCAAGTGCGGGAGATGGCTCACCAGGCCGATGGAGGCGTCGTGTTCCACCGGGGAAAGGGTGCGCACTTCGCAACCGACCAACCGCCAGAGCGCGGCGGCTTCCTCTGCGACCCCGGGGGCAATGCCGGGATGCGGCGTCACCAAAGAAACGGTGCCTTCAAAAAGATCCGCCCGGGCTGCTGACAAACCGGCCTGCTCGGAACCGGCCATGGGGTGGCTCCCCACGAAGCGGCTGAAGAGCGGGGCGAGCGCCTCCACCACCGGGGCTTTGACGCTGCCGACATCAGTCACCAGCGCCGTCGGGCCGACCAACGGAGCCAGACGCTGCGCCAGTTCCGGCATGACGCCAATGGGAACACAAAAAACGATCACCTCTGCGCCTTCAACCACTTGGGCGAGATCCGTGGATGCCAGATCGCAAATTCCCGCCGCAAGCACTTCCTCCACCGCCGCCTCGCGCCGCGCCCAAATGGAGATGCGGCATTGCGGCGCGTGCGCCCGGACGGCCAGCGCAAGCGAGCCGCCCAGCAGACCGGGGCCAAGAATGGCGAGGGTGTTCATGGTTTTGAAAATCAGGGTTTGAGACAGGACAAGCCGCCCTGGGACGAGGGCGGCTTGTCAAAAAAACTTCCGCGCAGGAATCCTTAGGGAACCAAAAAGGTCTTGCCGGGGGTGTAGTAATCCTTCATCTCGGTGCCGGGGGGGTTGCCACGGACATCAAGCAACCCGGCGGAGGGATTGTAAGGGCTTCTCACGAAACCGGGCTTCCCGGGTTCCGGGATGCCATACTTCACCTCACGCTTGATCGGCAGCGGGGTGGGTACGGGGGTGGGTGCCGGAGTGGGCGCAGGCTCAATCCCGGCGCCGGGGACGGCATCGGGAGAGACGGTGCCCGGTTCCGGTGCAACCTCCGTCACTTCGGGATATCCATAGGGAGCCCTGTAAACCGTCTGGCTCTTTTGGGGAGCGCAGGCGGCCAGGAACGTGCTGGAAAGCAGCGAGAAAACAAGAATTCGCTTCATAAAGGCAGCAATGGATTACTGGATTCCGGGGTGCGTGACAACACTAATTCACGCCCCCTTTGAGGCCAAGTCCTCTCTTTTGGCTGCAAGAAGGGTTTCCCCCATGGGGTGATCCGGGGTTCGCAAGGATTCACCACCGCTGCCACTCGGGTTTGTGTGCAAAAACATCCCGGTAGTAGCCACGCCTCTTGAGCTTGGAGGCAGCGGGTTCATCCAGGAGCACTTTGACCACGGGATGCATTTGCAGGGCCGAGGCGGGAACCATGGCGGTGATGGGGCCTTCGACCATTGCGGCAACGGCCTCCGCTTTTGCTGCACCAAACGCCAGAAGCACGAGGCTGCGGGCATCCAGGATGGTGCCGATGCCCATGGTGATGACGTGGTGCGGCACTTCCCCGGGACTCGCAAAAAACCGGGCGTTGTCCTCCCGGGTGCGCACGGTGAGGGTCTTGAGCCGGGTGCGCGAGCCGAGCGAGGAGGTCGGCTCGTTGAACCCGATGTGCCCATCCCCGCCGATGCCGAGAATTTGCGCATCGATGCCCCCCGCCTCCACGATGGCCTGCTCATACGCGGCGCAATGCGCGGGGATGTCAGCGGCCAAGCCGTCCGGGATGCGGATGTGATCCGGCGGGATGTTGAGGGAAGCAAACAAGTGTTCCTGCATGAAGCGCCGGTAGGAGGCGGGATGCTCCGCGCCGAGGCCCACGTATTCGTCCAGGTTGAACGTCGTGCAGCGGGAAAAATCCAACCCCTCCTGGCGGTGCATGCGGATGAGTTCGCGGTAGAGCGGCAGCGGGGTGCCGCCGGTGGCGAGGCCCAACACGGCATGGGGCTTTTTGCGCAGGAGGGCGGCGAGAAAGCGCGCCGCTTCCTTGGAGGCGCTTGCCGGATCAGGCGTGATGATGATTTCCATGGCGGGTTTTCCTTGCGGCTTTCACCCAATACCCTACCCCACGCGACGGATTTTTCATCCGAAGAGTTTTTGCGGTTGGATGGAAAACGGGGAAAGGATTCGCGCAAAGGAACGCAAAGTGCGCAAAGACAGAATTTTGGAGGGGGCAGCCTTTGAAGCGGGGGGCATCAATTTCCCCACTTTTTCCTTTGCGGCCTTTGCGTTCCTTTGCGCGAAATTTTCTTACCGCATTGAGGTAAAGTGTCCCCGCCGGGAATCGAACCCGGATTTAGCGTTTAGGAAACGCTTGTTCTATCCGTTGAACTACGAGGACGCTTGATTTACAGAGACTTACGCGGCTTTCAGCCCCTAGCGCCCGCAAAGCTAGAGCAAAAGTTAGAGCGTGTCCTCTATTTTCCGCCGTTGTTTGCGAGCACTCATTTTATACTGGAAAACATCTCCGGCAAGAAAACATGCCTGCCAAAACTGCGATGGTGCGCCTCTCAGCCTGAAATTACGGGACGAGAGAGAAATACGGATATTTGCTTATTTATTATGCTTGCACACGTGCGCAAAATTACTTACCGTCACGTCGGGATTCGAGATGCACTCCTGCTAAACACCATGAAAACAAACTTTTTTTCCTTCAAAAAACTCTCCCTCATCGGGGCGTCCGTTTTTGCGGCAGGGGTCATCATGGCGACGGTTACAACAGCGCAGGCTGTGATTGTTTCACCAATCCAATCTTCGGCTGATCCTGAAAAATTGCCCATTGCAGGCCCGGTGGATGTTGCCGGTTCTGACGCGAACGCAGCCGCCTTCCTGCTTGCGCTGCCTTCCATTAACGCCACGATCAAGAACACGCTGCCAGAGTACAAGGCGTTAAGCGCCGCCACGATGGCATCCATGGCCCTGGATCCCTCCTCATTGAGGCTGGCAGTGGACTCCTCCGTGCGCGTTTATTTTATCAGTGAAGGCGCGGCCTACCGTAACACCTTGGGATTGAATGTTCTGCCTCCCGGATCAGCAATCCCCACAGCAGCCACGCCGAGTATTACCTCTAAGGCCGAGTTGGTTTTTCCTGATGCATCCAGCAACGATCCAACCACCTTCTACCCAAGCGGCAACTCCGTGCGCACAGCCACTGCGCCACTGGATGCGGGGGATTTCGTCAATCTAAACACGCTGCGCGCGGGCACGCTGCTGGACTTCTTTCTGATATCGAATGGCGCTGGTGGCGGAAGCGCTACCTTCACGGATGAAACGGCTCGTAATGGCGATGCCTTTCAACACATTGTTTCATTCACTTCTGGCAACTATACCGTCCTTTCCTTCGAGGACTCCGTTGGCGGTGGAGACAAGGACTTCAACGATGTCGTGATCGCTTTGGAAATATCGCCGGTTACCGCAGCCCCGGAGCCGGGAACCTTGGCCGGCTTGGGTGTTTTCTGCGGAGTCATCGGAGTGGGTCGCTGCCGTCGAGCGATCATGCCAAAGCGGGGATGCTGATACAAATTCGGGAAGAGGCTAGTGTCCTGTCAGGTAAGTTAATGAAATAATTCCGAGTCCATTTTTCGCATTTTTCAAGGCGCGACCGAAAGGCAATATCTGAAGATATTGCCCGAGGAAGCAACGCTGAAAAATCGGAAAAGGGGCTGGAATTATGAAAGGAAATTGCCTGACAGGACACTAGTATCTACTTGCATAAATTATGCGTATAATGACTTGGCATTTTGGCGCGGGCCTGCGTTGTCAGTCATTGTCGCTATCTCTGGATAGCGCCAACGCCTTCCGCCTTGTCCCACACCAAAAGCCCTGCGTCATTATTGCGCGAATTTCTTCAAGTAGATACTAGGGCAGTGTGCAAGTGACCACCGTGCCTCCGTCCTCGCTCGCGCGGCGCACGGAGAGGGTTGCGCCGATCTCGGCAGTCCGGTGCTTCATGATCCGCAATCCCATGCCGGATTTCTTGGGCGTCTTTACGGGAAACCCCACCCCATTGTCTTCGATGGTCAGGGTCACCCCTTTGGGTGAACAGCGCAGGCCGATGACTACCCGGTCCGCTTCCCCGTGCTTGCGCGCATTGTTGATGGCTTCCTGGGTGATGCGGAAGAGGTGGGTGGAGACTGTTTCGTTTTCAAGGGTCACGCGCCGGGGGCACTCGAAAGTGCAGTCGATATGGAAGAGGTTGCGCACGGTTCCCGCAAGCTGGGCAAGGGCGTTCATAAGCCCCTCTCCATGGGGGCCAACCGGGTGCAGACCGCGCGAAAGGTTGCGCGCCTCGTTGACGCTGTTGCCCAGCAGATCATAAATCTCCTTGGCGTATTGCGTGTCGGGATCGTTCCTTGCCTCCAGCCGGGCGTAAAGCAGCCGGCTCATCAGGGCCGTGCCGGCGAGGTTCTGGCAGAGACCGTCGTGGAGTTCCTGGGAGATGAGTTGTTTCTCGCGTTCGCTGATTTCCAGGAGTTCTTTCTGCAATTTTTCGCGTGCGATGCGGTTGCGCTGGGCAATGATGCCGGAGGCGAGATTCGACGCGATTTTTTTAAGCAAATCGACTTCCTGGGGACTGAAGGCATTGAGTCGCCCCAAGTAGATGGTAAGAGCACCCAGGCAATCCTCTTTCCAAACCAAGGGAAGAGCGAGCAATGGGTATTCCTTCCGATCCGTTTCAAGATTGTCGGGATGAGTCAGGTCAAGGAACTTTAGCTGGGTCAGCTCTGCCAGTGAGTAGCCGGTGATTTCGCTATATTTGGCGTTGGCGTGCAGGATGCGCCCGTCAAGGTCGCCGCAAGCCATGCCTACCGCCCCCATCTCGAAGAAGACATGGTGCATTTCCTCGCTTTTGCACAGCAGCTCCCCGGCCCCCTTGCATTGAGTAATGTGCTCGGAGATGTCGGCAAGCGTTTTCATGCGGGCGTATTTTGATCAAGCCGAGGCTATGGCTGCCGTTCCGGTTTTTGCGCTATATTTGCACCTTGATAACCACTTTGACGACCGGTTCGGCTCCCTGCCCTGCCATGAGGCCCGGTTTGTGGCCGTCCTGGGGCAGGTAGATGGCGAAGAACCCGGCGGGGATCACGGAGGAGGAGACGTGCCGCACCCCTTCGTTGGTGTATTTTTCCATGTCCTTGGCGTCATTGTAGGGGGCGGCGGATTGCAGTTCTTCCACGGGGGCGTAGAGGATTTTTTCGCGCCCTGCCACGATGTATTGGATGTCGGCGTAAACGCGGTGGGATTCCCATGCTTTGGCCTCCTCGGGCGCGGTGTCGTAGCGCTGAACCATGGCGTAGAGCCGTTTGCCGTCGATCTCGTATTTCCCGTCGGGCGTGTTCGGGTCGAACTGTTTCAAGTAATCGAACGCCGCCGGGAAAAGCGGGTGGAGCGGGAGGCAGTGGGCGCAATGGGCGAGGGAATCGAGGATCATACGGGGTGTTTTCTGGGTGATAGAGCGGCTTTTTTTGGATGCTTGCTTGGTTTTGCGATAAAGGGCGGGGCGGGTCAAGCTGCGTTGTAATGCATTTCCGTCACAAAAAGAATTGACCGAACCGGGCCGCTCCCACAACACTGCCCGCTCTTTCGCAAAAACAGACCAATATCAACTTATGTCATACATCTCTGAAATCATCGCGCGCGAAATCCTCGATTCGCGCGGAAACCCCACTGTTGAAGTGGACGTGAAACTCGTGAGCGGCGCTGTGGGCCGCGCTGCGGTGCCCAGCGGCGCCAGCACCGGCGAACACGAAGCGTGGGAACTGCGCGACCTCGACAAGAGCCGTTACGGCGGCAAGGGTGTGAAGAAGGCCGTGGAAGCCATCACCAATGTGATCGCCCCCGCCCTGGAAGGCTACGATGCGCTCGACCAGATCACCATCGACAAGACGATGATCGAACTCGACGGCACGCCCAACAAGTCCAAGCTCGGCGCCAACGCCCTGCTGGCCGTTTCGCTGGCCACGGCGCATGCTGCCGCTGCCGAACTCGGTATTCCGCTCTTCAAATACATCGGCGGGCCCAACGCCAAGGTGCTCCCCGTGCCGATGATGAACATCCTCAACGGCGGCGCCCACTCGGATGCGCCGATCGATTTCCAGGAATTCATGATCATCCCCAAGACCGCCAAGAGCTTCTCCGAAGCGCTGCGCCAGGGGACGGAAATTTTCCATGCCCTCAAAGCCGTGCTCAAGGGCCGCGGACTTTCCACCGCCATCGGGGACGAAGGCGGCTTTGCTCCCAAACTTGACGGTGCCGAGGACGCGCTGGACTGCATCGCTCTGGCCACCAAGAATGCCGGGTATGAATTCGGCAAGGACATCTTCATCGCCTTGGACGCCGCTTCCAGCGAGTTCTACGACAAGGAGAGCAACCTGTATGTCTTCAAGAAGTCTGACGGTTCCAAGCGCACCGGCGCGGAACTGGTGGAATACTACAAGGCTCTCTGCTCCAAGTATCCGATCATCTCCATCGAAGACGGCTGCGCCGAAAACGATTGGGCGACCTGGAAGCAGCTCACCGAAGCGCTCGGCGACAAGGTTCAGCTCGTCGGCGACGATCTCTTCGTCACCAACGTGGACTTCCTGAGCAAGGGCATCAAGGAAGGCGTTGCCAACTCGATCCTCGTGAAGGTCAACCAGATTGGCACGCTCACGGAGACCCTCGACGCCATCGAAATGGCCAAGGAAGCCGGTTACACGGCGGTCATCAGCCACCGCTCCGGTGAAACCGAAGACACCACCATTGCCGACATCGCCGTGGCCACCAACGCCGGGCAGATCAAGACCGGTTCGCTCTGCCGCACCGACCGCGTGGCGAAGTACAACCAACTTCTGCGCATTGAGCAGTTGCTGGGTGACAACGCCATCTACGGCGGCAAAATGCACTAAGCATTTGCAGTAATTCCAAAAACGGGCGGCATTCCTCACGGGTGCCGCCCGTTTTTTTGCCTTGGCTTGACGCGGTGGCCCGCCCTATCCTGAACGTGTGTTCCTTACTAACCTCCTGTGAACGAAACCTCCTATGACCCATTTGAACGCAGGCACGCGGAGGGCGGCAGTTTTCGCACCCTCAATCGGTTGCTGATTCTGGTCATCATCGTGGGGCTCTGCACCGGAGCAGTCATCACTTCCATCCCCATCTTCAAGCAATACCGGGATCAGCACGAGAAGATCAGCCATTTGCAGAGGGATCTGGCGCATGAAAAAGCGCTCTATGCGCGGCGGGTTCGCGAGGAGCAGTTGCTCAAAAACGATCCCGCGTATCTGGAAATCGTTTCCCGCGACCGACTTGATGTGATGAAGCCGGGCGAAACGATTATCCGGCTGGAACCGCCCCGCGCGACAGGCTCGCCTGCGGCGACGCCCCGTTGATTTTTTTCCATCATTCCCCA
>SESB01002665.1_pt1 | contig 10142 bp, 8 predicted proteins | sample 3171441 | NCBI WGS metagenome assembly SESB01 (sample SAMN06051867, study PRJNA518727) | freshwater metagenome | biome: subpolar coniferous forest; feature: holomictic lake; material: water; isolation source: holomictic Lake 227, 6 m depth | place: Canada: near Kenora, Ontario | collected 2014-07-08...
TATTATCACTAAGTATCGCCATTCTTTTATCTGCATCTACACTTTTGTTTGCACAATCTTCAGGAGGTGGGCGCAGGTCGGAAGCTAAACAAGATGTAAAACATGATCTGAAGGATTTAAAGCATGATAACAAAGACATTGCAAAAGACAAAAAAGATCTTAAAAAAGATCAAACTGATATTGCTACTGACAATGCAGCAATAAAGAAAGATAGAAAAGAAAAGCAAGAGGCAATAGAAAACAAGGATGGCAAAGCTGCACATCAAGAACAAAAAGAAATCAATAAAGAGAAAAAAGATCTAGCTAAAGACAAAAAGGATATCTCTACTGACAAAAAAGATTTGAAAAAAGATAAGAAAGACCGTAGAAAAGACAGGAATGATGTTAAAAAGGATAAAACTCCTGAAACGAACGGTTAATATTAATAACCTCAATAAAAAAGCCATCCAGAGCAATCTGTATGGCTTTTTTATTGCCCTAACCAGAATTATTTGATTTAGTCATTCATTAAAAATAATATATTAAAATAGAATTAATATTAAATTATTGTCAAAGAAAATAAGATTTTTCACTATTTTTATTCAACATTATTGATATTTAATTTATTATCATGTAATGTATTTTCTATTTATAACAAACAAAAAGCTTTATGAAAAAAATCGAAGCAATCGTAAGAACTTCCAAGTTCGAAGATGTAAAACAGGCCCTCAAGGAGCATGGTATTGATTTCTTCTCTTATTGGGAATGCTCTGGTATTGGTAACGAACATACCAAGGGGCATCACAGCTACCGCGGAACTGTTTATGATACCCAGTATATACCCAGAATGTTTATTTCCATTGTTCTTAAAGATGTTAATGTGGAAAAAACAGTTAGCTGCATCGAAAAAGCAGCCTATACAGGCGAAATTGGTGATGGAATGATTTTCACTTACCATATTGAAGACTCAGTTCGAATCAGAACTGGTGCAAGAGGCGAAGCATCTACTGCCGGACCAAGCGACACTCTGTAATATTCATTCATTTTAAAAAAACATAAGATGATTCGTAAAATCATATTTGCTCTGCATCAAATTCATTTGCACAAACAACAGCACCGAGAAACCCAGACCCCGCTGGTGTTACCACTGGTAATACCTCTGATATTACTGCTGCAAAAGCTGGAGCACCAACTACTGCAGAACTTTCCGATCAGGTTGGAAAAAACAAAGTAAGTATTAACATGGTATGGCTTTTACTTACTGGCTTTCTTGTATTCTTTATGCAAGCGGGATTTGCATTGGTAGAAACAGGTTTAACAAGAGCCAAAAATGTGGCACATACCATGGCCATGAATTTATTTGTGTATCCTGCCGGAGCCCTTGGATTTTTTGCCTGTGGCTTCGCCATCATGTTTGGTGGTTTAGGTGCATTGGGTACGATTGGAGGATACGATGGACTAAACCATGAAATTTCTATTACTATTCTTGGACATAGTTTCGGATTGTTTGGAGCAAAAGGCTTCTTTATGAATGGCATTTATGATGTAGGCGTTTTAGGCTTCTTTGTATTCCAGGTAGTATTTATGGATGCAGCTGCTACGATCCCTACTGGCGCAATGGCTGAAAGATGGAAATTTGCATCTTTCGCTATTAGCGGATTCCTTATCGGTGGTATCATTTATCCAATTTATGGTAACTGGGTTTGGGGCGGTGGATGGTTAGCTCAATTAGGTACTAATTTTGGATTAGGACATGGACATGTGGATTTTGCAGGTTCTTCAGTGGTGCATTTAACGGGTGGTGTTCTTGCTTTCGTTGGAGCACGCATGATTGGTGCAAGAATTGGAAAATTCAATAAAGACAAATCTGCTAATGCCATACCCGGACACAATATTCCAATGGCCGTATTAGGTACCATCATTCTTGCATTTGGATGGTTTGGTTTTAATGCAGGATCTACATTTGCTGGAACAGATCTTAGATTTACAGTTGTTGCTTTTAATACCATGATCGCTTCCTGCGGTGGCGCACTTGCTTCTACTTTATGGATCTGGTTTGTAAGAGGTAGTAAGCCGGATGTGAGTATGATGTGTAATGGCTTGTTAGCAGGTTTAGTAGCTATCACTGCACCTTGTGCTTTTGTATCTCCGTTAGGTGGATTAATCATTGGATTAATTTCAGGTGTATTAGTTGTTGAAGTAACATTGTTTGTAGAAAGAAAATTAAAAATCGATGATCCTGTTGGTGCCATTGCTGTTCACGGTGCAAATGGTGTTTGGGGCGTTTTAGCACTAGGGTTATTTGCAGATGGAACTTATGGAGATGGATTAAACGGCGTAAAAGGAACAGTTAAAGGTTTGTTTTATGGCGATAGCGGTCAATTCATTGCTGAATTTATTGGGGCAGCAACAAATGTGGTATTTGTTGGATTAGCTGGCTGGCTAATGTTTAAATTATTAGATAAATTAGTTGGAAACAGAGTATCAACAGATGTTGAATTGTATGGACTTGATTTACCGGAAATGGGTATTGATGGTTACTCTGGAATTAAACTGGATAAGAATTCCGAGACACCTTTATCAAGATAATTTCAAATAAAAAAGGAGGAAGTAAATGCTTCCTCTTTTTTTATGATTTATCAGTTAATAAAATAAATTAAATCTTGGGTAAAGTATATCCATTATGATATGCTTTTACATAATACTCCTGTTGAATAGCCGCATCAGTAAAACTTTTCTTTGATTCGTCCCAGCTAATTTTTTTACCAGAGCGATACGCAATATTTCCCATTTGTGCCACAGTTGCAATATGTGCTCCTTCTTCAATAGAGCAATGCAATGATGATGGATTATTATTTCGAATTGCTGCTATGAAATTTTCCCAGTGTAATTCAAGTCCATCGTCTTCTCGTTTTTGCAAAGGCTTCACAACTTTATTTTTTGCTTGTCTTTCTTCTATTACTTCCCAACCTCCACGGTCTAAGATCAATGTTCCATTATTGCCAATAAATGCAATACCATGATCACGATTATAAGAACCGTTATCAATGCCCATGGCAGAATCCCATACTAAATTGAATTTTTCAAATTCATATAAGGCAGTTAAAGTATCAGGAGTTTCTTCTGCTAATTCAGGATAGGCAAACTTGCCTCCTAAAGCGCTTACTGAAATAGGGTTTTCTGCTTTCATTCCCTGCACTGCATAGTCCAATAAGTGAACACCCCAATCAGTCATTAATCCACCTGCATAATCCCAGAACCACCTGAAATGAAAATGGAAACGGCTGGCATTAAATGTTCTGTTGGTAGCCGGACCTAACCATGTTTTATAATCAATATATTCAGGTGGAATACTATCAGCTACTACAGGTTGAGGACGCATCCAACCCTGGTAACACCATACTTTGGTTGTTCTTATATTTCCTAATTGACCAGAATGAACAAAATCCAATGCATCTTTAAAATGCTTCTGACTTCTTTGCCACTGACCAACTTGTACAACTCTATTATACCTGTTTTTTGCTTTGATCATCAGATCACACTCGCCTATTGAATTACCTGCAGGCTTTTCAACATAAACGTGTTTTCCAGCTGAACATGCATTGATCATTTGTAAAGCATGCCAATGATCGGGTGTACCTACTATCACTACATCAATATCTTTTCGATCTAAAATTTTGCGGTAATCCCCATAAACATCCACTTGTTTTACATCAGGTTGTAACGCTGATAGTTCTTTCAATCTTTTGTTTAATACAGATCCATCAATATCACAAAGTGCAACTACTTGCACATTTTTAACTTTTAATGCAGCTACTGTATTGGCCCATCCCATTCCATTTACACCAATAGTGGCAACACGAATAGTATCCGTGGTAAAAATGCTACTCCGTGCAAAACCTGGTGAGGCGATAACTGCAGCAGAAGCCAAGGACATTTGTTTTATAAAATGGCGACGTTGATTCATATGTTGAATTTTAAGAAGGTTATAATTTTTTTAAATACGCGATACTCAAGGGAATATTCTGAACCTCGATATTGCTTTCATCTTCTATAAAGCAATGCACTACCCCATTCTTTTTTGCGAGTTTAATAATTTTTTTCCAGTCACCCTGGCCCATGCCAACAGCCACATCGTTTTCAGCTGGAGTTCCTCCGGACAAATCGCCTACTACTCCTTTCTTTAAATCTTTAACGTGCATTAATTTAAAACGTCCAGGATATTTTTTCAATAAAGTAACAGGCATATCAGCACCGCCTCCATGCATCGTCCACAACACATCCATTTCAAAAGAAACGTATTGTGGATTTGTATTTTTAATCATATAATCCAACAATGTTCCATCCTCATAGGCATGGAATTCATATCCATGATCATGGTAACATAAGGTGAGTCCATTTTCTTTTAAAATTTTTCCAGCAGCATTAAAAACGTTGATGGCATTCTTTGCATCTTCTAAAGAAAACGCACTTTTTTGATGCGGAATCCACGCACACATTACAAACTTGGCACCAAAGGCTTTAGCCCTCTCCACCACTACCATAGGGTCTTTCACGAGTTCTCCAAAATCAGCACCTGAAGAAGGAATACTGATCCTCCTGGCATCACATAGTTTTCTAAAATCTGCATTGGTTACGCCATTTGCACCACTTGTTTCAATTTCTGTAAACCCCATTTCTTTAATAAGATCCAGTGTTTTTTCAACCCCCTTAGGAAAGTGATTTCTAAAAGTATAGGTCTGAACACCTATAGGGTAAGTATATAAATTTTGAGCATTTGTAAAGACTACTAATAATAGTCCAATAGCAAGCAATCGGTATCTTTTCATGACAATCGTTTTTGGTATGGTTAAGCGGGAATTAAATTACTGAATTTTCTCCCAACAACTTTATATTCTTTTATTTCCATTCAAACTCGTGCAACAAAACTGCTCTTGGATCAACTACTATTAATTCTGGCTTACTGTTCGATGGTATGCTGAATTCTGCTGTTAATGTATTCATGTTCAATTTCACAATTTCTGTTGCCACAATACCAGTTCTGTAAATAGCGATTTCAATGGGAAAATTGAAAGGGATCTGAGAGCTTTGTGTTTGTTGTAGTTTTAAAATGATTTTGTTATTCGCAGCATCATAATTCCAATTCCCTTTTAATTGCAAGTTGTCTGCACGAAGCAGATATTGTTCGAAGAAAGTTTTCAAGTCCTGACCAGAAACATTTTCCATTTCTGTAATGAAATTGCTGGTGGTGGTGTTGGCATTGAAATATTTTTTATAATAAGCTTGAATGCCTTTTCTAAAATTATCGTGACCAATTTTTTCACGAAGCATGTGTAGGGTCCAGGCGCCTTTTTGGTATGTGAGCCCGCTGGTAACGGATCCGGTTTCTGCACTGCGATTAGCCACAATAGTAAATGTGCTGTCTTTCTTTGTGAGGTCATAAACAGATTTACGTGCTGCTTTTATACCAGTGTAAAATTCCTCATAACCGTAGGCATTTTCGATGAAAAGCAAAGTAAAAAAAGTTGCGAAGCCTTCGCTTAACCAGGCATCATCCCAGGTAGTTTCAGTTACTGCATTTCCAAACCATTGATGTGCAATTTCATGGATCACAACATTTCTTAATCGTACAGATTGCTCACCAGTAACTAATTTCTCGTCATAAAAAATAGCCGAAGATGTTTCCATGCCACCGCCCACACTTTGCGTTTCGATGTTTGCTAATTTTTCATATGCGTAAGGACCTACATAATCAGAATAGAATTGCAGCACTTGTTTGGTAGGCGATTTGAAATCCAGAAAACCTTTTTCACGATCTTTAGGGTATACCCAGGTCTGGATCGACTTACCATTAAACTCATCCACATATTGCACTGCGAAATCAGCAATTCCCAACACGAACAACCAACAAGAAACGGGAACAGATTGTTTCCAATGCGTGCGTTTTGTTTCTTTATCAATTAATGATTCTTCTAATAATAAACCATTAGAAACTACTTTATAATGTGCAGGTGCAGTAACAATAAATTCGCAAGTGGCTTTATCATAAGGATGATCAACAGTAGGTAACCAATGCCTGGCATTATTAGGCCAGTTCTCGCACATAAAGCTGCGGTCGCCAAATTTGGTAGGCTGAATTTTCATGCCGCCTGCAGGAATTCCACTATAGGTAACTACAATAGTTACCGATTCATTTATTGCAGGTGAAGCATCCAATTGAATCAGCAGCTCATCATTTTTATGTGTGAAATTTAGGGCTTTATTATTGAGCAAAACAGATTGCACGCTCATCCCCTTTCCCTTCCATTTTTCGGCCAGACTGATCAGATCCAATCGAATTTGTTTCACATCTTTTTGTTTGCATTGAAATGTGATGGAAGCAATGCCCTTCATCTCATCTGTTTGATCAGAGAATGTAAGATTAAAAGCATAATGGATGATATCAATGGAATAGTTGCGGGGATAGCCATCTGCATGTGCATAGTTAATGCAACAGATCAGGAATGAAGCTAACAGTAATGATTTCAATTTCATAAGCAGTAAATGAAATTGAATTTAGGGAATTATTTTCTTTGGAGGTATAAAGGTTGATGGGGTGCTATTTTTTGATGGATTTTACAATTTTCGTCATGGGCGCCAGGCAGGATGCCGATGCTCATCAGAAATTCATTGACAATTTCACCCCCTGTAAACTTGAAAGTGATTTTAAACAGTTTCACCCATTCTTCTTTTGTTTTAGGGTGATGGGTTTCAATCCATTTTTCAAAACTTCCAAATTCTTTTTGGAGAACGAGAATGGTCTTTGCATTTTCAATAGCGGCATTTACTTTTAGTTTGTTTCTAATGATGCCGACATCGTTCAATAAACGCTCCCGATCTTTCTCTGAGTAACCCGCAATTTTTTTAATATTGAAATTGTGATATGCTTTTCGGAAAGTTTCTTCCTTTTTTAAAATAGTTTCCCAGCTCAATCCAGCCTGATTGATTTCCATAATCAGTCTCCCGAACAATTCATTATCGTCATGAATGGGAAAACCATAATGATTGTCGTGGTAATTTTTGTGGAGGCTTCTGCTGGGTTCAGCCATTTTTGGGATATGGGAGCAATAGGACATAATTAGTTTTAATATATAAATCCAAAAACCTACTAAAGGGCAAAAGAAACCAAAAACAGGATAAAAATAAAACTGCGACTTTTCAAGATGTTAAGAACTAAGAGGTATAATTTTACTTATCAGTTCTAACAAATTCCACCCTTCTGTTATTTGCTTTGCCCTCAGGTGTAGAATTATCCGAAATAGGTTTTGTATCACCGAAACCTTTGCTCGTTAATCTGGATTCATCTATCCCTAAGCTTATCAATTGCTGTTTTACTGCATCTGCTCTTTTCTGTGAGAGTGCTAAGTTATTCGCAGCAATTCCGCTATTATCAGTATGTCCCTGAACCTCAAATTTTACCTCTGGATTCTTTTTAAGAATTTCAACTATGGTGTTTAATGTACCCATACTTTCTGGCTTAATATCAGCTTTATTAATATCGAAATTGATGCCATGGGTTATGATCTTTGCTTCCGTGAATTTTGTATCAGGTGTTTTAATACCTGTACCCTGAGCCAATTTAAAATTGGATATCACCACAGGATCTTTAGGTGTACCATCGCCTACCAATGCAAATGCTGTTGCATTTAAATCAATCTCAGGAAGAGATAATACCCTGTATTCATCTACATAAATTTTCAGACGTTTATTTTTATAGGCAATGGCAATATGATGCCACTTATTTCTATAATTATTATAGCCGATCTGTTCTGGATATCTTGTTTGAGATTCTCCAGTACGATTCTTTGATCTTATGTTTAATGTATAAAATCCATTTCGCTCATTGAATACAATTTTATAAAGTTCAGTATCATCTGACTTTGCATCTTCCACAGTTTTGTAGAACCAGATTTGAGGACCAAAATCATCAATCGAATAATTATCAAATTCAATTGTGAAACTATCTGTTAAAAAGGCTGGAGTTTTAATAGCAGGAATCACTCTGGTGTAACCTCCAGTTAAGAGGAAAGTCTTTTGACCATTGAATGTATTTACATTTCCCTGTCCATACAATAATTTCCAATGAGCAGCAAATTCGCCTTCCTCATCAGTATCAAAATGATCCTCAAAGATGATCTTATCGCCAGGTACAAAATCATAATTTTTGTATGCACCAATAGTTGGTTTCGTCTCTAAAGATGAATTAGTTGCACCCGTTGATTTGTTTTCAGGACTGTTAGTAGGAGCAGGAGTTCCATCTTTTCCTAGGGCTTTATCAACCGTTTTTTCAGCCGAATTAACTGTATTATTGATTGTATTATCTGTTTTTTTATCAACAGTTTGATTGAGCTTGTCTTTTAATTTTTTAAGAAGTTGTGCATGCGAGAAGGCTGGAATAGCCATTGTAAATAAAACAAGAATTGAAACTTTGTAAAATCCCCTAGCTACATTCATGATATATTTTTTTAAATTATATATAATAATAAGAAAAACTATTGAAAAATCAATGGACAAAATTTTTAATTCTTTAAGTCAAAAAACTTTGTGTAACCTAGAGTATGAAAGAAACTATCATATACCCTAATTTCTTAGCATTTTTTCTTGATGTATTTTAGGGCGTGGCCATGCTTTCCCATTAAATAGAGAAATTTTGAAATTATATAAATTTAATTATCAACAGATTCTGATTGAATAGGCATTTTGTGGAATATAGGTTCAATTGAAGGATTAACTAATCAACTTAAAAAATATTCAGCATTTCACTTGCATTCTTCATATTAAAGCTATATTTTATTCGTTCATCAAACTCCCATACATGAAAAAGATTGTTTATCTGGCTTTATCAATAAGCCTTTTCACCCTTGCATGCCAACCCAAAGAAACTAAAACAGAACAAGCGCAATTGCCTCGTCAAACAGGGGTAACTGTAGATAGTTCTGCAAATATTTCATTGGTGCTTAAATCATTTGAAGCTGTAAATAATATGGACAGTGCAGCAATCCGATCTTGTTATATTGATACCGCTAAAGTAAATGATAATTTAACCCCCATGACTATCGAGAAAAATATTAGCATGACGATAGGAAATAAATCAAGTGGTCTTACAGTACATGCTGATCTTTCAAAAATAATTATTTATGAAATGATCACACCGAAACCTGACCCTGTTTTTGGGAATACCGATTACGTTCATGCTTACGTAACAGTAACCTTTAAAAAAGCTGATAAATCTGTGAATACATTACTACATGCTGTATTCGCAATGCAGGATGGAAAAATAAAAACAGAATGGGATATCTATGATGCTTCTGGTGTTGCAGGGCTAATGAAATAAACTTTATGGCAATTGATATTGCTGAAAGAAGTCCCAGATTAAATTATTAGCATTGATCACCGTGGAAGAAGGGTCGCCAATGATACTCCCTGATAAACCACCGGGCCAACTATGTCCGCCATCTTTGGTTAAATAATACTGAAGGGTAACATTACCAGTGCAGTTGGTCCATTTGGTTAATTTATAATTCGCATCATTAACTATTACCTGTGCCGTATTGGTGCAGGTATTTTTTAACGACCATACATTTAATACTGAGTCTAAAGAAGGCAATGTTAGCCCTTGAGTGCCTACACCAGATCCACTTCCTCCCTGATACGGTACGCGTGTATCTAAAATGGAGTGCATATGTAAAATAGGAACTGCTCTTGAGGGATTGCATGTTAAGGTTACCATGGTGCTGCTATTGGGCGCAATAGCAGCAATTTTAGAAGACAGTTCACAAGCAAGCCTATATGCCATCATACCACCGTTGGAGTGACCTGTTGCATATACTTTTTTTGGATTGATCTTAAATGTTGAAACCAATTTATCAATGAGCGTGCTAATAAACTTTACATCATTGATATTTTTGATTACAGAATAATCACAACAAGTACCTGCATTCCAGGTCCGGGCTTTTAAAACACCAGTCCCTTCTACACCTTCCGGATATACCACGATAAATTTTGAAGCATTTGCTTTTTCAGTAAGTAGGGTAGACGATTCAAACTGACTAGCACTTCCACCACCACCATGCATGGCAATGATTAAAGAGAAATCCGACAGATCATAATAGTTCGGTGGTAGG
>SESB01002667.1_pt1 | contig 10137 bp, 10 predicted proteins | sample 3171441 | NCBI WGS metagenome assembly SESB01 (sample SAMN06051867, study PRJNA518727) | freshwater metagenome | biome: subpolar coniferous forest; feature: holomictic lake; material: water; isolation source: holomictic Lake 227, 6 m depth | place: Canada: near Kenora, Ontario | collected...
CGGGCGGGGTGCGGTATACCCATGCGGGCAATAGCTACCCAGCGGACACGGGAAAATGGTTGCGGATGTTGGGCAGTAGCTGCCGATGGGGCATGCTGGGGGGTAGTTGAACTCGATGGCAGAGGTTCCAGCAGGACAGTAATACCCCGGTAAACAGACCACGCCCGCTGTGAGACCGGCGGACACGCAGTAGAAACCAGCAGGACACACGGACGGTGCCGACGATCCAACGGGGCATAGGTATCCAGGGGAACAGATGATGGATGTGGTGGCATTGGGACAATAATGGCCCGGCGCGCACAGTCGCTGTCCCGCTGCCATGCCAGGGCACATGTACCCCGCGGCGCACGGTTGGCAGTTGGACGTTGACACGGTGCTTCCTACTGGCTGGACGTACGGCGCAAACCCCGTTGGCGAGGAGTACGTGTGGGCTGTGCTGACACCGGTGGTGACGTCTATGTGGTACACGCTGGTTCGGTCGATGGTTGTTCCTAAGATTAAGAATGTCTCGTCCGCCGACAGAACCATGTAGACCCCCACGAACCCAACGCCCGGCATGGTTGTGATGACGGACGCCTCGCGTGTGTCCAGGTTTGCTCTCCTCAGCCAGTGGAACGAATTATCATAAATGTAAACGGTATTCGAGTATCTGGAGAACGCCATCGCATCCTGCGAGCCCCCGCCCCCCACGGTCCACGCGTCGGTTTCTGAAAAATCGGTCAGACTCACTCTTTTCGGGCTGGCCCCAGGTTGCAGCACAGCCGATCCATCGGGGAAAACCGCAATTGGGTTCACGGAATTTCCCCCGCAGATGTACGTGCGGATGCGCGTTGCAAAGTCGTGCTTGTACCACGCAACCGGGAGACCCCCCTCGCCAAATCCATTGTAAAAGAACAACCCATCCTCGTTGTACGTCAGCATGGGCATGCTCGCACTTCTGGGCAGCCCCGCGTCCTCACACACCTTGGTGAGCAGGTTCAACTTACGAATGTAAGGGTACACATTGAAGTAATACGTGGTCCCATCCTTGGTCAAAGCGCCACCACTCGACATATACGTCACACCGCACGGGCTGTCGGCTTTCGAGATGAGCGTCGACACCGCGTGTGTGCTGGGGTTGTAGTTCAACAGCCAGAACTCGGAATTACCATTTGGCGTATCGGCGATGATCACATTCTGTATCAGCGTGGTGGGATGATACCCCGGAGAGCACATTTCACTGTCGGATGTGGACCCGGCAGGGCAGTTCAGCATCGCATCACACGCGATCTTTATGCTGGGGGTCGGGCAGTAATGCTTCGCCGGGCATGGGTTGGTTGCAGACGAAGCAGCCGGGCAGTAGCTCCCTGGAAGACACTCTGTCACGGAGGACGTGGTGCCGCAGAAGCTGCCCACCGGACAGGTGGTGAACTGCGTTGAGCCTGCCAGGCAGTACTGACCGGGAGCGCACGCCACCACCACCGCCGAGGGGCTGGTGCAAAAGCTGCCGGCTGGGCACCTGGTCTCGACGGATGATCCCGCTGGGCACGTGGATCCCGTGGCGCAAGGACTGGGCGCAGAGGATCCCAGTGAACAGAAATACCCCGCTGTGCACACGGCTGGCGCGCTGGATCCAGCGACGCAGAACGAGCCGGCGGGGCATGTGGTTACCAGCGAGTTGCCACAGAAGCTGCCAGCTGGGCACGGGGTCTCCGCGTATGGCGAACACGCGAACCCCGCTCTGCAGGCGGTGGGGGCGCTGGATCCGGCGATGCAAACCGACCCCTCGGGGCACACCGCGATGGATGAAGGGGTGGTGCAGTAGCTTCCAGCTGGGCAGACGGTATACTGCGTTGAGCCCGCCGTGCAGTACGTGCCCTGGGTGTGCACCACCGCCGACACCTGCACGCCCAAACGCATTATGTGATTGTCCGACCCGAGCCACGACATGATGTCCAGACGGATGTACCGCGCCACAATCGTGTCTATCACGTGCACGACTGTATCCGGGCCGTAATACATGTTTCCGTACATTTCGTTGGATATTGTAGTCCACGTGATCGCATCAAGGCTCCCCTTCAGAGTGAACCCGTACACACCGCCGTAGCAGAGGCCGGCTCCACCCGCCACACACTGCGTGACCACCGCCCCCACGGACACGGGCGACAGCAGGTCCATCTGCACCCATGGGGCGGTGTCTGTGGTTGCGGGCGACCACCCCCCAATCCCTGAGGTGGAATCGAGGGGCACACCGGAGTAGGAAGCAATTTCCGCGGGCGTGCTGCCGTAGGTGGAGCTGACAGAAAACTGTGCCAGGGGCAGGACCCTATTCGGACCTCTCTGAAAGCTCTCCGAGCACACCGACAACGTGGATGCGCTCGCACAGTAGTTGCCCGCCGGACACACGGTTTGGGCGGTGGATCCGGACGGGCAGTAGGACCCCAAGGCGCATGCGCTCGCGGCTGTGGATGCAGCAGCACAGAACGAGCCTGCAGGACACCCAACAATGGAGGACGTGGAGCTGCAGAAGGACCCCCCTGGGCACGGTACCGCCTGCGTGGAGCCCGCCAGACAGTACTGGCCCGCTGCACAGCCGCTGTATGCGGTGGATCCCGCGGTGCAGAACGAGCCTGCAGGGCATTCTGTCACGGAGGACGTGGTGCTGCAGTAGGACCCCGCGGGGCACGTCGTCGCCTGCGTGGAGTTTGCCGGGCAGTACTGGCCCGCGGTGCATGTGGTCACGGGCACGGAGGGGCTGCTGCAGTACGATCCCGCCGGACAGGTGGTGAACTTGGTGGAGCCCGCCAGGCAGTTCTGGCCCGCGGTGCACAGCGTCAGAGTGGAGGGGGTGCTACAAAAACTGCCTGCGGGACAGGTGGTGGACTTCGTGGCGCCCGCCAGGCAGGATTGCCCGGATGCGCATGGCACGACGGCCGCCGAGGGGCTGCTGCAGAAGCTGCCTGCGGGGCACGGAGTCTGGGCGGTGGATCCCGCTGGGCACGTGGACCCCGCCGCACACGGGATGGAAGCGGTGGATCCGGCTACGCAGAAGGAGCCCGCCGGGCATCCAGCGATGGACGTGGTGCTGGCGCAAAAGCTCCCTGCCGGGCAGGTGGTGAACTGCGTGCTGCTTGCCAGGCAGTACTGGCCCGCCGTGCACGGCGTCGCTCCGGCCGAGGGGCTGGGGCAGTAGCTCCCTGCTGGACAGGCGGTGAACTTGGTGGAGCCTGCCAGGCAGTACTGGCCCGCTGTGCACGGTATCGCCCCTGCTGAGGGGTTGGGGCAGTAGCTGCCGGCTGGGCACTGGGTCTGGATGTTTGATCCTAAAGGGCACGTGGAGCCTGCGGTGCAGGCGGTTGGCGCCGTGGATGCGGCTGCGCAGAAGGAGCCCGCGGGGCAGATCGTTGACGTGGACGCGTTCACGCAGTAAGACCCCCCGGGGCAAGGCGTGGACTGCGTGGAGCGAGCGGGGCAGCTGTTTCCCGTGGTGCAGGCGGCGATGGTGCTGGTGGTTGGACAGAAGGATCCGGCGGGGCAAACCACCCGCGTCCCACTCACGCAGTAGTCACCCCCCACGCACGTCAGACACGTGGCTGCGCTCGTGGCGCCAACGGCGGAGGAGTAGAGCCCGGCATCGCACACCGTCATCGTGTACATGTTGGGACAGTAGGACCCCGCAGGGCATGCGATCCGTGTTGCCGAGCCCTGCGGGCAGAAATCACCAGCGGTGCATGCAAGGCACGTGGCCGCCGCGGTTGCCCCAGTGGTGCCGGAGTACGTGCCTGCAGGACATGCGGTGATCGTGGATGTAGTGGCGCAGTAGGACCCCGCAGGGCAGAGCGTTTGGGTGAGTGCGCCCGCACCGCAATAGTAGCCTGATGTGCAGTCGACACAGGTGATCAGATTCTGCCCTCCCGTGAGCGCACTCGCGTAGTTGCTGACGGAGTTGAAGGAGTACGCGGAGCTGGTGACCTCCAGCGTTGCGATATTCAGCATGTACACGGGGGAATTGGCGGCTGCGTAAGTGAAGAACACGGCGGTGTCGTCGGATGACATTGTCAGCGATGTCACCCTGCCGGTTGTGCTGATAAGGATGGTTCCCGCGCAGCCCGGGTATGTTACCTTGTATATTTTGTTGCAGTAGCTGTCAAACACTATCAGGAAGGCCCCGGATTTCGATATCACCATTCTTTCCAAGCAACCGGTCATGGCACCCGTGAAACTTCCTATGCTCGACGTCCCAGAGCATTGCTCGTAGCCAGGGGAGGTGCTGGTCCCAAAGATTTTAAAAACGCTCAAACCCGTCTTCCCCATCTTCATGATGGCGCCGTAATTCAGGATCAAAATGCTGATGCCATCCGGCAGAACAACGACATCGCTGTACACGGTGGTTGTATAATACATGTCGAAAACTTTGAAGGAATTGCCGTTTGAAATTATGTAGTAATACCAGGTTGAAACCGTGGTTCGAATCATATAATACAAAAATGTCTCGTCCGTGTATGCATTTACCTTGAGTATATTCACCACGGGAACGGCATTAAAGTTCATGGGCAGCTTGTTCGGCGTCTGCAGGGTGTTTACGGTTGCGGTGCTCAAATCCACCCTGTACATGCTCCCGCCTGCAACCACGTACATGACAGTGCCATCGTTGCGACGATACATATCTGTTATCTGGTTGGGAGCAAAGTTCAGATACGGCGTGAAGGTGGTCAGTGCACTGTCCGTTTTCATCATGACGCCGTTGTAGTCACCCACATAAATCTGATATGGCGGCAAGGAATACTGCCCAGTACCGCACGCATTGGCGGTTACGAGGGCAAACAGCAGTAACCCCGCACGGTGCATGCGAAAGGGGACGCCCATGCTTTTATATCACGCTGAATTTGCGAAAATGGCAGATTCTCTTTTTTTCAAAAAGAAAAATTAAAACCCGCACACTATTTAAGCGAACGTTTTAAGGGTTTTAACCCGCACGAAATGCAATCCACCCTCTCCCGCGCCCTCGCCGCCTTCCCAGACTCGTCGCCGAACCTCAAGGCGCACGGTTTTGTGAATATGTACCAAGCCCCGGGGCTCCGCGGACAGTTCAAGACCGTGCGCGAGGAGAACAAAATCACGGCCACGCGCGAGCGCGACGGCTTCCGCCTCGAGATCGACCTGGAGGCCGCGTTCACGTCGAACGAGACCAGTCGGCTCCCCGAGACGCAGTACCCGTACGATATCGACAACGTCAACACGTTCTTCATCCCGGCGCACGCCATCACCTGCAAGGTCCGCGTGAGCGACACCGACATGGAGGACCTCGCCTGCGAGGGGTTCGTGTGCTTCGACACCAACACGATGAAAATCGACTGCCTCGACCTGGACCGCCACTACTACTTCTGGTACGCGATCGGGACCAACTGCATGGCGTTTATCTGAGTGAATAAACAACGCGTTTATTCGTGTGTCACTTGAGGATCTCGAGGAGTCGCTGCATGGTGTCCACCAGGGCACTCCGTTCATTCTTCATGCTCCTAGGAACGTGGACTTTGCGCTCGCCGTCTTTACGATAGTCTGTGTCAAATACCCAGACAAAATCCATGTGGATGGCAGGGTTATCGTCCTTTTGTAGCCGCAACGTGGACGCGTTCACGAGCACGAGCATCATGTTGGGTTGAGGGGTGGCACTCGGTTGCATCTCTGGCTTAACATAGTCATACCATAGGTCGCATTGGGCAGGATTGAGCACCTCCCTGCATACCCATACATAAGACCGCCTGAACGCTGAAACAATAAAGTATGGAACACGGTTCTCACTCCCGCATCCATAGCTCATATTCGCCCGCATGCTATCTGCATCGCCCAGTAGACACGGCAACATCCTATGGAGCTCACTGAATTGTACTTCAGGGATGTCGATCCGAAAATTCAGAAATTTGCTGGAGCGCATGTTAGGAACTGCAAAAGGCTGTTCACGATCCATCAATATGGCACGGCGGCAACGGTCTTATATAGTACCGTTTCCGTGCGTAACATCGGAACCATATAAATCGCCTCGCGCCGAACCGCATGATGAAGGTCGATGAGGACACCGTTCCGAAACTGATGCACGTGTTCAGCATTTCACAAACCGCGATCCTCCTAGTCCTCATGTCGTACTTCCCCGCGCCCGAGATCGTGGTCTACACCGCGAACCTGCGCAACATCACGACGCACGACATCGACCTCGACATCGAGCCGTACTCGACCGCGCCGCTGTATCTCGTGACCTCTGCGATCACCGCGGTGTTTGCGCTGGCGTCGCGGCGCGTGGAGCTGAGCGCGGACTCGCCGTACACCGCGGAGGCCCTCCAGGAGCACGCGTCGTGGGACCTGTGCTTCTGGACGGCGATGCTGTTCCAGCACGGGAGCCTGATCTCGTTCATGTGCTCGCCGTGCGACTGGTACTTCCTCCTCCTCACGGTGGCGGGCTCGACGCTGCTGATGATGCTCATGGCGCGGCTGCCGCTCGTGGACCCGTCGCGGTCGCGGGACTACGTGATCCAGTTCGTCGCGCTCGGGCTGCTGTTCACGCTCTACACGGCGGTGCACCGGCACAACCACATGGGCTACTTCTTCGGGCTGGTGACGATGAACGTGCTGGTGCTCATCGGCCACACCTTCGACGCGAACCCCAACATGCACACCCTCGGCAGCTGCCGGCTGTTCTACACCGCGGGGTGCAGCGTGCTGCTGCTGTCGGCGTACGTGCAGGGGGGTAGTATTTAACGGAGCGCGCCCGGGGCCATCGATGACGGAACCCATCGCCCGGCAGCGGGTCTCGGATGACTTCATCGTCCTCGTGATGACCTCCGTGCACGCGGTGATCATCGGCATCGTCTGGTTGATCATGGGGCGCCCGCTGGCAGGCTGATTTTTGCCAAACGCAAGTATAAAAGCACGTCGCGCCATGTTGGCGAATGTCCGTTCGCTCCAGATCGTCTGCCGCCTCCGAAAAGATATCCGCCGTCGAGTTCAAGAGCGAATTCCTCAACGCCGCGCCCGCCGCCCGAGACGACACCGTCAGCAGCATCCTCAGCCGTCTCGACCAGCTCCAGGCCAGCATCAACCCCGACTCCTCCGCCCCCACCCCCGCGGCCAAGGCCACCACCGCCCGCGGCAAGGCCGACCCCGCCGACCTCCACTCCCGCCTCGAGCACCTCGAATCCGTCCATGAGGACACGCTCCACCAGCTCGGCGCGAAGCTCTCGCTCGTCGAGGCGAAGATCCGCGACAACAAGGAGGCCGAGCACCTCATGGGCCAGATCTCCGCCAAGTTCTCGCTCATCGAGTCCCGCCTCCAGTCGCAGAGCCGCCTCCACGAGCGGGTCACCGAGATCGAGACCCAGCTGAGGCCGGACCCGGATCAGGAGCGCATCCTCGCGCGCATCAACGCCAAGCTCGACCTCATCGAGGAGCAGAAGCGCAGCCGCGCCGAGCCCCGCGCCGCCGCCCTGGGCTCCCGCTTCGACGAGCACAGCGCGCACGACCCGGATCGCGCCGAGTACCTTCACCAACGCATCGCGAAGCTGCAGGCGCTCCGGGCCAGATACGCGGGCGAGGAGGACGACGACGTGTCGGAGTAACGCGCACCATCACTAATCTCTTGCGGGGATGTGGATTTTTTTTTCGCTATCAAATTGCCATAAAAAATAAAGAAACACATTCCCTACAAAAGACACTTGCAACACGCACGCATGAGCAGCGATGGAATTGCAGTCGCGCGTGAGGCAGCCGGTGCTGCAGATGACGACCAATCCGCGACCAAAGGCGAGCTGCGCTCGTTCAAAGGTGAGATGCAGACGTTCCAAGGCGAGATGCGCTCGTTCCAGGTCGAAATGCGTACCGCCGTCGCTCGTATCGATCAAACTCTCCTGGAGCTAAAGTCGGAACGAACAGGAGTGCAGCATGTTGGCCAAATCATACCCCCTGCAACCGTCGTCGTGGAGAACACGTGGTTCTTTGCTCACGTATCCAGAGCAGTGCTTCGACACAAAGGTCACCACAAAAAGATTGTGTCTCGCTTCCGAAACTCAAAGAAATACATGTGATTTACAGGTTCCATCGTCAGGATCATCCCGCTTGTGTACTTTTCTATGTGGTTCGTGTTCGACAGGACGCCCGATGACCAAACCTCCTCGATATGCATGCTTGCCATCGGATGCTTCACATTCACGACCGCGCTTGAAATCTACGCCGACCCCAACGCCCTCCGGCTTTGCAGCTTCTTGATAGTACTCATCACAGCGTGGAGCAAGATCCAGCCCTCAATCCTGAACAACCGCAACCTACCCGTCTGGCTGCTGTTTCTGCCCCATCTCCGCGCAGCATGCCTTATGGCGCCTGTGAACGGCCAATGGGTCGTGGGCGCCCTCCGCGACGCGTTCAGCGGGGGTTTTCGGTGAATACACCTCTAGAAATGAAAAAGCTATACATAAGCGCCCGCGCAACACGCCGCGATGCCGCTGATCCACGTGTACTTCTACCAGCCGCCGTCGGACGATCCGCACTGGATCAACCACCTAGTCAGATCGTACGACGCGCCGTACAGCCACTGCGACGTGCAGTTTGAGGACTCGATGGCGTCGTCGGTGTATCAGAACGAGCCGGTCTACTTCAGGGCCCGGCGGTTCCGCAAGCCCGGGTACGTGCGGAAGACGATCCCGGTGTCGCAGTACCACTACGACAAGGCGTACAAACTGTGCAGGACGCGCGCGGAGGACAAGATGGGGTTCGACGCCGTCGGGATGTACTCGCTGCCGCTGCCGAGCGCGCTGCTGGCCGACCGGGCGAACAAGACGTTCTGCAGCAAGCACGTGGCCGAGGTGCTCCAAGAGGCCGGGGTCCGGGCGGTCGCGCACCTCAGCAGCCGGGAGCTCACGCCTAGCGCCTTGTACCGGGCACTCGAAGGTGCGTCCATTTTCCACGTGGATCCGACGGCGGTGGCGGGGCTGCGGATCTGAACACGAAGCCGCCCTTGGGGACCGAGATCCGCATCTGCGCCGTGGTCTGTGTTGCGGTTTTATGGTGGTGATGGCTACAGCACAGGATGCACGCGCCGCCGCACACGGTGAGGAGCCAGACCGACGCGAAGATGAAGCCGACGTACGAGGGCCACGGGGTGGTGAAGAACTGGAGAACCGGCGACTTCACCTCTTCGATGGCCACGTGGTCCAGCGCGATCGCCCGGTGGTCGTTGATGGGTCGATTCAGGCAGCACCGGAGGTTGGCCACGGCCGCGCCGTCGTCGGGGGTGCTGAGCGTGAACCGGACGCGCGTGACGTAGACGAGGGCGAAGGAGTAGAACGTGCCGTTGGGGAAGTACCAGCGCGCGGACTTGCCGAGGATCGCGTCGACGTCCGGGGAGGAGGGGATAACAGAGGTGGCGTTGGTCAGGTCCACCAGCAGCGGGAAGATGGTGTCGGGGATCAGCGACGCCGTCACGTCGTTGCCGCCGAGGATGAGCGTGTCGAGGAGGACGGTCGCCCGCGCGGGGAGGAAGAGCAGGAGGAGGAGCGTTGGGCGCATGGGTGGGTGTGGCGCGGGGTGGAATAAATACGTACTGCATGGTCTCAGATGTTCTTTTATTAAAGATTAAGCCCTGCAAATGCAATCACCATCTGCATCACCACCCCGTCGATCCGACCCAGCTGGGTCCCTCTCCCCACCCGCGAGTGAAGCGTCATGCACACCAGCTCCCGCTTGCGCATTTGGTAGTGAAGGACCCGGGCGTCGGCGACCAGCTTGAGCTCGTAGACGATGCGGAAATCCCTGGCGCAGCCGGTGCGCATGAGCTCGATCAGGATGTCGTTCCGCAGGTTCAACGGCACCACCCGCCAGACGGGTAGGATCTTGCCGGTGTTGAGCATCCGATCCGGCTGGCGGAGCGCGATGAGGGCGCGGTTCTTGGCGTCGTCGGTTGACATTTGAGGATTGTTTGTTACGCCTCCGTCACAGGGGTTTATATATTATAATCCGCCGCAACTTGATCTCGTACACTGCATCAGTGCTCCTCAGCGGTATCGTCACAAGCAGACCCACGTCTCTAGAACAGACCAGAAACACGCCAAACTACTGCTTCGACGTGTACTTGTTCTTGCGCTTGCCGCCACGCTCGCTGCGGGTGTTGCCCAG
>SESB01002672.1_pt1 | contig 10123 bp, 8 predicted proteins | sample 3171441 | NCBI WGS metagenome assembly SESB01 (sample SAMN06051867, study PRJNA518727) | freshwater metagenome | biome: subpolar coniferous forest; feature: holomictic lake; material: water; isolation source: holomictic Lake 227, 6 m depth | place: Canada: near Kenora, Ontario | collected 2014-07-08...
GGCCCTTTAGCTGGCATGGCTGTATCTGCGGTTTCTAAAGCATTGGGCATTCCGGCAGAGGAAGTGCAAAACGTAATCTCCAGCGGCAAGTTGGACGCTACCCAAGTGGCTGCTATTCAGATGGCAGAACTAGAACTAAAGAAACAAGCTCAGTCCATGAACTTGGACTTTGCCAAATTGAACGTAGAAGACCGCAAGTCTGCCCGCGATATGCAGATTGCCACCAAGTCTTGGGTTCCACCGGCCCTTGCCGTGGGCGTGACATTGGGATTCTTCGGCATTCTTTTTGGTCTTATGTACGGCAAGATAGAACACGCGCCGCAGATTGACATTATGCTGGGTAGCTTGGGAACTGCATGGACAGGAATCATTGCTTATTATTTTGGTTCCAGCGCCGGTAGCCAAGCCAAGGATCAGCTCCTACACCAAAGTGAGCCAACAAAATGACACCCAATTTCACATTGGCAGAACTGACCACCACCGACCATCGGGAGTATAAGAATGAGCCTAATCCTAGTGAAATTGCAAATCTCCAGCGCTTGGCTGAACTGCTGGAGCAAGTTAAAGTCGCTTTGGGAGGCAAGCCAGTCATGGTTAACAGCGCGTTTAGGAGTAAACAAGTAAATGACGCAGTGGGCTCTAAAGACACTAGCCAGCATCGGATCGGCTGCGCTGCTGATATTCGTGTACCCGGCATGGCCCCCGACGCTGTAGTCAAGGCGGTTATTGCGGCTAAATTACCCTTTGACCAGCTAATCCGCGAGTTTGATCGCTGGACGCACATCTCGGTGGTAAACGACCCCAAGGGAAAACCTCGGGGCCAAGTCCTCATCATAGACAACCAAGGGACCCGCCCTTACAATCAAGGGTAACGAGGACTGAAAATGACGACGCCATCCTATGTTCTGACTTACGATAGCCTTACGAGCACGGTGCTTCAGTACCTTGAGCGTAGCGATCCCGCCGTCGTCGCTTTTATCCCGGTGGCCATTACCTTGGCCGAGTTTGAGATTGCCCAAGACATTAAGACACTGGGCCAGATGGCCGTGGTGGACTCCACCATGAACATCAACAACCCGGTGATCGCCAAGCCTGCGCGCTGGCGCAAAACGGTTTCCATGACCTTGGTGGACGCCACCGGCGCCAAAACACCCATGTACCTGCGCAAGTTGGAGTACCTGTCCAGCTACTGGCCCGATGTCACCGCAACCGGTACGCCACTGTACTACTCTGACTACGACTACGACCACTGGTTCATCGCGCCCACACCCAGCGCCGCGTTCTCATTTGAGGCGCTGTGCTACACCCGCTTGGAGCCGCTGTCCTCAGCCAACCAAACCAACTGGCTTACCCAAAACGCGCCCAACGCGATGCTCTACGGCACGCTCAAGCAGACCGCGCCTTTTGTTAAGGACGACCCCCGCTTGACCGTCTGGTCAGGGCTATTTGACGGCGCCATGGCCGCGCTCAAGGCTGAGGATCAACTCCGCATAGGCGACCGCCAAGCAATTGCTCAGGACTCTTAATTATGACCACCTACACGAACCCGTTTACCGGCCAGACTATCAGTCCTTCGTCGGTCAGCTACGAGTCCATCACGATATCAGCCGACACGGCGCTTGAATGGCCAATAAACGGCAACCTTAACACCCCGGCCAGTAGCATCATTGATGTCACGGCCACCGCGCCGGGCTTTAAGTTGCTCCTACCGCCTGCAACGCAGGTATCGACGGGTCAGACCGTGCTGGTGCGCAATATTGGCCTCTTGGCCAACACCTTTACGGTAACGGACTCCACTGGCGCCACCATCGTGTCGGTGTCCTCGGGCGTTGCGCAGTTTATTTTCCTAACCAACAACACTACCACCGGCGGCGTCTGGTCCTCTGTGGTACTTGGCGCGGGCACATCGTCTGCCAACGCCGCCGATCTAGCGGGCGCCGGACTTACGCCGATTAACACCACGCTTAATCAGGCTTACACCACGACAAGTTACTTCAGCAACGCCACGCTGCCTTCCACGGTGCGAGCCCAGCTTGTTGTATGGTCCAGTGGGGTAGGCACGCTGACGCTGCCATTAGCCTCAGATGTGGGCGCGAACTGGTTCTGCATGATCCGCAATGGCGGCACGGGAATCTTGACGCTGACTCCTAGCGGAATAAACACCATTGATGGGAACGCGAACCAACAGCTTCAGCTCACCGAGTCGCTGGTGCTGGTCTCCGATGGCTCCAATTGGAACACCTTTGGTTATGGCCGCTCTAGCACTTTTGCGTACACCCAGTTATCGCTATCGGTGACCGGGGGCACAACGATACTGACCTCAGCGCAAGCGGCCAATACCATCCAGTATTACTCTGGCACACTGACCAGTAACCAAGTCATTCAGGTCCCGTCCACGGTCCAGTTTTATATCATCAGCAACTACACCACGGGTGCCTACACCTTTACGGTAAAAACAGCAGCGGCGGGCGCCCTTACGGTGACCATTGGCCAAAGCAGCACGTTGACAATCTATTGCGACGGAACCAATGTTTTTAATGCGTCCTCGGGCGCATCAGGCGGCGGCGGTTCCACCAGCTTTACCACAATTACGCTTGGCAACGGTTCCCCAAGCGTCCCGTCGCTTAAATTTGCAAGCGATTTAAATTCCGGTCTTTACCTGCCAAGTAGTGGGCAGGTCGGCATCGTTATCACTAACTCGCAGGCCGCGTACTTTGACTCTACCGGGCTTACCGTAAACGGTAAAGTAGCGGCCAGCGGCGTCGTATCAGGCACCTTGGGCACGTTTAGCGGCGCCGTGTCAGGCACCACAATATCAGGCACCATCGGCACATTCACCACTGGCATCACCGGGGGCACGTTTTAATGACTAAAAAAGTCATTTCGATGGAGGTCCCTCCGGGGATACAGCGCGACGGCACGGTGTTTGATTCGCCATGCTACGTAGACGGGCAATGGGTCCGTTTCCAGCGTGGCCGTCCGCGTAAAATTGGCGGCTACAACGGTATTTTCTTGAATGCCACTGGCATATCCCGTGGCATGGCCATGACCGCCGTTAACGGTTTTAATTACGTGGTATCGGGCTACAACAACGGTTTGCAGCAATGGATAACCGGGCCAAGTGGTGGCGTGGGATCGGGCCCCTATAACTACACGTTGTCCAACTTTACAACCAGTGATGAAAACCTATGGCAATTTGATATTGCCTATGACTCCACCGGCAACAACACGAACAACTTGGCGGCACACCCCGGCCAGAACCTGTCATACATTACCTCAACCGCTAACACGCCCGTGCTGTACGGGACGTTCCCCGGCAGCTTTGGCTACCTGACTGGTGTGGCTATTACGGGTACGGCAGGGCAGTTTTCCTGCACGGCATCTAGCGTTGTGTTGACCGTAAATCAACAATTGACAATAAGCGGCACGTTTGGCGGCACTGGTAGCATCACCGGTTACCTAGACCCAAAAACGTATTTTATTATTGCCACTAATGGCTCCACGACCTTTACTCTGTCGGCAACCCTTGGTGGAACGGCGCTAACCACAACTGCGGGCACGCCCACCGGTTTGGCCTACACAACCGGACTTTCAATGACCAAGGTCGGGGTCTTTACGGCAACTGGTAGCACCACAAGTGGAAGCAACGTATTTCTTTTAAGTAGCAATAACGTGCGCGTAGGCGCTGGCCAAAGTATTTCGGGGACTAACATCCCATCTGGGACTACGGTAACCACTGTCAGCGCAAACGTATTAAACATCACTGCATCATGCGCGGGCACTACGTTAACCACTACGGGCAGTCCCGCATTGTTAGTCGGGATGACGGTAACCACCTTAGCTAATGGGACAACCGCAGGAGTTAGTTTAGGGACAATTGTTAGCGGGTCTGTTAACACGTGGGTCGTCACCATAGGCGGTACTTTTGCCTCACAAACCATGACGGCTTCGAGCAACGGTATCACGATAGTCGTTATGTCGGCTAACGCTACTGCCAGCGCATCTGGGATTACAGCCGTTTTTGACAACAACATCGCCGTGTCTGGTGGCTGCGTGGTGATCCACCCATACTTGTTTGTGTACGGCAACAATGGCCTGATCCAGAATTCCAGCGCGGGGGACTTTTCAAACTGGGTCTCCCCGGACGCAAACGCAAGCAACGTGGCCACCGGTAAGATCGTAAAGGGTCTACCTATTCGGGGCGGTTCCACGTCGCCTGCTGGCCTGTTCTGGGCCGTTGATGCCCTAATCCGGGTGAGCTTCCAGCCCTCATCCTCGGGCGGCATAAATTACTACTGGGCTTACGATCTTGTAAGCAGCCAGACCTCGATCATGTCCTCCAGCTCAGTTGTCGAATACGATGGCATTTTCTACTGGGCGGGCGTGGACCGCTTCCTTTCTTATAACGGCGTGGTTCAGGAAATCCCCAACAGCAACAACCAGAACTACTTCTTTGACAACATAAACATGGCCCAGCGCCAAAAGGTTTGGGTTACCAAGGTCTCGCGCTACGGTGAAATTTGGTGGTTCTACCCCAAGGGTGACGCCACCGAATGCACCGATGCGATCATTTACAACGTGCGCGACAAGACGTGGTACGACGCCGGCGAAGCCCCCGGTGCGCGCCGCTCTGCTGGTGTGTTCTCAGAGGTATTTCCCAAGCCTATCTGGGCGGGCAATGATGCCAACAGCGAGGGGGGCTACACAATGTGGCAGCACGAGACCGGCGTGGACAGCATCTACCTGACCAACGTGGATGCCGTGCAGAGTTACTTTGAGACCTACAACATTGGCACGCTGGGCGGGCTGGTGGGTTCGGTCCAACAGCCGGGCGATAACCTGTGGACCCGCCTTGAGCGGATTGAGCCTGACTTTGTGCAGCAGGGCGACATGTCCGTGGTGGTCACGGGGCAAGGCTACGCCGATGATGCCGTAGTAAATTCTGACCCGTATGTGTTTTCACCGGGTACGCTCAAAATAGACATGCGCGAGCAGCGCCGCGAGATGCGGCTGCGCTTTGAGTCCAACACGGCTGGTGGTACGTACCAGACGGGCCGCGTGCTGCTATCTGTCACCACTGGTGATGTTCGCGGGACGGGTAACCCATGATCCCAATTACCCAAGCAAAGCAGGTCTACGACCCCAGAAATCTCACATGGGATGTTTGGTGTGCGCTCATGGCCGAGCTATTTGCCGCCAATCAACTGGGAACTGTGCCGGAAAAAATGTGGACCGCATGGGCCGATGGTGTAGCGGGCATTGGCCGCTTTGCGGGCGTCCCCGATAGCCGCAACTTTGCGACGTGGCAGGACTGGGCATTTGCTTTTAACAACGCCTTGCGGAGATAAATATGCGTGGTATCCATTATTTTGATGAAGGCGGCGGCGCAGGCGGCGACGGTGGCGACGGTGGCGCTACCACAGGCGCCAATACAGGCGATAGCGCTGCCTCTACTGGCGGGGATTACAACGCCACTTCGCAGCTCGCAACGGCGCTTACTGGCTCAACGAATTACGGTGCTTTGCCTAGCACCACTTCTTCAAAGCCGGGCGAAGGCCAGATGTCTTCGGATGCTGCGGCGGAGTTCGGGGCCCAGTTGTCGCCGGAGCAGATGAGCCGATTTGCGGATATTTTGGGTGTACCCGAAGGCTACAACTTCAATGATCCCGGGGTTAAAGAAGCGCTGTACGGGGGCCTGCTTACGGCAAAAAATGAAGCACCGGGGTTTTTAAAAACGATTGCAGAAACAGCGATAGCAAAGAGCCCTTTGGGCCTCGCATATAACGTAGCAAAAGCGGTAGGAAGTCTGGCATCGGGCGATGCAACCCCCGGCGGCATGATCACCAATTTGGCTATGTCCATGGCCGCGTCCAAGCTAGGCATTTCAACATCAACCTTATCCGCCGCACTTGCAGGCGATATGGGCGGCGTGGCCAAGTCCATGGCGTTAGGCGCAGTCAGTTCTCAAATCTCAAAACAAACGGGTCTTCCCTCGGCCATAACTAACTACGGGCTCAATGCTACTGGGGTAAATAACGCCATAGGCAACACCGTGCGCGACACGGTTAATAGCGCGCTGCCTAATACCTCTACTGGGTTCACAAAAAGCAATATTGCTGGTGCGATAGATCGCGGTATGGGCGCCATTCCGGCAGGACCCGGTAGCCTAAACTCGATGGATACTTTCAACCCATCGCAGGACACGCTCATGGGGACCCCGACGCCTACAGGGGCCACGCAAAGCCCTACGGTGCCGCTGTACGACACGTACAACACGCCACTCCAAGCACCGGTCATCACCTCGCCTGCTGCTAATGCGCCGGTCCTATTAGGTGCCCCTACGGCTATAGATAGCGCAACTGCGCCCGCCGGGGGGTTGGTTAAATTAGGCCGCACTGGTGGTAAAGAGGGGCTGTACATGGATGCGTTGGAGCAATTAGCGTCTGCGCCAAGCCCGCGCAAATTAGCGCTAAATCAGAACATGACCTCAACAGATGCGGAGAAACTATTAAATATGCTTGACCAAAACACTTCTGTATTTGCAAAAGAGGGCGGCAGTATCCAGCACTTTGCTGGTGGTAGCCCCGGCGGCATATTTGGCAGCGGTTTAGATATCGCCAGCATGTACACCGACCCGGCTGAAAAAGACGCGATGACCACTCTCCAAAAAATGAGCCAAGATGATATTGAGGCGCCTGAAGGGATGAAAACCATGGGCGGACTACTGCCCATCGGCCAAAGCGGTACGCCCGCCTCGCAGCGCGCTATACGGCACATGGACGTAATACCCCAACTGGCGGCGCTTTTGCAGGCCCGTGGCATGCACCTGCCCATGCGCATGGCCGAAGGCGGCACGTCAGACCACGAGCACCCGCACTTTGATGGCACCCCGCTGTTTCGCACTGGGGGCCTTGAAAGCCTTGGTGGAAAGTACGTGGAAGGTAAAGGTGACGGGACCAGCGACGATATCGCGGCCATGCTGGCCAACGGCGAGTACGTTTTCTCTGCCGACGTGGTGTCGGCGCTGGGCAATGGCTCCAACAAGGCCGGGGCCAAAGAGTTGGACCAGATGGTGCAGGCTATCCGGGCTCGGGCGCGTTCTGCCCCGCCGGATAAATTGCCCCCGGATGCCAAGCCCCCATTAGAATACCTCAAGTCCTCAAAAGGCTAAAAACATGAATGATCCATCACAATCATACGCAACGACCACCACCACGGCGCCGGAATACTACACAAATTACCTCAGTAATTTAGCGCAATCTGGTCAAGCCGCAGGCGCGGCCACAAATTTAGCTGCGTGGGACCCTAATGCCTTGCAGAACAAGGCCTTTGCCAATGTCAATGCTAACGTGGGCAACTACCAGCCCGGTTTAACACAGGCAAATAAATATTTAGCAACAGGCGCCGGAGTGGACATTACCGGGGCGGCTAACCCGTACTTGGAAGCTGGCTCTTCAAGCTCCGCTAATCTGGTGGGCGGCTACATGAATCCGTACACCACTAATGTGGTGGACCAGATCAGGACAGCTAATCAACAAAATATTGCGCAGAATTTATCGCCGGGCATCACTGCTGGCGCGGTGGGCTCTGGCCAATTTGGCTCGCAACGCGGCGCGAATGCGTTGGCGCTGGGTATCTCTAACGCCAACCTTGGCGCGCTAGGCGAACAATCAAAGGCTTTGCAATCGGGCTACGCCAACGCATTGGCGGCGGCTCAAGCCCAGCGCACTGCTCAACTTGAGGCGGGTAAGACAGCGGGTAACGTGGCCAATATGCAGGCCCAAAACCTGCAAAATGCTGGCACGCAGCAAATGAACTTTGCCAATCAAGTACAAAGCCAAGGTTTGGCCGACGTAAATGCTTTGGCCAATTTAGGCGCGCAGCAACAGACCATTGCCCAAAACCGGCAGCTTGCGCCGCTTGAGGTGCTGCAAAAACAATCCGCCATTATGAGCGGGCAGCAGATACCTACGACGACCACAAAAACCGTTACGCCATCGACTCTTTCAACCATCGCGGGCCTTACCAGCGCGGGAGTTGGGCTTAATAAAGCAGGCGTTTTTGATTGGCTTAAAGGCGGGCTACCTACGTCCTCGGGCGGGGGCGAGGCAACGCCCTACACCGGGTATGGGAACACAGGTGGTATCTTTAATGTTAGCGGCCAGCCGGGCGGCTCTGTGAACTACAGGCCCCAAGTTATTGCGGATGGAAACGGCAATTACATAAACACTACGACGGGTACGTATGCAAATCGGGACGGCACCCCGTTAATGGACCAGTCCGGTGGCCAGATAACGCCCTCTACTGGGGGCCATTACGAATACGATTACGACACCGGTGAGCCAACTTGGGTTCCAGATTAACAAGGACTAGATCATGGCTGATGAAAAAACAATGTCAGGGTTAAGTGGATTGGCGCAACCCATAAACCCAACTGGTCTAACCGCTGATAACCTTGAAACATATCAACAGACATTGCGTGATGCCATGTCTTCGCTCCAGCAGCGTTACGCAGAGCCAAATTGGTTCAACGTAGCTGCGGGTTTCTTTAAGCCTCAATTGGGTGGTTTTAGCGCGTCTTTGGGTAGTGCGTCACAAGCATTGGGTGAGAACTTGGAAAAGCAGCGTCAATCGGAAATACCGGTTGCCCAGATGCGCGCTGAAATGGGTCGTGTTGGGCTAATCCAACAGCAAAAAAATTTAGCAAATGAGTTAATGAAAAAGCATGTGGCCGATACGCCATATTCTCCTGATGAGTTAGCGCAGCTATCTAAATTAGACAAAGATGCGTATGACGCTGCGCTTCATGCAAATACGGAAAGAACTCGGTCACAAGCTGAAAAACAAACACAAGTATCTACCACAAGTGAAGTATTGCGCAATCAAGCAACGGTAAACCAGTTTCCGTGGTTAGCGGGTATCGACGACGAGATAAGCGGCATTTCTAAAAAGACACCGGAACAAGCTGCAACGGTTGTTGCAAAACTGGATAAGTCACGCCCTGCAAGTATTGACCCAATTACTTGGGGCAGCTTACCCCCAGAGGACAAACTGGAGAAGATAAACACATACGCTGGAGCGCAAGCAAAACTTGGTTTGGATGAAGAGGCTAAAGCTCGTGAGCAAGCACAGGGTGCCAACTCTATACTGCCGCACTTACAAGAACTGCGGGGTCTTGTGACGGGCGAAGGCCCTGATGATCCAAAGAGCTTGGTTAAAGTTTTAGGCCAGTTCCAAGGAAACACGCTCTTTGATTTGATAGCCAGAGAAGTCAATAAAAACGGTTTGACCAACAACGGTATCGGCAAAGACTTGGAGGCCTCGCTTGCAAATTTGAAGGCGACGCCGGATCAAATAAACCGGCTTCAGCTTTTGATAAAAGGTTTGGCCACAATGCAGGCCGATAAACGCGACTCGGCCAACAACCCGACAAATATGTACCAGTACTTGCAACAGCAAGGCTCACCAACCATATCCAACACCGGCAACGCAATGGTGCGCATGTTTGACATGGCCGCTGCTGGCGCTAGGCGCGATAAAGATTCGTTTGCTGCTCGTATTAACAGTGGCGTAGATGCTAGGCACATGGACACGCCAGAAGGCGATATAGAAAAAATAACAAATAGATACAGCAGTTTGCGTAGGCAATTAGCGCTTGCTGATCCGACGCACGAAATACCAGCGTTTTATACGTCGCCCACGTTTTGGTCAAAGGCAGGTACGCCTGCCGCTGCGACGACCCCCGCTGCGACGACCCCCGCTGCGGCGGTTGCGACGCCCAACGCAGGGCCACAAGAAGGTGAGACCTCCGTATCTAAAAGCGGTAAAGCAATTGTTTACAAGAACGGTCGTTGGGAGTACAAATAATGGGCGCAGCAGTTCCTACCGATGACTTGCCGTCTAGCGCCGCAGTACCGGCCCATGATTTACCGGGTGCCCCCGCAAAAACGGTAGCTGCGCCCGCAACTCCGGTAGCAGCAGAGAACCAAGCAATAGGACAGAAATCTAGCGCCGATGCGGTTAAAAGCGATGAACGCATCCAAACATTGCTTACTGAGTTTCAAAAAGCGCAAACAGCATTTAGTAATGCGTTAGCGTCTGGAAAACAAGATGATATAGATCG
>SESB01002673.1_pt1 | contig 10121 bp, 7 predicted proteins | sample 3171441 | NCBI WGS metagenome assembly SESB01 (sample SAMN06051867, study PRJNA518727) | freshwater metagenome | biome: subpolar coniferous forest; feature: holomictic lake; material: water; isolation source: holomictic Lake 227, 6 m depth | place: Canada: near Kenora, Ontario | collected 2014-07-08...
CAGTCGTCGGATCGACGTATTTTAATGGTCAGGTTACAAACGCAAGTTTAGCTGGTTCAGGTCAACGTTGTTTATATGTTGATGCAACTGGTAATATTTTTGCGAAAACGGCTGACTGCGGGACAGCATCATCTACTGGCGATAATTTAGGATCCTCAATCGCCGATCGTAATATTCAACTAGGTGCATATTGGTTGTCTGGCGATGGCGGTAATGAAGGAGTTTTCGTGAAGGCTGATGGTAATGTCGGAATTGGGACTACTAATCCACAACAAGTGTTATCGGTTAATGGAAATATACTTACTAATAGCATGCTAGTAGTAGGAGCAACTGGTGGAAATGGATTATTATTGAATGCGACCGGTAGTAATTATGGCGCTATTCAAAATGTCGCCTCAAGCACTTGGGGATTGGGCTGGGGTGCGGGTAGTATATCTAACACTATCGTTGGAACAGCTTTATCATGGAATTCTGCTGGTAACGTTGGGATTGGGACGACTAATCCTGGCTATCCTTTGGAAATTAGAGGAACAGCTCAGACAACAGATTTCTCAGGATTAACAATCTCAGGTAATAGAGCATATGTGTCGGGTGAATTTGGAACTGTGTCAATGAATTTAGCTCTACCTGAAAGTGGGACGGCTTCAAGTCGTATTTTTGGCATTGTACGGGCAGGGCACAATAGTTCAACAAGCTCATCAGATGGATACATGTCACTTTACACAAGGACAGGTGGCGCTGCGACAGAAAAAGTCAGAATAGACAACGCTGGCAACGTCGGGATAGGCATAACAAACCCCGGTTCTCGACTAACAGTTAAAGGAACGGGCACAGCATCAACCACTTCTTCTCTTAATATTCAAAATAGTGCGGGAACTTCTTTACTGTTTGCTCAAGACGGTGGGAATATTGGCATCGATACAACTGCTCCGAATGATAAATTTTCAATCGGCAATGGTGGGAACGCTGCGCCAGCGGGATCAAGCGCTACTGGCCATAACTATACTAGTACCTATTTATCAACTGATAACTACGCTCTTGCCAACTATGGTATTATTAAAACATTGATTGCTTCTGCGACGAGTACGATGCCTGGTGGAAATTATTTACCACTCGCCGGCGGAACAATGCTCGGTGATGTTGATTTTGGTGCAAAAAATATTACTAACCTAAATAATTTAACTGTTTCCAAGATTACGGCAACCACTATCGATCCTCTGTACACTATTAATAATATTAATTATTCAACTTTCGCACCTTCTATTTCCGGAGGCGTTAAAGAAGAAATAGTTGGTAAGGCAAACATTAAGAGAAAAGATTCAGTAACAAATGGATATGAATATATTATAAACTTTTCACTTGAACACGAGGGAACTGACCTTTGGCTCTGGCATAAGGTTGTTGATTATTCAAATGATAACGTTCAGGTGTTCGTAACTCCGTCTGGTAAATTTGCAAATGTTTATTATGAAATTACTGGCAATAAATTAATTTTCCATTCCGATAAAGCAGTTGAAGTTTCCTATCGCTTAATCGGTAAGCGTTATGATTGGCAGAATTGGCCAACAAAGGCTCATGACCAGGTGCAAAAAGGTGTTATTGTTAATCGGTAGATGATATAATAATCTTTAGTAATTTCAAAATTAAATATCCTGGTAACTACTTCTAAAACTCGAAAGAGGCATTAAGAATTAATTGGTCGGCGCAAGAAAAAACCGCTAATGCCGGTTGCGTCTAATGAATTAATTAAATCCGAATTACTGCTAGGCCTTGCGGCTTCGCAATAAAGACTACTACCTAGCCGAAGCTAGGCAATAGCCAAAAGAAAATCCTCTCCCTCTCAAGAAGAGGACTCATTGTCATTTAAATGATGGTTGTCCGTTAAGGTTCAACTAGCTTAGAAGTAGTTATCAGGATATTTATTTTTTAATTTCTTAGTAATTTCTAAATTAGATATCCTGATAACTACTTCTAAAACTCGAAAGAGGCATTAAGAATTAATTGGTCGATGCAAGAAAAAACCGCTAATGCCGGTTGTGTCTAATGAATTAATTAAATCCGAAAAACGCGAAGCCATTACAGCCCCGCGTAAAAGTCAGTCCTCAATGCTGCGCCTCCCGGCGCAGCTCCGACTGACAAAGTAGAAAATCACTCTCCTATCGAGAGAGTGACTCATTGTCATTTAAATGATGGTTGTCCGTTAAGGTTCAACTAGCTTAGAAGCAGCCACCAGGATGTTTAATTTTTTTATGTTTAAAGAAATAATTACTCGCGATAACCTCGAAAAGGCTTATTTAAAATTAGCTGAACAAATGGAAGCTGATGGCCGAAGTGGTCGCTATGCGGGTTATGATGGGCTAAAATTAGGTGATTTAGAAGTAAATTCTTCTAAACTAATAAAAGAGGCACGGCGGGAAATGATTGCCTTTAAAGAGCTTTCACCGGCCGTTCTTTTTACAATTCCGAAAAAAAATAATCCTCAGAAATTACGGGAAATATATATTTATAATCTTAAAGAGCGAGTAAAAGCTCAGGCGATATATCAAATTGTTGAGCCTTATTTCGATGCTTATTTTTCCGAGTGGTTATTTTCATACCGTTCTTCGCATCAAAGTTATTTCGCGGCACGCAGCGTTGTTCGTCATTATAAAAAATATCATTCTCGGGATTACGCATTAGTTGCTGATCTTACTGATTACTCTAATTACATTAGTCCAAAAATTCTTTTAAAAAAAATCGAGAAATTAAATTTTGAGAAACCAGTCTATAAACTTTTAAAATTATTTATTGGTAATAAGATTATTAAGAATGGAGAAATTTCGAATAGGGAAGAAGGGATAATTCAGGGCGTTCCGCTCGTCGCACTATTCAATAATCTATATTTAGATGATTTTGACAAGTATTGCGGGCCGCGAGCAGATTTTTATCGCCGGGTTGGGGATGATTTAATTATTTTTGATCAAGATAAAAATAGACTACAACCTCTATACGAGCATCTTGTTGCGACCGCTAGCGAATTAGGTTTAAAGATTAATGAGAAAAAAACTAAGCTCGGCCGAGCTGATGATATTTTTAATTTTTTAGGTTATAATTTTAATCATGGTGAAATTGGGCTTGAGCCGGGTTTTTTAAAGCAAATGCTTAAGCGCTGGAGCTCACAATTTGATTTTTATCGTGCAAATAATATTAAAAGAAAAAAAGATTTTTTTAAAAAAACATTAAAACGAGAACGCAATAATTTATATGAGCAATTTAAGCAGATAGCCGAGCAGAAGAAATTAGTAACTAAATCAGCGGAAATTATTGCAATCTCAGAAACTTTCTTTCATATTTTAACTCGTTATTTCTTTGGTACTTATACTCCTAAAAATCGTCGCTTGCTAAATGCCGAATTAAAAAATATTCCCTTCGTTTCTATTTATAAACATTTCTTATCAAGTCAGTATGTCGATAGACCTAAAAAAAATTAGTTTAATGCGCCGCCGGCGCGGCGAGCGCATGGAAAATACGCCACTCTGGCCAACTCGAGATGATTTTGCATTTCTTGGTAGATTTTTTGCGCGCCATAGGAGCTTACTTATTAAAGCTGTCTCTTTTTTAGCGGCTCAAGGTTTTTTGGAAGTTGTCCTTATTTTATTGAGTCACCGTTATTTAAAAAATGGCGGTGAGATTTATGGACTCATGAGCAACAGCCGGGTCTTTATTTTTATTGCCGTTGGTTCAATTATTTATTTAGTGGCATCATACTTCGCGATTAAATTAGAGCGGACCTTAGTTATAAAATTAATAAATAATCTTCGTTCTAAATGGTTTCAGCTTTCTCTTAATCAAAATTTAGAGCAGGCCAGCCTTGACAATAAAGGCGTATTATTAGCCAAAATATCATATCATTTGCCGCTACTGGCCATGGGATTTACTAATAGTCTTGCCGGATCACTGCGTTGGCTATTATATTCAATCATTCTTTTATTCTTGTGTTTTGTATTCAGCACACATCTTGTTATCTTTTTTATTGTTGGGCTTATTATCAACGTCGGTATCGGTTTAGCTGGTTATTATGTGTCACGTTATTATGTTTCGCGTGAGACAACCTTCTATTCAAAGATTATAAAATTAGTTGATTTTACTTTATCTGATTGGCAATTCACGAAAAATTTTCATCGTGAGCGCGCGACACTTAATGATTTTAATAATCTAGTTGATATTGATTCATATTTTCGGGTGCGCCGTGATATTTGGTTGCGCTTTGGGGCCAGTATTGTTTTTATTTTGATAATTTTTTTCGGTTGGATATTTAGTGTATATAACCAAGAAATTTCAACCTTTATTTCCACGACGGATTCTAATGATAAATTTTCACTAGTCATATTTACTGTATATTTTTCGCGCCTGCTTTATGAAAGTTTGCGCATCGGTTTATATTCGGTGCCTTTTACTTTTGGTCTTTCTTTGGCGGTCCCTAAAGTCTCTCCTCCGATAATTGGAAAAGATTATCGGCCAAAGTTTAAAGAAATTATTTTTAAGTCTTCGAAAGTTAAGTTATTTAAGAAATCACGATATTATAAAGATTTAAAATTTATCTTTAATATCGGAAGACAGTATTTAATTACGGGTGCACGCCGCAGTGGTAAAACGTCTTTAGCTAATCTTTTTTGTGGACACGGGGAATACGGTCGGCGTGCTTGGATAATTAAAGTTAAAGACTGTCGCTATTTCTATAATGATTTTTTTGGGAAATACGCTAGTTTTTATTTTATTGATCCGAAATTTAAAAGTGAGCGCACACTACTTGAGGTCGTCGCCGGCCGTGAAAAGAGTCGAATTAGCCAAGAAGATTTTGCTAAAATTTCTACCCTGGTTAATAGCCACGAGGAGTTAAAGGAAATATTTTTCGAGAAAGAAGATTGGCGCTTAAAGGCGCATAAGTTTACAAAGAACCCGAAGAACAACCTCTTATTACAAGTTGCTTATTGTTTGGTGAATAAGCCGTATTTTATCGCTGTGGATAATTATTGGTCTGATTTACATGATGGAACTTGCGATGTGCTCTTAAAACTCTTGGCGGATAATCTGCCTACGAGTATTGTCGTTTTCTTCGCCGCTGAAGATAGTGGTAAAATTAATTTTAGCGAGCGCTATGAAATATAAGAAAATATTCAAAAAAAAATCAGTTCGAATAAGCTTAGCTGTCTTTTTATTTATAGTTATTTTATTTATTGTCGCGCAAATAGTTCGTAAATTATCAGAGCCAGTCGCCAATTATTTAACGACGAATAATAAACCAGCGCAAATCGTACAATTAAATACGGCCGTTTCGGCCGACTTATATTTTAATGATGAACTGGGGACGACCGTTTTTTCCGATAGAATTGCGACCGAAATTAGCCAAGCGCAAAAAACTTTAGAAATCGCGGTTTATTCCTTGAAGTCACCGCGCCTAAGAGATGCAATATATTCCGCCGCTAATCGCGGCGTTAAAGTCACTCTAGTTCTTGATTTTAGGAAGAAGGCGGTCCACGACGAGGAGCTTGTTGGAATGCCTAGCAGTATTAAGCGCTTAGACCTCGGGGAAGAGACTGGTGATAAAACAATTTTAATGCATCATAAATTCGCGATTATCGATCGCGGTGAAAGTTCGCAGAAATTAATATTTGGTTCCTATAATTGGACGGAGCTACAGGAAAAGTATGACCCGAGCTTTGTTTTAATTACTGATAATACAGAATTAATTAAAAGTTTCGGGCGTGAATTTGAACGTTTAGCGAAAGAAGAGTCGGGGCCAAAAAAACTGCATGATAAAAAATATAATCCTTGGGACCTTAGTTTAAGCGCGGCTGGATCTAATTATGAAGTTTGGTTTGGTCCTGGCATACAAGGCAATAGTTTGAGCAACCGTATCTATACTATGATTCATGGGGCTAAACAAGAGATAAGAATTATGATTTGGGATTTTACTGACAAGGGTTTGGCGAGTGAAATAATCGCTCGGGCGCGAGATGGAGTAAAGGTAACTATTATTACAGATAATCGGAATTTTAATAATAAAACTTCGGTTTTTCAGAGTTTACAGACTGCAAAAGAGAAGTATAAATTAAGTAATTTAGAAATTATTAGCGACGCGCCGCGCGGGGAAGACGCTAGCGCTTTAGCTGCCTCGAGCACTCCCTTAAATAACGCCTCAAGCTCAGTTGAAAGCCTAGACCCTTTTTTGCATTACCATTTGCTGATTGTGGATAACCAAAAGATTTTTTTTGGGACAAATAATTGGAGCCGAGCTGGCGCTTACTTTAATGATGAGTCGGCAATAGTAACTGACGACCAGAAAATAATTAAGCGTTTTAATGAGTCTTTTGAGTATAATTACCAGAAAAACCATATTCGCTAAAAGCAATTTTTAAATACGTGCGTATTAGTGAAAATTGTTGCCATCTAAAACATAAAATGTTATAATAAAATTATATCAATATTTTATATAATTATGAAAAAAACAAATTTAAAAAATGACTCTATGACTATGGGATTTAAAAGTTACCTAGGGACTCACAAAAAAGTATTATTTTTTGCGACCTCGGGATTTATTTTGCTTTGTTTAGTAGCGATTGTTCCAGCTCTCGTACAAGCACAAAAAGCGAGAGTTGATAAACGTGACATTTTAATTCAGCAAAAAAATATGGCGATTGAGGAAGCCATTTTGAATAATGATTATAATACTTGGAGCAATCTTGTTACCGACGAAAGTTTAAAGACGCAGATTAATAGTTCTAACTTTTCTCAATTTGTCCAAATTTATCGCTTATTGCAGCAGGGTAAAATTGAGGAAGCGGATATTATTAAAAAACAATTAAACTTAAAACAAGACTTTGAAGTTAAATCAACTAAGAGTAGTAAAATAGATAATGCTATCGCTAAAAAAGACTATAATGCCTGGAGAGGAATTGTTGGCAGCGGCTGGGAGCCGTCAGTAACAGAAGCTAACTTTTCTCAATATGCAAGCGCCTACTCGCTGCTTGCACAGGGTAAGCTTAAACAGGCCGATATGATTAGACAGGGTTTAAAGATAAAGGCACAGTTTGATTACAGCTCAAGCCGTTAATAATTAATTTAAGATAAATAGTTAAAATCTATGCAAACAAACAATAAAAAAATGTTTATTTTGCTTGGTGTAATAGCGGTGGTAGTGATTATCATTATCGTCGCGGCGACCCAGAGCAAAAAAACACAAAGTCCTATTGTTGAAACCAATACCAATAATAATAGACCAGCTACTAGCGCGACAACGTCAGCTGAGGAAATTGCTCCCTCTAAGGATGTTACTCCTTCGGCCACGGCTACTCCGGAAATTATCGCTTCTTCTGTTTCAGTTGCTGTTGGTACCAGTTTAATAACCAAGGATAACAAAGTTGTTACTCCTGAAGGTGCACCAGTAAAATTAAATGTTATGCCTTCATCGGCCGACGCTCCAAAAGAATCAGCTCCAATCACGGCTGGACAGGTTCCGGCAGGTGCCAATACTGTCAAATTATCAGTTAGCGCTGCTGGGTTCTCACCTAATTCTTTTACAGTAAAAGAAGGAGCTTTGGTTAATTTCGTTTTAACTTCAACTGATTCATTTACCCATGTATTCTTACCAGACGATAGAGCTTTAACCGCAACCGCTCTTGGCGTTGCTGGTGGCGAAACACGCGTTAAGTCATGGAATGCCCCGAAGAAGGGAAGCTATACTTTCCGCTGTGATATTCCTGGGCACGCTTCTCGTGGCGAAGTTGGTACAATGATTGTCCAATAATCTCAGTTTTTTATGAAACGCCCCGCCATTTAGCGGGGCGTTTGTTTATCTGAAATATGTTGCCAAAAATAATAAATAAAAAAACACTCTTAAATTTAGGCTATATTATTTTTTTTAGTCTTTTTTTAATTATTGTCTATTATTTAACGAATTATTTTTTTGCGACTTTTTTTGCGAGGGCTGGATCGAATATTAATTTGAGCACTCAAGAGGAAAAAACAGCTGAAGGTAATACTAGTGAAAACGCTTTAAATAACAAACAATCCGGAGACCCTAGTAGTTTAATTTTTAGCTCATTTTTTGATAGTTTTGCCAGTAACCACCTAATTGACGAGACGGCCACTAGTATGTATCGAGATGATTTAGTGACTGCGGTTTATTTTCCGCCACTCTATTCCTTCGAGCTTGCGCCAATCGACATAATTACAAAAAATAAAAAAAATATTGATGATATTTATTTAAATGATTTTTTGCGCCCTCTAAATATTATTGATAAACGTTGTCTCGTCGGAAAATGTTTAGAGCAAAGAGGGGCGCGCCTAATTTATGAGGGGAAGTCTTTATCTTTGCCAGAAGACATAAACGATTCTGATATTGCAGGACTAAGCATTGGGGCGCTGGAAAAGAATTGGCTCATCGGCGTAACTCTTAAGGATGGGGTCAATTATCTAGGTCGCATATATTCTTTTGACGGCAGTAAATTTACAGCCCTTTCATTTGGTGAAAAAATAGAAAAAATTAGCTCTTCTTATTTTGGTCTCTTTGGTTTTGGCGGAGCCGAATCTGACTTCTTGGTAATCTATGGGGCTTATCGAGGTCTAGCTTATCGTTTCCAGGCCGGTCACATTACGGATATTAGCAAGTTCTTTGATTTTCGTGTCATGGCGACCGGGTTTAAACCAGAAATTATTAGAGCTACTAATGGAGATTTAGTTTATTGGTATGTTTATAGTTCTAGTTTGGCTCGTCCGCATTTAATTAAATTATGGCAGAATAAGCGTGGCGAAATAATCGGGGAAGCTGATTTCCGGTATATGTTTTCAGATACTGGAGAAGCTGCCTCTTTTAAATTAATGAACACAAGCGACAGAGAATTTGTTTTACTTGCCCGCCTTAAAAAAGAGACAACTGAAACTTTTAAAATTTTTAGTGATCGCGGTTTTGATAATAAAATGCCAGGAGAATTAATATTTAATCCAATAGGAGTTGATTCAGAGATTATAATTAAGACAATCGCCAACAGCAAACTTGGTTCTCCAACCGCGCCCTGCCTAGAGTCAAAATTCTCGTTTTCGACTGACAATAAAAATTGGCAAGAACTTCCTTGTGGCGAAAATTTAAATTTTGCTAATCCGGTAAAAAATAACTATTTTCTCCGGGTTGATTTTCCGGCGCAATCAGACAAGTTTTATTCTCCATTTTTAGATGAGGTTTTATTTGATTTCTATTATCAAAAATGATATAATTTTAGTAATAAATATTTATTTCTATTTCTGCCTTTAGCAGGAGTCTCAACATTATGAATAATAAAAAATTAACTATTCTAATCGCTGTGGTAGTGATTATTTTGGCTGTAATTTTGTTTGCTGTTTTAAGTAATAAAAAGAATGCGGTAGCGCCAACTAATAATGTTATAAAATCTAACCCAGTAGTTAAAGAGAGCGCTACAGCTACGCCTGAAGTAGAGAAAGTAGTTGTTCCGGAGGGGGTTGACGCAAGTACCATGGTTCCGGTTATTCCAAAACCATTAAGCGCTATGCCGGGTTCGGCCGAAGCCCCAAAACAAGTGGTTGTTGAGACAAATAATATCCCTAAAAGTGCGATTAAGCTCACCCTTTCTGATACCGGTTTTACTCCTAAGGAATTCACGGTTTCTGCTGGTCAAAAAGTTTCCTTAGCGATTAGCTCGGAAAGTAATAGTACACATGTGTTTATTTTTCCAAACGCCGCTTTAATGGCTTTAACCATGATGATTTCGGGTGGACAAACTAGAGTAATGGAATTTACTGCGCCACCAGCTGGCATTTACGCTTTTCGTGATGATATTCCTAGCTTCCGTAATAATACGGGCACGATGATTGTTAAATAGTCCCTCTTTAACTCCAAATTAATTTTAATTCTTGGGGTAAAAAAGGAATAATAATATGAATAATAAAAAATTTCTGGTATTTCCGGTTTTGGTAATATCCCTACTGGTTGTTTTTGTATTTAGTCAAAAGGCTAATGCAGCGACGCCAAATTTTGTTACCGGGCTTGGCGTTGGAAATGGTTATAAAATAAATTTTGCCAATATTGCTGATGGCGTAACCTGGACAGGCGGAGTTGGCGGCTCAAT
>SESB01002674.1_pt1 | contig 10118 bp, 8 predicted proteins | sample 3171441 | NCBI WGS metagenome assembly SESB01 (sample SAMN06051867, study PRJNA518727) | freshwater metagenome | biome: subpolar coniferous forest; feature: holomictic lake; material: water; isolation source: holomictic Lake 227, 6 m depth | place: Canada: near Kenora, Ontario | collected 2014-07-08...
TGGCGGATTGAACTCCGCCTGACCAAAACCGGGGCCTAGGAGCCTGCTGGCGGGTGTATCCACCACCCGCCAGCTTCCTCCCTGATAGTATCGCAACTCACCCAAATTTCCAATCCCGTCGCGAAGGCCGCCATGACCAGCCAGCCCACCCCCGAGGAGATGACCGCGCTCTGCCAGGGCACTTTGCCCGGCCTGTTCGGCATCAAAGTCACCGCCCTCGAGCCGCGGGCGGTGACCACCCGCCTGACCATCCGGCCGGAGTTCCTCGCCCCCAACGGCTTTCTCCACGCCGGCACTCTGGTCACCCTGGCCGACACCAGTTGCGGCATCGGCACCATCGCGGCGCTGCACGGCTCGGGCGCCTCCTTCACCACCGTCGAGCTGAAGACCAACTTCCTCGGCACGGCGCGGGAGGGCGACTTGGTGTGCGTGGCCAAGGCGCAGCATCTCGGCCGCGCCACCCAGATCTGGGACGCCGAGGTCAGCGCCGCCGCCACCGGCAAGCGCCTCGCCCTTTTCCGCTGCACCCAGATGGTGTTAGGGCGCTGAGTCGTCGGTCGGCGGAACCGCCGGCTTCTTGCCGCCGATCTTCGGCTCCTCGCCCTTGAGCAGACGGCGGATGTTGGCCTCGTGGCGGATGAAGACCAGGGCGGCAATGAAGAGGGCGGCCAGCGCCAGCGGCCGGCCCGAGAGTCCTAAGGCATACAGCGGACTCACCCCAAGGGCGACCAGCGCCGACAGCGACGAGATGCGGAAGACATACGCGACCGCCAGCCAGGTCAGACACGCCGCCACCCCCACCGGCCACGCCGCGGCCAAGAGGATGCCGAGCGCCGTCGCCACCCCCTTGCCACCCTTGAAGCCGAGCCAGACCGGGAAGGTGTGACCGAGCATCGCTCCCGCCGCCGCCGCCAGCGCCGCCGTCTCGCCGACGAAGGCTGCGGCCAGCAGCACCGCCGCCGCCCCCTTGCCACCGTCGAGCAACAGGGTCGCCGCCGCCAGCTTCTTGTTGCCGGTGCGCAGCACGTTGGTGGCGCCGATGTTGCCCGAGCCGATACTGCGTATGTCGCCGAGGCCGGCGACGCGGGTCAGCACCAGCCCGAACGGCACGGAACCCAAGAGATATCCGCCCGCTGCCGCAATCAGACTCACGATCAGTATGTCGACAGTCATGACTCACTCCTCCCGCACGAAGACGGGGCGGCCATCGACCACGGTGCGCATCGCCCGCCCGGCCATCGGCATTTCGTCGAAGGGGGTGTTCTTGGACTTGGAGAGGAATTTCTCGGCCGCCACCACCCAAGGCCGGTCGAGGTCGAAAGCGACCAGATCGGCGGCCCCGCCCCGCTGCAGGCGCCCGAGGCCGTTCTTGAGCCGCAGCAGGTCGGCGGGGCGACTGGTCAGGGCCTTGAGGGCTGTCATCAGCGGCACCTGCCCCTTGTGAACCAGCCCGAGGGTCAGCGGCAGCAGGGTCTCCAGCCCGATCACCCCGAAGGCGGCGGCGGCGAAGGGCACGCGCTTGCTGTCGGCGTCGTGGGGGGAATGGTCGCTGGCGATGGCGTCGATGGTGCCGTCGGCCAGTCCCTCGACGATCGCCCGCCGATCCATCTCGTCGCGCAACGGCGGCGACACCTTGGCGAAGGTGCGGTAGTCGCCGACATCCCCCTCGGTGAGGGCGAAATAGTGGGGGGCGGTGTCGCAGGTGACCGACACGCCGCGGGCCTTGGCGCGGCGAATCGCCTCCACCGCCTCGCGGGTCGACACATGGGCGACGTGATAGCGGGCGCCGCTCGCCTCGACCAGCCTCAGGTCGCGCTCGATCATCAGCACCTCGGCCAGCGGCGAGATGCCGGAAAGGCCGAGCCGGGTGGCGATCTCGCCCCGGTTCATCATGCCGCCGGCCGCCAGCGACGGCTCTTCCGGGTGCTGGACGACCAGCAGGTCGAAGGTGGTGGAATAGGCCAGCGCCCGCTGCATCACCTTGGCGTCGGCCACCGCCTTGATGCCGTCGGTGAAGGCGACGGCGCCGGCCGCGGAGAGCAGGCCCATCTCGGTCAGCTCGCGGCCCTCGAGCCGCCGGGTCAGCGCCGCCTGGACGAACACCTTGACCAGCTTCACCTCGCGAGCGCGCCGCGCGATGAACTCGATGGACGACACGGAGTCGAGCGGCGGGTCGGTATTGGGCAGGCAGGCCAGCGCCGTCACCCCGCCCGCCGCCGCCGCCTGGCTGGCCGAGAGAATGGTTTCCTTGTGCTCGGCCCCCGGCTCGCCCACCGATACCCGCATGTCGACCAGCCCCGGCGCCAGACAGAGGCCGGCGAGATCGACCCGCTCGATCCCCTCGGGCACGCCGTCGGGGAAGAGATTCGGCCCGAAATCGGCGATCCGCGCATCTTCGGTGAGCAGCGCTCCCGGCTGATCCAGCCCGCTCGCCGGATCGAGCAGCCGGGCATTGAGATAGGCGACACGGCGAGTCATCGGCGAACCCCGACCTTAGGAAGAACCGAGATCCGGTTATAGGCCGGGCCGATGCCGGCACCGAAGTTTTTTTTTGGTGGAATGGCGCTTGCGCCGGGGGTGGGGATTTGCTATCTCCCCGCCACCCGAGAGGGCATACCAGAAAAAAATGCGGTCGTGGCGGAACTGGTAGACGCGCAGCGTTGAGGTCGCTGTGGGAGAGATCCCGTGGAAGTTCGAGTCTTCTCGACCGCACCATTTTTATAATTTTTCCTGTTGAATTAGACGCTTGACCCGGCGAGGATGGCATCCGGAAATAAAGTTACCCACCGGATGCCCCCCATGACCAAGAGCCTGTCGCAAAGCGCGCTCGAGTACCATCGCCAATATCCCCCCGGAAAGATCGAGGTCGTGCCGACCAAGCCGCTGGCCAACCAGCGTGACTTGGCGCTCGCCTACTCCCCCGGTGTCGCCGCCGCCTGCGAGGCGATCGTCGCCGACCCGCGAGAGGCCAGCACGCTGACCGCCCGCGCCAATCTGGTGGCGGTGCTGACCAACGGCACCGCGGTGCTGGGACTCGGTGCCATCGGGCCGCTGGCGGCCAAGCCGGTGATGGAGGGCAAGGGCGTGCTCTTCAAGAAGTTCGCCGGCATCGACGTTTTCGACATCGAGGTCAACGAGACCAACGTCGACAAGCTGGTGGACATCGTCGCCTCCCTCGAGCCGACCTTCGGCGGCATCAACCTTGAAGACATCAAGGCCCCCGAGTGTTTCGAGGTCGAGGCCCGGCTGCGCGAACGGATGAAAATCCCGGTCTTCCACGACGACCAGCACGGCACCGCCATCATCGTCGCCGCCGCCGTGGTCAACGGCCTCCGGGTCCAGGGCAAGGACCTCAAGAAGGTCAAGCTGGTGTCCTCGGGCGCCGGCGCCGCCGCCCTGGCCTGCCTCGACCTGCTGGTGGATCTGGTCGGCATTCCGCTGGAAAACATCACCGTCACCGACATCGCCGGCGTGGTCTACGAGGGCCGCACCGAACTGATGGACGCCCGCAAGGCCCGCTACGCCAAGCCGACCAAGGCCCGCACCCTGGCCGAAGCCATCGAGGACGCCGACATCTTCCTCGGCCTCTCGGCCGCTGGGGTGCTGAAGCCGGGCATGGTGGCGCTGATGGCGCCGAAGCCCCTCATCCTCGCGCTCGCCAACCCGACGCCGGAAATCCTCCCCGACGAGGTGCGCCGGGTGCGCGACGACGCGGTGATCGCCACCGGGCGGTCGGACTTCCCCAATCAGGTCAACAACGTCCTCTGCTTCCCCTTCATCTTCCGCGGCGCGCTGGATGTCGGCGCCACCACCATCAACGAGGAAATGAAGAAGGCGGCGGTTACGGCCATAGCGGAATTGGCCCATGCCGAGGCCAGCGACGTGGTCGCCGCAGCCTATGGCGACGCGCCGCTCAAGTTCGGCCCCGAATACATCATCCCCAAGCCCTTCGACCCCCGGCTGATCGTAGCCATTGCCCCGGCGGTGGCGCGGGCGGCGATGGACAGCGGCGTGGCCACCCGGCCGATCACCGATTTCGACCAGTACCGCGAACGGCTCAGCCAGTTCGTCTACCGCTCGGGCCAGACCATGCGGCCGCTGTTCGCCCGCGCCAAAATTGACATCAAGCGCATCGCCTATGCTGACGGTGAAGACCCGCGGGTGCTGCAGGCGGTGCAGGTGGTGGTAGACGAAGGGCTGGCGCGGCCGATCCTGATCGGTCGCCGCGACGTGGTGCAGAAGCGGATCGCCCATCACGGCCTGCGCCTCGCCCTCGGCCCCGATTTCGATCTCGTGGATCCCGAGCAGGATTCCCGCTTCAAGGAATACTGGACCCTCTATCATCAGGTGATGGAGCGCCGGGGCGTCACCCCCTCCTCGGCCCGAACGGTGGTGCGCACCAACACCACGGTGATCGCCGCCCTGATGCTGCTGCGCAACGAAGCCGACGCCATGCTGGCCGGCGCCGTCGGCAACGCCTCCGGCCACCTCAAGAACACCATCGACATCCTCGGCCTGCAGCCGGGGGTGAGCAACGCCTCGGCCCTCAACGCCCTGATCCTGCGGCGCGGCACCATTTTCCTCTGCGACACCCACGTCAACCCCGACCCCACCGCCGAGCAGATCGCCGAGATGGCCATTCTGGCGGCGGCGGCGGTCAAACGCTTCCTGATCCAGCCCAAGATCGCGCTGCTCTCCCACTCCAACTTCGGCAGCACCAACACGCCAGGTGCCGCCAAGATGCGTCAGGCCCTCGAACTGATCACCGAGCGCGCCCCCGACCTGGAGGTTGAAGGCGAAATGCAGGCCCACGCGGCCCTCTCGGAAGAGATTCGCCTCCGCCTGTTCCCCAACTCGCGGCTCAAGGGCGAGGCCAACCTCCTGGTGATGCCCTCGCTGGACGCGGCCCACATCTCCCTCAACCTCGCCCGCTCGGTGTCCGATTGCCAGTCGGTGGGGCCGATTCTGCTCGGCACCGCCTGGCCGGCCCACATCCTCAGCCAGTCCTCCAGCGTCCGCGGCATCGTCAACATGACGGCGGTGGCGGCGGTGGACGCCCAGGCCCACGCCGAAGCCGCCGGACGGTCGCCGCTCTGAGCGAGGAGGCGCAAAGGAGAAGAGAAATAGGACTCGAGTCGACCGGTCGCCGATTTCTTTAACGGTCTTCGTGACAAGAGCCGGCTGCGGCAAGGAGTCGCGGTAACGCATTGTTAACGATTCGGGGGCGTGAAACCCAGCAAAAGGGGTTTCACCGCCCCTGCACTTTGCTCTAGGATTTAGCGAATGCGCAGACGCCGGGGCTCTTCAACGCCCCGGGGTCGGAACGACGGGCCTGGAGACCGATTAGCGCCGCTTCGCCACCACTACCATTTGCCGCGATTGAGGGTTCAGCGCCACGCTGGATCGAAATCAGCTGCGAATAAGAAAAATTAGTGGCTGGAATGTTGCGGCGTGATGATTAATGTGGTGACTTAGGTTTCGAAGTTCGCGGCACGGCACAAAAAGACTGATTCAAGCCAGAGGAGACGGCGGTGCATCAGCCCTATTACGAAAGCATCCTTCTGATTGAAAGGTTGCACCGGCACTTTCTCGAGGTCCTTAAGACCGAGTTAGACCGGTTGGGCATTCAGGACATTAATAACGTACAGAGTCTGATTCTGTACAATATCGGCGAAGACGAGATGACGGTCGGTGAACTCACCGCTCGCGGCTATTACCTCGGCTCCAACGTGTCCTACAATGTGAAGAAAATGGTCGAGAACGGCTATCTCGGTCAGGAACGTTCGCCCCATGACCGCCGCTCGGTCCGGGTTCGTCTGTCGGATAAGGGCCTGGAACTGCGCCAGAACATCCGTCTCATGTTCGAACGTCAGATCACCGCGCTCGACACCGCCGGCTTCAACAGCGAGGAACTGGCTCGCTGCAACGAGATCATGCACAAGCTCGAGCGCTTCTGGTCGGCCTCCCTCGACTACAGCGCCTTCCCCTCGGCCTTGCCGCCCCGCTCAGTCGCCTGATCGCCGTTCGGTCCCATTCGAAGCCCCCGCGCCCCTCCAGGGCCGCGGGGGTTTTCGTTTGCCCGCCAACCGCTTCTCAGAACGCCGACAGCCCGGTGATCGCCCGGCCGAGAATGAGGGCGTGGATGTCGTGGGTGCCTTCGTAGGTGTTGACGGTTTCCAGGTTCATGACATGGCGGATGACGTGGTAGGCGTCGGAAATGCCGTTGCCGCCGAGCATATCGCGGGCGGCGCGGGCAATCTCCAGGGCCTTGCCGGAATTGTTGCGCTTCATCAGTGAGATGGCCTCGGGGCTAGCGGCGTCGGCGTCGATCAGCCGGCCCAGTTGCAGGGCGCCCAGGAGGCCGAGGGCGATCTCGGTCTGCATGTCGGCCAGCTTCTTCTGCACCAGTTGGGTTCCGGCCAGCGGCCGTCCGAAGGCGGTGCGGCCGAGGGTGTAGTCGCGGGCGGTGTGCCAGCAGAACTCCGCCGCCCCCATCGCCCCCCAGGCGATGCCGTAGCGCGCCCGGTTGAGGCAGCCGAACGGCCCCTTGAAGCCCTTCACCCCCGGCAGCATCTGCTCCACCGGCACCGAGACCTGATCCATCACGATCTCGCCAGTGGGCGAGGTGCGCAGGCTGAACTTGCCCTCGATGGCCGGGGTGCTGAGGCCGGGCATGCCGCGCTCAAGCAGGAATCCGCGCACGTCGCCCTCGTCGGTCCAGGCCCAGACCACGAAGAGGTCGGCGATGGGGGCATGGGTGATCCAGCTCTTAGTCCCCGAAAGTATGAAGCGCTCGCCGCGCGAGCGGGCGCGGGTGCGCATCGCCGAGGGGTCGGAACCGGCATCGGGCTCGGTGAGGCCGAAGCAGCCCACCCACTCCCCCGAAGCCAGCAGCGGCAGGTAGCGGCGGCGCTGATCCTCGCTGCCGAAGGCGTGAATCGGGAACATCACCAGACTCGACTGCACCGAGAGCGCCGAACGGAAGCCGCTGTCCACCCGCTCGACCTCGCGGGCGATCAGGCCGTAGGAGACGTGGTTGACCCCGGCGCAGCCATAGCCCGACAGCGTCGCGCCCAACAGGCCGAGTTTGCCCATCTCGGTGATGACCGAGCGCTCGAAGCGCTCGTGACGGTGGCTTTCCAGCACCAGCGGCATCAGCCGCTCCCGGCACCAGTCGCGGGCGGTGTCGCGGGCCAGCCGCTCGGACTCGCCCAGCAGACCATCGAGGACGAGCGGGTCCCGCCAGTCGAACTCGGTTCCCATTTTTCCCCCCGCCATTCCCCACCCCGCCGGTTGGCACACCCCCGCTTGGAACACCCATGGTATAAAGCGCCGCGAAACCGGAGGCGAGAAGATCATGACCACACCCCCGCGCCGCGAGGTCCTGCTCGAGTTCCGCCGTGTCGGCAATGCCGTCAAGGCCACCGCCCTCGACCCCGAAACCCTGACCGAAGTCTCGGTGGTCGGCCCCGCCGCCGGCGGCCAGGAAATGCTGCGACGCACCGTGCTGGCCAAGCTGGAGTACGTGCTGCGCCGCAAGGCCGCGGCGGCGACGTGAACAGCGAAATGGGGCGCTCTTGCATGCCGCGACCGAATGGGTCAAATCTTCGCCGGCAGGGAAGTTGGCGGGGAAGCATCGGGTCATGATCATCAGCCGGGCGGCCATTGTTTATCTGCATGATCTGACGATGACGGCGGCGGCGGTGGTGCTGGCGCTCTATCTGCGGGTCAGCGGCGACGTCTTGGGCGATTACGGCGGCGTGCTGGCGCTGTTCGTGCCAGTGGCGATGGGGGTCGGCGCCGTGGTCTACCGGCTGTTCGGGCTCTATCGCGGCATCTGGCGCTACGCCTCCGCCCCCGACATGGTGCAACTGGTCAAGGCGGTGACGGTGCTGGCGGCGGCGTTCAGCCTCGTCACCTTCGCCATGCCCTATTTCGTGGTCTTTGCCAATCCGCTGCCGCGCTCGGTGCCGCTGATCCTGTGGTTCGTGCTGCTGATTTTGCTCGGCGGTCCGCGCTTCGGCTATCGCATCTTCAAGGACGGCCGGCGCATCCGCCGCATGATCGAGGAAGGGCTGGGAGAAATTCCGGTGCTGCTGGTCGGAGTCGGCGACACCGCCGCCCATTTCATCGGTGCGCTCGCCCATGCGCCCGACGCCCCCTACCGCGTGCTCGGCGTCATCGACGACAAGGACGACACCCGCCGGGTCGGCCGCGACATCCGCGGCGTGCCGGTGCTGGGCGGGCTCGACCGGCTGGCCGAGGTGGTGGAAGCGCTGGACCGCCGCGGCATCCGCCCCCAGCGGCTGATTCTCGCCCGCAACCAGGACGAACTCGCCCCCGCCACCGTCCGCCTGCTGCTGGAGCGGGCCGAGGCGCTGGGCCTGCCGCTCTCCCGCCTGCCCGCCCCTACCGAATTCAAGGAGGCCGGCGGCAGCGGCCGGATCGAACTCAAGCCGATCGCCATCGAAGACCTGCTCGGCCGCCCCCAGGCGGCGCTCGACCGCGGCGCCATCGCCGGGCTGGTGGCGGCGCGGCGGGTGGTGGTGACCGGAGCCGGCGGCACCATCGGCAGCGAGCTGACCCGTCAGGTCGCCGCCCTCGGCCCCTCGCGGCTGGTGCTGGTGGAGAACGGCGAGTTCAACCTCTACACCATCGACATGGAACTGCGCGAGCGCTTCCCCGATCTCGACATCCGCACCGTGCTTGCCGATGTCCGCGACCGCGACCGCGTCCTTTCCCTCTTCGAGGAGCACCGGCCCGAGTTGGTGTTCCACGCCGCCGCCCTCAAGCATGTGCCGCTGGTGGAAGAGTGCCCGGCCGAAGGGGCGCTGACCAACGTCTTCGGCACCCGCAACGTCGCCGACGCCGCGCGGGCGGTGGGGGTGCGCGCCATGGTGCTGATTTCCACCGACAAGGCGGTGCGGCCCAGCAGCGTGATGGGGGCCACCAAGCGGGTGGCCGAATCCTACTGCCAAGCCCTCGATACCCAGGCCGGCAACACCACCCGCTTCGTCACCGTGCGCTTCGGCAACGTGCTCGGCTCCTCGGGCTCGGTGGTGCCGCTGTTTCAGCGCCAACTCGCCCGCGGCGGCCCGCTGACCGTCACCCATCCCGACATGCGCCGCTACTTCATGACCGTGCGCGAAGCGGTGGAGCTGGTGATGCAGGCCTCTGCCCACGGCGTCGCCCATCCCGACGAGCGCGGCCGCATTCTGGTGCTCGACATGGGCGAGCCGGTGCGCATCCTCGACCTCGCCCGCCAGATGATCCGCCTCTCGGGGCACAAGCCCGACGTGGACGTGAAGATCGAGTTCGTCGGTCTGCGTCCCGGCGAAAAGCTGTTCGAGGAGATTCTCTACGAGGCCGAAGCCCCCGAGCGCACCGAGGCCGACGGCGTCTTTGTCGCCGCCCCCCGCCTGATCGACCACCAGCCGCTGACCGCCGCCCTCGCCCTCCTGGAAGCCGCCGCCCGCGCCGGCGACCATCCGGCGGTGGTCGAAAAGCTGCGCCAACTCGTCCCCGAATACGAAACCCCGGCCACCGACCGAGAAACTGCATGCGAAGGCGCAAAGACTCCTTGCGCCGCCCCCGCACCCGTGTCATAAACCCGCCCGCCGAGCCGGTCGCTGCGGTAGCTCAGTGGTAGAGCACTCCCTTGGTAAGGGAGAGGTCGAGAGTTCAATCCTCTCTCGCAGCACCATCTTTTCAATGGCTTAGCAGATTGTCCCGAAATCGAAACGGGACAATACCGGGACACTCAGGACACCAAGTCCCCATAGTCCCCATGCCTCCAATGACTTCCTGATCTAAAATTCGACGCAGGGACGTCAGAGGAGACTAAATTGCACCCTGACGAAATTATTATGACGACTGCTGCAGGCCCCAGCCAGCCGCTCTCCAGATAGCAGGGCGAATCGGTCACCCTGCGTGGGTACCAAACCGTCGTGCCACGAGTCGAGGTAGGGTCAGCGACTCGGACAAAATTTCCTCCCAAGCCGACTAACACGAATCGATACCACGTCATGGAGGTGTCCTGAGCCATTACCAACTCGTCCACCGCCCCCGCATTCCCCCGATGCTCCCAGATGTATTCCCCCAGCACCAAAAGCACCCCA
>SESB01002676.1_pt1 | contig 10113 bp, 9 predicted proteins | sample 3171441 | NCBI WGS metagenome assembly SESB01 (sample SAMN06051867, study PRJNA518727) | freshwater metagenome | biome: subpolar coniferous forest; feature: holomictic lake; material: water; isolation source: holomictic Lake 227, 6 m depth | place: Canada: near Kenora, Ontario | collected 2014-07-08...
GCGGCGGATCCGTTCTCTGGGACCGTGTTCGTGTTCCGAGGGCGGACAGGTACTTCGATCAAGCTCCTCACCTTCGACGGTCAGGGCTACTGGCTCTGCCAGAAGCGGCTGTCCAAGGGACGGTTCCGCTGGTGGCCTGGCAAGGTGGGGTCGGCCTCGGCACGGCTCCTCGCCCACGAGCTCCAGGTGCTCATCTGCGGGGGCGACCCGGCAGGCTCGAAGGTGCCTCCAGCCTGGCGCCCGGTCGGTGCTCCCCTCGACGCGGGGGTACAATCTAAATAATTGATTAAATTCGAGTTTTATTCGCTTGTACGGAACCAGAAATGGCCCAAATTAGGTGGTATGGGCCAGAGCAAACAGCGAAAGAAGGCGGCACCGCCGCCACAGCGTCCGGAGCTGTGGTTCAAGGAGGTTTCGGCGGAAGCCCTGCGCAATGACCTGGTCAAGCTCCGCGAGGCCATGGGGGAATGCGAGGTCTACGACAACTTTCGGATGATGACGGAGACCATGCTCCTGGTCCGGGACGAAGCTGGGCGCAAAGGGGTCAGTCTCCAGCGCCTGAAGTTTCTGCTGTTCGGCCCGAAAACCGAGTCCTTCGCGGCGGTCTGCCGGGAGGCCATGCAAGCTGCGAGCCCCTCCACCAAGACCAAGGAAGTGCGGGAGAAGCCGAAGGGGCATGGCCGCAACGGCGCCGCGGACTTTCCGAAGGCCAAGCGGGTTCCGGTAGCCCTGGCCGGAGTGCCGAGCGGGGAGGCCTGCCCGCACTGTCCTAAGGGCAAGGTCTATCCCCAGAAGGAGCCGTCCCCCCTGCTGCGGATCACCGGCGTGGCCCCGTTCACAGCGACCGTCTATGAGCTGGAGCGCAGGCGCTGCAATCTCTGCGGCGGGGTGTTCACCGCTCCGGCACCGGCTGGCGTGGGCGAGGCAAAGTACGACCACAGTGTGGCCGCCCTGTTGGGTCTGCTGCGCTACGGGGCGGGCCTTCCAATGAACCGGATCGAGCGGCTCCAGTTAGCGTTCGGCGTTCCTCTGCCAGCCTCCACCCAATGGGAGCTGCTGCTCGAGGCCGCAGGCCTCCTTGCCCCGGCCCAGGCGGAGTTGATCCGCCAGGCCGCCCAGGGCCAGGTGATGTACAACGACGACACGGTCATGCGGATCCTGGAACGAACTCCGATCGCCAGGGAGGGGCGCAAGGCGGTCTATACGAGCGCCATCCTCTCCCGGGTCGGCGACCACCGGATCGCCCTGTTCATCACCGGCCACAACCACGCCGGGGAGAACCTGGAAGCCGTGCTGAAGCACCGGACCGAGAATCTCCCGGCCCCTATCCAGATGTGTGATGCCCTCGCGGCCAACACGGTGGGCGAGGCCGGGGAGTTGAACACCATCCTGGCCCACTGCCTGGCCCACGCCCGCCGCCGGTTCGTGGAGGTAGAGAACAGATTCCCCGCCGAGGTCGAACACCTGCTGCTGAAACTCCGGGAGGTCTATCGGACCGACGCCCAGACCAAGCGGGGGGGAATGGATCCCCAGGCCCGGCTGGCTTTCCACCAGGAGCGAAGTGGGCCCATCATGGTGGGCCTGGAGGCCTGGCTCCGGGACCAGATCGAAGGCGGGAAGGTGGAGCCCAACTCCGGACTGGGCCAGGCCATCACATACATGCGCAAGCACTGGACCCCGCTGACCCTGTTCCTCCGGGAGCCTGGGGCGCCCCTGGATAACAACCTGTGCGAGGCCACGTTGAAGCGGGCCATCATGCACCGGAAGAACTCGCTGTTCTACCGGTCGATAACCGGGGCCAGGACCGGGGACACGTTCATGAGCCTGATCCACACGGCGGAACTGAACGGAGTCGAGCCATTCGAGTACCTGATCGAGTTACTGAAGCACCCGGAGGAGGTCAGACAGGACCCAGCACATTGGATGCCCTGGTCCTATCCGGCCCCGCCAGGTTCGGGCTGATCGGGACCCAAAGTTGGTCGCTTTGGCTTGAGTGGTGGACACTCAAGTGGACCCAAAATTTGGATTTCAGCGCACGACGCTCATATTAGGCAGAACTGCCGGAAACACACGTTCGTTTCAGATCCTTGGACTGGGCCTCCTCCGAGAGCACCAGGTCCAGGAAGTCCATGTAGCCAAAATCCTTCCGGGCAGCCTCCTGGAGCAGGCCATCCAGCCGCTCCCGTGTGGCCACCAGCTTCAGCCGGGTCAGGCGGCGAGTTACCCGCTCCATCTGGGGATCTACCATCCCTCACCCCCGACCACCGCCTCATAGTCCGAGAGGGGACGCTGGAGCTCTCAGGGCCTCAGCGCCTTGTAGGTTCTCCGAACCAGCCCCTCCACATGCCCCGGGTCCTGGGTGTCCCGGTGGCGACCATCGGTGATTCGATGCTCGGCCACTGCCTGTCCAGCCTAGTGCACGACCAACTCACCGCCCTCCAATTCCGCATCCATCGTGCGGCCCACCAGGTGGTAGGGCACCGAGTAACGGTTGGTCTCGAACTCCACCCGGTAGGTAAAGCCTGGGACACCCGCACTCCACGCCCTGCGGTTCTCCCCCTCCCCGCTCCGCTGGGCAATGGACCAACGACAGCGAGGCGCCCTTGACACGGTTGTAGGTCTTTCAAGGACAGCATCTTTCTGTCAATACCCTAGCAAATCCTCCTACCATCCGCAGCCGGGCACACACGGTCTAGAACTCAGAAGCCCTTTGGTCAACCGGCTGCCAATTGCCTAGAAAGTGGAAGACCCCTGACATGCAGCTAGATATAATAGGGATTAGGGAACAAATACGCGATCTCAATTGATTGGTCCATGAGTTGTCATCGACCGGGCAAGGTTCGGCACATATTTTGGAAAGTATCGGATGACCTTCTTGGAAAGCAATTTCAAGCGAATTGTATGCCTGACACTAATGTTAAAATTGGCATTCCTCGCCTGTTTCTCGTCACAATTCCAGACCGACCTCTTTTACCCGTTCGTCTCGCATTTCGTGCACCATGGAGGCAACCCATGGCAGCACTTCCTGGAGACAGGAATCCCGAAGGCGTTCCCGTACCCACCGCTTATGCTTTACCTTTTGGTGCCCGGGCAGTTCATTCAATCTATGGCCTGGCCCTCGGCCCCGGTTTGGATTGTTAACCTATTTTTCAAACTTCCAACCGTAGTTTCGGATGTAACAATTTTTTGGCTTCTTTGCCGCATGTTCCCAGCCAAGAAAATTGCCGCATATCTTTTCTACTTTTTGTCGCCAATTGTTCTCTACGCTGGATATATCCACTCACAATTGGATCTCATCCCAACCGCCCTCCTGCTGGCTTCCTTATATCTGACTCGCAAAAACAAAATTTTTACTGCAAGTCTTGTATTCGGCTTGGCCATCAGTGCTAAATTCCATGTAATCGCAGCTCTCCCACTATTGTGCATATTTCTGTTTCGGAATCACAGAACTTGGTGGCATTTTGTCCTGGTCCCTCCTCTGGTATACCTAGCATTCGCCGCCCCCTACTTGATGTCACCAGGCTACTTAAATATGGTCGTTAAAAATTCGGAACAGTTTCAAATTTATACGGTTTTCTTTCATTTTGGCTCTGTTCATTTGTACCTTGTTCCCATGGCCATAACGATTCTGATCGGCCGCTTTCTTGGGTACCGAAAGGTCAACTTCGACCTACTCCTGAGTTCGGTTGGGATCCTCTTTGCAGTCTTCATCTTTTTGGTACCGCCCATGCCAGGTTGGTACGTCTGGGCGCTGCCGTTTCTGACGATTTCTCTCATACGGGTGGACCGCGGAAATTTCTATCAGGGGGTAATAATAAACCTCGCCCTTGGAGCGGCATATCTCATATTCTTCGTTCTATTTCATTCATCCCCCCTGGTTGATATCTTGTGGTTGGGGCATCCCGTCCGGTACCAGGTTGCAAACGCTCATTTGCAAAGCTTGTCATTCACAATCCTCGAGTCTATTCTGTTGGCCGCAATTTATATGGATTATCGCTTCGGGCTCCGCAGCAATTCTGTCTATAAGTTGAAAGATCGGGCGTTCGTCATCGGTATCGGTGGCGATTCAGGCGTCGGGAAATCGACGCTCCTTGGATACATTCGCGGGCTTCTCACCCGGGATGCGGTCCTGGAAGTGGAAGGCGATGGTGACCACAAGTGGGAGAGGGGTGATGAGAACTGGAGACACCTCACCCACCTGAATCCGAAGGCAAACAATCTGCACAGGCAGTCGGAAGACATCATCGCGCTTAAGCGCGGCGATGCGGTGAATCGGACTGACTATGACCACGATACGGGCCGAATGAGCAAGCCCCGCAAGACACAATCCAATGACTACATTCTGCTCTGTGGGCTACACCCCTTCTACTTGCCAAAGATGCGGAAGACCATCGACCTCAAGATCTTTCTGGAGGCCGATGAGCTTTTGCGCCGGCACTGGAAAATCAACCGCGATATGACCGACCGCGGCTACACCGCCGAGCAGGTATTGAAGCAAATCGAAGCCCGAGGGGATGATGCCGACAGGTTCATTTGCCCCCAGAAGCAATACGCTGACCTGGTAATAAATTACCTAACAGACACTTCTTTTGAAGCTGGGCAGGCGGGTGCCATCGTGCCCCTCCGGATGCGATTTTCTATGGATTCCAGCATTGCCCTGGATTCCTTGCTGGGCGCCCTGTCCAAGAATGGCATTGCCGCCACTCACGATTATGCACCGGACCTGAAAACTCAATTTATTGAGGTTCAGTCGGAGGAGGCGAATGCCGATTTTGAGTGCATTGCTGAAAGTATTATTGTCAACAAGGGTGAGGTGTTGGCCAGCGGCTCCCACTGGGAGAAAAACTATTGGGGATTGGTGCAGTTGTTGATCCTAATTATGATTTCGGAACAGCTTAAGGACACAATCGAAAGTGCGATTTAACGGCATCCTGCTCGATCTGGACAATACCCTATACGACTATGACTCAGCGCATGGGAATGCCATGGCTTCGGTCATGAATCGTATGCAGTATTTGACCGGGAATGATGCCAACTTACTGACTGGTCATTTCAAAAATGCCCGGGCTCACGTGAATCGGACCTTGGCCAACACGGCCGCCTCGCATAACCGTCTTCTTTATTTCCAATTGCTTTGCGAGCGAATCGGATTGAACAGCCTGTCCCATGCTCTGGACCTCTATAATTGCTATTGGAACAGCTTCCTGGATGGGATGAAGCTGGAACCGGGCGTGGTCGAATTCCTTGAGGCCACGAAAGGCAAGGTCTGTCTCGTCACGGACCTGACGGCACATATCCAGTACCGGAAAATAGAAAGGCTTAAGCTTGACCGCTGGGTCCCTTACGTTGTCACGAGCGAGGAGGTCGGCCGTGATAAACCGGATGCTGCGATGTTCGAGTCGGGAATGCAAAAACTCGGATCCCAGCCCGGGTCATCCTGCATGATCGGCGACAGCCTTCCCAAGGACATCGAGGGTGCCAGGGCCCTGGGCATTGAAGCATATTGGTTTAATCGCGATGGAGAGGCGATTCCAGCGGATCCGGGCATCCACTCGTTCCGCCGGTTTGATTCCTTATCGGAGATGTTATGTCGGAGCTAGAAGAATTTATCAAGATTTCACGCTTTGCAGGGCAGCGTTTTGATCTAGTGCAGGCCGGTGGCGGGAATTCCTCCGTAAAGCTCGATGACGGATCCTTGCTGATCAAGGCCTCTGGCTTCGCCCTCTCCGATGTGGGTCCAGGGGTCGGCCATGTCCGCCTGGACAACTCCAAGGTCGTGGCGATTCTCCGGGATCCGTTGGGCTTGGGCGGAGGGAAGGAGGAACGCGATGTTCGCTCCCAGGCGCTATTGCGGGCCGCCCAAGTGGAGGCCGGTCCAAAACCATCCATCGAGACCTTCCTCCATGCCCTCCTCCATCGCCACACCTTGCATACCCATCCCCTTGTCGTGAATGCGATCGCATGCAGGCCGGACTGGGAGGCGATTCTCATTGGCCTGTTCCCTGAAGCCCTGTGCGTGAAATATAAAACCCCAGGGATCGAACTCGCCCTGGAATTGCGGTTACAGTTGACCCACGCGGACCCGGAGGGCACCCGGCCTCTACCCAATCTTGTCTTCCTTCAGAACCATGGACTGATCGTGAGCTACGACGATCCAGACGCGGTCATCCTGAAGACCGAAGAAGTGCTTGTGCGCCTTGAAGCCTTCCTGAAGGTGGACATGAAAGCCCATAAGCATGTCACGGCCCTGTATCGTCACCTGGAAACTCTGACCAGAGAACCCTTGATCGTGTTCAGGTCACGTGATCGGGAGCTAGTTAGACTGGTGAAATTGGCCGCTCCGGAATGGCTACAGGGCCAAATTTGCCCGGATGGATTTGTCTTTGGAGGCTACCGGACCGTCCGACTGGGGCCCACGGATGACCTTTCCCCGATAGATCGTTACTACACCGAATTCAAAAAGCTGCCCAAGGTGCTCCTCCTGGATGGAGAGGTCTACCTGATCTCGTCCAGCCTTCGCAAAGCACGGGAGATTGAGGATGTTTTCTCCTTCCATCTACAGGTGCTGGAGCTGGCCGGGCCTACGGTTAATTACCTCTCCGGGGAGGAATTGCAATATCTCGCAAACTGGGAATCCGAAAAATATCGCGAAAAATTAAACACATAGTGGAGCATTTGGCATGCAAATCATCATTCCAATGTCGGGCATAGGAAAGCGCTTTTTGGATGCTGGATACACCGAACCCAAGCCATTGATCGTGATCGACGGAAAGCCGATCATTGAGCATGTTGTGGAAATGTTCCCAGGCGAGTCTGATTTCATTTTTATATGCAATCGTGATCACCTCCGGGAAACCCCTTTACGGTCGGTTCTGGCACGGATAGCCCCCAATGGCCGCATCTTTGAAATCGCACCTCACAAAAAAGGGCCCGTCTATGCGGTTCTCCAGGTTTTGGACAAGATCAACCCGGAGGACGAAGTTATTGTTAATTATTGTGATTTTTCTTGCATGTGGGACTACAAAGGCTTTCTGGCGGACACGCGAAGCAGGCAGGCTGATGGTGCTGTGCCTGCCTATCGGGGATTCCACCCCCATATGCTCGGCACTACAAACTATGCGTTCATGCGAAGCGACGCCCGATGGATGCTCGAAATCAAGGAAAAGGAACCATTCACCGACAACCGGATGGAAGAGTTCGCATCTTCCGGGACCTACTACTTCCGAAGTGGACGCATCGTTTCAAGGTATTTTCAAGAATTGATCGATCTGGATATCAGCCTCAAGGGGGAATACTACGTAAGCCTGGTTTATAACCTGCTTGTTCGCGATGGCTTAAAGGTCTCAATTTTCGAGATCGAGCACATGCTCCAATGGGGCACCCCCCAGGATGTCGCCGAATATAGGGCTTGGAGTGACTACTTCGGGTCTCTGGCCTATCCTGGGCCGACGGTGGTTCCCGAAAAGGGAAGCGTGACCCTCATACCCCTGGCAGGCGCCGGCAACCGATTTGTCCAGGAAGGCTATCCCGACCCCAAGCCACTGATCCAAGTCTCTGGCAAACCGATGATCGTTCAGGCGGCAGCCAGCCTGCCGGAGGGGGAACAAAGCCATTTTGTATGTCTCGGCAGCCATCTTGACGAATACCCCCTCCAGGCCGCGATCCTCCGCGCCTACCCAGACGCAACCATCACGCGGGTCGACAAGGTGACCCAAGGACAAGCCTGCACGTGCGAGTTGGCCATGACGGCGATCCCGCCCGAGAACCCCCTCCTGATAGGCGCATGTGATAATAGTATGATTTGGGATGAGTCGGTTTATGCCAAATTGCGAGCGGATCCATTAGTGGATGCGATCGCATGGAGTTTCCGGCACCATCCTTCAAGCGTTAGGAATCCTAAAATGTACGGATGGCTTGCGGCCGATTCGATGGGCACGGTGCATCGCTGTTCCGTAAAAGTGCCCATCAGCAACGACCCCTATAACGACCATGCCATCGTCGGCACCTTCTATTTCAAAAAGGCCCGCTATTTCCAGGAGGCCCTTGATCGCCTCTACGCGGGGAATATCAGAGTGAATGGTGAATTTTATGTGGACAGCTGTATCAACGAGTTGATCGCACTCGGGTACAACGTGAAAGTTTTCGAAGTCGATCACTATGTATGCTGGGGAACCCCAAACGATTTGCGGACCTTTGAATACTGGCAGCGTTTTTTCCATAAATGGTCAGGACACCCCTATCGCATTGAAACGGATCGGATGGTGGCCAAGGACTCGATCCCTAGGATCGAAGAGTTTATGGAGCATTGGATCGATGGTCATGACCCAAAAGGCAACTAGACAAGTTCTGCGTTTTCTAGCCGCGGGATGCGTCGCAGTGGGCACGGATCTATGCACGTATACCCTGTTGCTCCATTGGCTGACGCCAACCTTCGCCAAAGGAATCTCCTTCCTTTTGGGAACCTTGTCCGCCTACATTCTCAACAAATACTGGACCTTCGAGGCGGGCCGGCGCCCCATGCATGACATGGTCAAGTTCGTTATTTTGTATGGATTTACCTTCTGCGTCAACGTTGTAGCGAACAAATTGGTTCTTGAAACTTCACACGCTCAAATGAGTACTGCATTCCTTGCCGCGACTGCCACGAGCACGGTCTTAAATTTCATTGGGCAAAAGTTCTGGGTATTCAAAAATGCGTAAACTAAGCCTCGTCATCCCTTGCTACAATGAGGAGAAGAACATTCCCCTAATTCTCGAATCTCTTGCGGTTGTCATCAAGCGACCGGATATCGAGGTCATCCTGGTGGACAACGGTTCGATGGACCAAAGTGCGGAGGTCCTGAGGGAACTCCTTCCCCGCTATCCGTTCGCACGATCCGTCAAAGTTGAAATAAACCAAGGTTACGGCTTCGGTATTCTGGCAGGGCTCCAGGCTGCCCGTGGAGAGTTCCTGGGGTGGACCCATGCGGATATGCAAACTGACCCTGGGGATGTGATCAAAGGCCTAGCCTTGCTGGAAGGCTCTCCCACACCTCACCGGACGGCCGTGAAGGGTCGGCGGAAGGGGCGCGCACTTTTCGATCAAGTGTTCACTTTTGGGATGAGTTGCTTTGAATCCATCTACCTGAAGGAAAGGCTCTGGGATATCAACGGCCAGCCCAACATCTTTCATCGATCCTTCTTCGAGAACTGGGATTCACCACCCCACGATTTTTCCCTGGACCTGTACGCCTTTTTCATGATGCGTCGCCAGAAGCTCGCCATCCTTCGGCTTGATGTTGTCTTCCCACCTCGCCTCCATGGCCATTCCCACTGGAATACCGGCCTCCTGAGCAAATGGAAGTTCATCAAGCGAACCATCGACTTCAGCCTAAAACTCAAGAAGGACCTGGCAAATGAATTTCATCGTACATCGAATTAATACACTTAGGCAACTGGAGGAGGTACCACCCGAATTTGGAGTGGAAATCGATATCAGGGACCACGGAGACAACCTGATTCTCCAGCATGACCCGTATGTTGCAGGGGAGGACCTGGAGCCCTTCCTTGCCGCCTATCATCATGGAACCCTGATCTTGAATATCAAAAGCGAGCGGGTCGAATTGCGCGTCCTCGAACTCCTCAATAGGTTTGGCATCTCCGATTATTTCTTTCTTGATTCCTCGTTTCCGATGATCCACCTGCTTTCGGGGCAGGGAGAGCGGCGCATCGCCCTTCGCTATTCCGAACTTGAGGGCCTGGACACCATACTTGCGATGCGTGGCAGGGTCGACTGGGTGTGGGTGGACTGCTTCACCCGGCTGCCCATCGATCAGGACTCCTACTCGACCCTCAAGGCGGCGGGGTTCAAGCTCTGCCTGGTATCTCCCGAACTGCAAGGCAGGCCCGAGGATATCGAACCCTACCGCAAAGATCTGGAAGGTTGTGGAATACTGTTTGATGCCATCTGCACCAAACTCCACAACGTAAATCGCTGGATGGAGTAGTGGGAGTTCGAGCGCGGGGAACCCTCCCTGTATTCAGTAGACTGGGCCAATTCGCAAGTCTGGAGATCCAGGATCATGATCATTAGGTCAAAAGCCCTTTTGGGCCGCTGATACAGGAATGGGGGGG
>SESB01002677.1_pt1 | contig 10112 bp, 10 predicted proteins | sample 3171441 | NCBI WGS metagenome assembly SESB01 (sample SAMN06051867, study PRJNA518727) | freshwater metagenome | biome: subpolar coniferous forest; feature: holomictic lake; material: water; isolation source: holomictic Lake 227, 6 m depth | place: Canada: near Kenora, Ontario | collected...
TTGATGATGTTGATGATCTCGCCCAGCACCTGCACCGGCGACTGGGTGGCGTCGATGGTGTGCGTGAGTTTCTCGCCGTAGTATTCCAGGAGCGGCTTGGAGAGGGAGTCGTAGACATTCAACCGCTCGCGGATCACCTCTTCGTCAGCGTCGTCGAGCCGGTTGTCCTTGAGCGCACGGCGTTGGAGCCGCTTGACGAGCGCCTCGCGATCCGCGCAGTGGAGGTGGAAGACTTTGCGCACGTCGATCATGTCGGCCATGATTTCCGCCTGGCGGACATTCCGGGGAATGCCGTCGAGCACGAGGGCAGAGAGCTCGGGCTTGAAATGATGGGAGCGCACGCAGTCGGCAATGCGCACTTTCCAAAGTTGGATGGTCAGTTCATCGGGAACCAGCTCGCCTTTGCCGGAAAAGTAGAGAAAGGCGCGCCCGAGTTCCGTCCGGGTGTCCAGCGAGCGGAACACGTCGCCACAGGCGCAATGAAAAAATTGGGGGAGCGACCCGAGGGTTGCTCCCTGGGTTCCCTTGCCGCTGCCGGGAGGGCCGAAAATGAGGTAGGTTTTGTAGCGCATCATGTGGGGAGGATCATCTGCCCGTCGCGCTTGGATTCTACCTGCTTTGAGGCCGGAGGGGCAACGTAATTCCACAGCCGGGCTTATGCAATTTGAAGCCTTGGCCCTGCTTGTGCTAATTTTGGCCCGCCATTATTTCTTGGGCGTCACCTTTTCGAGTTCGGCGATGAACGCCTTGGGCCCGCCGGGCGTGTAGCCAAGTTCGCCCGCTTTGGTGCCGTCCGGCTTCAGGACAATAACGGTGGGAAAGCCTTGGATATGGAACTGGTTGGCCAGTTTTTGATTTTGCGCAGCCTCTGCGGCGGGGAGTTCCTTGCGCCGGGGAAAGTCGATCTTGAGCAGCACGAGCTTCTGCGCGGCATAGCTCTTGAAGTCCTCAAGGCTGAAAACTTCCTTGTCCAGCTTCATGCACCAGCCGCACCAGTCGGAGCCGGTGAAGTCGATGAGCACGGGCCGGTTTTGGGTTTTGGCCTGGGCAAGTGCCTTGGCGTAGTCGGTGAGCCATTCCTCAGCGGAAGCGAGGGAACCGAGGGTGAGGATGGCGGCAAGGGTAAGGAGAAGGCGTTTCATATCGCCATACCATCCTCCAAGTTTTCCAAAAGAAAAGGAAAAGAAGAAGAAATTGGAGGGCGGGAGTGTACAAAAAAAACACCCCCGCAGGTCGCCCTGCGAGGGTGTGAATTTTTTTAACGACGGGCTGCGCGTTACAGCGTGCGGCAGAATTCCTCGAACCGGTCGAGGCCCTTCTTGATGACGTCCATGCTGGTGGCGTAGCTGAAGCGGATGGTGCGGTCGTCGCCAAAGGCGATGCCGGGAACCACTGCGACGTTGACTTTGCTCAGGAGACGGTCTGCGAAGTTCTGCGAGGTGAGCGAGAGCTTGGAGATGTTCACGAGCATGTAGAAGGCGCCCTGGGGTTTGACCACCGAGATGCCTTTGATGGCCGAGAGACGGCTGAACATGTAGTCGCGGCGGAGTTGGAATTCCTCGCGCATGTCCGTCACGGCCTGCTGGTCGCCCTTGAGCGCCGCGATGCCGCCTTGCTGGGCGAACGAGCACGGGTTGGAGGTGCTGTGGCTCTGCATGGAGTCAATCGCGCGGGCGATGTTTTCCGGTGCGCCAAGGTAGCCCAAACGCCAGCCGGTCATCGCATAGGCTTTGGAGAAGCCGTTGACGGTGATGGTGAGGTCGTAGGCTTCCGGGGAGAGCGAGGCGACGGAGACGTGCTTGACGTCATCGTAGGTGAGCTTCTCGTAGATTTCGTCGGAGAGGATGAGGATGCCTTCTTCTTCGGCGACGGCCACGATGGCTTCGAGTTCCTCACGGGTGTAGACCGCGCCGGTCGGGTTGCCGGGGGTGTTGATGATGACCATCTTGGTCAGCGGGCTCATCGCTTCTTCAAACTGCTGGGCGGTCATTTTCCAGCCGTTCTCTTCGGTGGTCTGGACAAACACCGGCTCGCCGCCTGCGAGGCGCACCATTTCAGGGTAGCTCAGCCAGTAGGGGGCGGGGATGATGACTTCGTCGCCGGGTTCGATGGTGGCGAGGATGGCGTTGAAGCAGGAGTGCTTGGCGCCGTTGGAGACGATCACCTGGTGCGGCTTGTAGTCGAGGCCGTTGTCGGCCAGGAATTTCTCGGAAATGGCCTCGCGGAGTTTCGGGATGCCGGAGCTGGGGGTGTATTTGGTGAACCCGCCATCCAGAGCGGCCATGGCGGCGGCTTTGATGTGCTCGGGGGTGTCGAAGTCGGGCTCTCCGGCGCCGAAGCTGCAAACGTCAATGCCGTCGGCTTTCATCGCCTTGGCTTTGCTGTCGATGGCGAGAGTGAGGGACGGGGTGAGGATGGTGGCGCGTGAGGCGATGTCCATAGATGATTTGGTTTCGATTGTTAAAAGGGTTGATGCAGGGGCGGTGGTTAGAGGCTTCCGTAGAAGGATTCGACGAAGGGCTTCAAATTGTTTTCGTCAATTTTGACGATTTTGAATTCCCGGCGGGCGTTCTCTGCGGAGTCCGAGGCGTGGGCGGCGTTGACCATGATGGTCTGGCCGAATTCGCGGCGGATGGATCCGGGAGGCGCCTTGGAGGGGTCGGTTGGCCCGAGGAGTTCGCGGATTTTGCGCACGGCGTCCACGCCTTCGTAGACGAGGGCGAAGCATTTTTCGCTGCCGGGCAGTTCGCGTTTGTCAGCCGGGCATTCGTTCGGCTTGCAGCCGGACATGAATTGCACGATGGACTCCCAGTTCTGCTGGCCGTTGATGGGGCCGAGGATTTCGCCCAGTTGCTTCTGGACGTCGTCGTTGAGCATGATGCCCAGCTCCTGCTCGATGGCGAGCCGGGCGATGGGGGCGGTGCGTTCGCGGAAGATGTTCTTCAAAACGTCGAGCACCGGGCCGTAGAATTCGCAGGCTTGGGCGACGCTCATGAAATGCACCTTGGCGCCAATGATGGTGAGGCCGCTGCGCGAGAAGACGTCGATGACGCCGCCGGGCCGGGCGTTCGGGAAGCGGAAGTTGTCCGGCTTGATGAGCACCAGGGTGCGCTCGACCGCCGCCGGGTTTGCGGAAATGCCTTCGAGCACGCCGCCATCGGTTTCTGAAAACCGCGCCCAGAGCTTGAGGTTGCGCTCGGCAACGGCGGCTTCCTGCGGGCAAAGCACGGCGGGTTCAAAATAGACGACATTCCCGGCGGCATCGGTGATGTAGTCCCCGTAGGTGTCGCGGATGTTTTCGCCCGAGGAACGCCCCGGGGTGATGGAGCCGACGGCCGAGCGGAGTTTCGCCACGGCGTTTTCGCCGCGGAACACCAGCAGCAGCACGCGGGGCTTCGCGTCGGCGGCGTTGGGGAGGAAGTTTTTGAGCGTGTAGTCGCGGATCAACTCCTGCACGGCGTGGTGGTGGGGTTCGGAGTCGGTGACAAGCGTCGCGGCGTAGGTTTCCACCAGTTCCTTGCTGGGGGCGAACATCCGCGCGCGGACGAGATCGAGCCCGGTGCGCGAGATCAGACGGGAAATAATGCCCCCGGTACGCGACTTGCGGATCGAGTACGGAGTGACGAGCACATAGGAAAGTTCTTCGGCCATAGATGAAAATTGCCTGCGCCGAGTGCCTGAAAAGTGGGTTTTTCAGGGCAAACCAGCGTAGGCAGAGTGGTTTTTTTCTAAAAAGTTGCGGGGCAAAGCTAACGGGGGGGTGCGCCGGGCGTCAACGTCTTTTTCGGCGAAGAAGAAAAACGAATTAGGAAGCCAAGAAACCAGGAAGGTAAGAATTACAGAATGGGTTGGTGGATTGCGACCTCCGGGCGTGATGTTTTTTCCTCGTTCCCAAACTCCATTTGGGAACGCCCTTGTCTTGGCAACTCCATTGCCCGTTTCCCGGCGCGGGATATTGTTTAACAGGATTCACAGGATTTTGCATGATTTACGGGATTAAATCAAAAATCCTGATAATCCGAATAATCCCGTTCATCCTGTTGAAAATTTCAAGTTTCGCTGCGTCGCACCGCTCCCCGCAATAGAGTTGCGTGCGGCAGTGCGTCCCAAATGGAGTTTGGGAACGAGGGGAAAGATTCACCAAAGGGGATCGTGCGGACGCAACCATTCCCCAGAAGGTGTTTTGCGGATTTCGTAAGCACAGTATTCGACGCGATTTGGACTTTTTGGGAGAGGCTGCGGAATGATTTCGATCTCTCCAGAAGCCGTTTTGCGCTTGTCCCACTGAACTTCTGGGACGGAAGCCTTCGGAATCTTTGTGAGCGGAAACATCGGCTGCAAGTACATCACCTTGATGCCTGCTTTGTCTGCTTGATCTTGGAAAACCCGCACGACCTCTTTCATTTGGGCTCTATGATCCTTCAAGTCAAAAGAGGCGATTGCGGTCTTGTATTGGATCCAGAAGAGGCGCTCTCCTCCACTCGTTGCAAACCCTTGGGTGTCGTAGAGAAAAATCGTATCCCCCGAAGGTAATTTCAGCGGCAGTTCGGGCCACTTCTGCTCGTCATTGCTAACAAAGTGACTCTGAAAGCTGATCCGCACCACTTTCCCATGGTGAAACTTCACATGGCATTCTCCGAGCCGAAAGAAGTGAATGCCGCAGAAACTCAGCGTGTATCTCCAATATTTTTCTCCATCGCAGCCAATCGAGTTTTCCCACTGTGCGTCAGAAATCCCGTAATCCGATGGTCGTCCATGCCCGCACCACATCCACGGTTTGCCCAAACGGGCTTGCACTTGGGCTTCGTCCATGCCGGGTCGGATCGAACGAAAAGAAAAGAGAAACCGATTTTCGCAGAGGAAAATAGTTATGAAAGCTGCGACCAACCCGCCGATATAGAATTTCCGTTTCATGTCAGTAAGAGTGGGGTGAACTGATGAGAGGATCAAGAAACATCAACACTTCTTCCCCGCCATCAAGCTCACCCATTTGCCCTTCCTCACGACCTTCTGGAACACAAAGCCCCGCTTTTTGAATGCGGCGGTGACTTCCTTCTCCTGAATGAGGAGGATGCCGGAGAGGATCAGGGTGCCTCCGGGGCGGACGGCGGCGGCGATGGTGTCCGCAGCTTTGATTAAGACCTGGCTGAAGAGATTCGCAGCGACAACGTCCCACGTGCGCGGGGGCGTCCAGGCGAGGACGTCGGTTTTGCGCATCGGGATCGGCCCGGCGGCGTTGCGTGCCACGTTTTCCTTCGCGGTGCGGACGGCGTGGGGATCGAAGTCGCACCCCTCCACCTTGCGCGCGCCGAGTTTGCGCGCAGCGATGGCCAGGATGCCGCTGCCGGTGCCGAGGTCGAGCATGTCCCACGGGGCGGTCTGTTTGTCCGCAAGGTCGCACAGGAGCCGCAGGCAGGAGGCGGTGGTGGCGTGGTCGCCGGTGCCGAACGCCATGGCCGCGGGGATGATGAGCGCGGGCCGGGAGGCGTCGAGTTGGCTGGCGGTTTCGGCGCTATCGACCACCCACAGGCGGTCGCGGATGGCGAGGGGCTTGCGGGCCACGGGTTCGCTGATCGGCTTGTCCTTGATCTCGCGAATCTGGCCGCCGAATTGTTCCACGAGCGCGTCGGCTTCCTTGCGGGTGAGAGCGTAGGCTTCAATGCGCAGCGATTTGCGGCTGGGCAGCCGGACGACGATGAGCCGGGTGGGGCCGAGGAATTGCAGGCGTTCGAGCCAGGCGTCCTCCCATTTTGCAGAGGTCAGTTTTCTCCAGGTAAGCATAAGAAGGAAAGGATGAATTAGGAAGCCAGGAAGCCAGGAAAAGGCAGAGGAGGAATTTCGATATGCATTTATATTCCTGGCTTCCTGGTTTCCTGATTGTTTTTATCTGAATCCCCATGCACCTGCGCGACGTAGGCGGCGGCGGCGGCGCGGATGTCGGCTCCGGCGGAGGCGAGGGGCTGGGCGAATTTTGGGGTGAACCACGGGAAGAGGCCCGCCAGATCGTGGATCACGAGCACCTGGCCGTCGCAGTCCGCCCCGGAGCCGATGCCGATGGTGGGAATGCGCAGCGCGGCGGTGATGGCGCGGGCGGCCTCTGGTTTGACCAGTTCCATGACGACGGCGCACGCCCCTGCGGCTTCGACGGCGAGGGCGTCTTCCATGAGGAGTTGCGCGGCCTCGGGCGTTTTGCCTTTGATCTTGTAGCCGCCTTCTTCGCGCACACTCTGGGGGAGCATGCCGATGTGGGCAACGAGCGGGATGCCTGCGCCGGTGATGGCGGCGATCTGCGCCGCGTGGCTTACGCCCCCTTCAAGTTTTACGGCATCGGCCCCGGCTTCCATCAGCCGCCGGGCGTTGGCCACCGCTTGCTCGGGGGTGTCGTAGCTGTGGATGGGGAGATCGGCGACAACGGGGGCGCGCTGGGAGCCGCGCACGACGGCGCGGGTGTGGTGGAGCATCTCCTCCATCGTGACGAGCGTGGTGTCCGGGTAGCCAAGGACGACCATGCCGAGGGAATCCCCCACAAGCAGGATGTCCACGCCCGCTTCGTCGAGCAGCCGGGCGGTCGGGTAGTCGTAGGCCGTCAGCATGGCAATTTTTTGGCCGCGCGCTTTGGCGGTGAGAAACGGTGAGAGACGGGTGTTCATGGCAAGGAGATCATTGTGACCCCGGAATCGGGTGGAAGGCCAGCCAGGAGTTCGGCGATGGTTTTTTGCGCGCCGGGCAAAACCAGTCCGGGCCGGAGGTCGGCGAGGGGTTGCAGGACGAAGCGCCGCTGGGTGAGGCGGGGGTGGGGGAGGGTGAGTTCAGGAGTGTCGAGGGTGATGTTCCCGGCGTAAAGGAGGTCAAGGTCAAGGGTGCGCGGGGCGTTGCGGGCGTGTGCGGTGGGGCGGCCCTGGGCGCGTTCGATCTGTTGGAGGGCGTGGAAGAGAGACAGCGGCTCGCCGTTGTATTCGATCTCCATCACGGCGTTCAAATATGGCGCGGTGCCGGGTGCGCAGTCCACCGGCTCGGTTTCGTAAATTGCGGAGAAGAGCGGCGCGTGATCTGCCGCATGCAGCTTTTCAACGGCTGCTTTCCCGGCATTCAAGTGTCCAAGCCGGTCGCCGATGTTGGAGCCCAGCGCTATGCCGCAACGCATCGCGCCTCCCAATCAAAGGGTTTGAATAATCTCACACGAAGGCACGAAGGCACGAAGGCACGAAGAAGAGGATGGGAGAGGTTCCCAAAAGTCTGCGCCATAAAGATACGCCGGGAATGGTGCGCGCTTTCAGCGCTGTGGTGTCCGGCCTTGTTTCCTGGGGCGTTGCCCCAGGCTGTTATGGGGTCGCGCCCTTGGCGCTGAAACTCCCAGCCGACAGTATCCGTCTTATTCTTCCCTTCGTGCCTTCGTGCCTTCGTGCCTTCGTGTGAGAAAAAAAACATCACGCTTGTGCTACCGCAGCCCCAGCACGTCCTGCATGTCGTAGAGTCCGGCGGGTTGCGTGGCGGCCCACTTTGCGGCGCGCACGGAGCCGCGCGCGAAGGTGTCGCGGCTGGAGGCTTTGTGCGTGAGTTCCACCCGCTCGCCGATGTTGGCGTAAATGACGGTGTGATCGCCCACGACATCCCCGCCGCGCACGGCGTGCATGCCGATCTCCGTGCGGGTGCGTTCGCCGACGATGCCCTCGCGCCCGTGCCGCACGTCGCGGTTGTATTCAAGGTCGCGCACTTCGGCCAGGATCTCCGCCAAGCGCTTGGCGGTGCCGCTGGGGGAGTCCTTTTTAAGGCGGTGGTGCATTTCCACCACTTCAAGATCGAAGTCCGGCCCGAGGATTTCCGCCGCCTTGCGGGTGAGCCAGAAGAGGGTGTTGACGCCCACGCTGAAGTTCGGGGCGAAGACGACGGGGATGGTTTTCGCGGTTTCGTGAATCGCGGCCACCTGCGCGTCGGTGTGGCCGGTGGTGCCGATGACGAGGAGCTTCCCCGCTTGGGCGCACGCGCGGGCGACGCCTTCGGTGAGGGTGGGGTGGGTGAAGTCAATTACGGCGTCGCAGCCGGGCAGGGCGGCGGCGAAGTCGTCGCCCTGGTCGATCTGCGCCGCGACGATCACGTCGGGGTCGGAGTTCGCAGCGGCAAGGATGGCCTGGCCCATGCGCCCTTTGGAGCCGTTGATGAGAAGACGGAGAGGATTCATATAAAAAATCTGGAACTCAGGAACTCAGGAACAGGAGAGAATGGCCGCAAAAAGGCACAAAAAGACGCAAAAATAAGGAATCGATGAATCAAAAAAATCTGTGTAAATCTGCGTAATCTGCGGATCAATCTCTTCTTTTAAATCAGCTTCAGGCTGGTGAGGGTCGCTTTGAGTTTGCGGGTGTTTTCCTCGCTCATTTCGCAGAGCGGCAGGCGCACTTCGGGGGTGATGTGGCCTTGCAGGGCGAGCGCGGTCTTGATCGGCACCGGGTTGGTCTCGACAAAGAGATCGCGGAAGAGCGGATACCAGCGCTCGTGGAGGGCGAGAGCCTGGGTGGGCATCCCGCCGAGGGCGGCCTTCACAAGGTCGCCCACTTCGCGCGGGATGATGTTCGAGGCAACGCTGATGACCCCCACGGCCCCCGCCGCGATGAAGGGGAGCGTGAGCCCGTCGTCACCGGAAAGAATCTCGAACGCGGCCGGGAGCGCCTGGCGCAATTGGCTCACGCGATCCACGCTGCCGCCGGCCTCCTTGATGGCCACAATGTTCGGGCACGCCACGGCAAGGCGGCGCACCGTTTCCACGGCAATCTCGATGCCCGAGCGGCCCGGAATGCTGTAAAGGACGATGGCCATCTTGGTGGCCTCGGCGATGGCTTTGAAATGGCGGAAGAGCCCTTCCTGCGAGGGCTTGTTGTAATAGGGCGCGACGAGCAGAGCGGCATCGGCCCCGGCTTTTTCGGCTTCGACGGTGAGGGAAATCGCCTCGTCAGTGGAGTTGGACCCCGTGCCGGCAATCACCAGGCAGCGCTTGGCGGCGACCTTCACGGCCAGTTCAATCACGCGCTGGTGCTCGGCATGGTCGAGCGTGGGGGATTCCCCGGTCGTGCCGACGGGCACAATCCCGGTGATCCCGTTGGCGATCTGGTTCTCGATCAAGGCCGTAAACGCGGCTTCATCAAGGCGGTTGTTGCGGAAAGGCGTAACCAACGCCGTATGGGCTCCTTCAAACATGATCGTGGCTTTTTAGACAGGTTTCGCGCGAAAGGCACGCTTTTGTTGCGGGGGAGGAACAGGCGCTCTTATTTTATCGTAGTGGCCTTGCTCCACGCGCGCCATGCCAGAATCGGAGGATGCGAACCGTTTCGCGCTGCGTGTCCGGTCGGTAGATGATGAGATATGCGCCGACAGGAAAGAGCCTCGCGCCGGGACGTTCAGGCATCAGCACTCCGATAAAAGGGGCGTGAGCCAGCAGTTCAGCCTGGCCGATCAAGGTGAGCCCAAAGCGTTCCGCTACTGCGGGATCGTCGCGCGAGATGAATTCGACGATTTTTTGCAAATCCGTCGCGCTGCGGGTGGAAAAAACTACCTTCCAACCCATGAGCGTAGCTTCTGCCGCAGTTCATCGGCCGAAAGGCCACCCCCAGCGTCGATTTCCCGCTCGGCTTCGTCCAATGAAACCAAAAATTGTCGGCGATCCTCCGGGTTCAATGTGTCCAACCCGAAGCGCCGGGCAAGCAGGCGCGATTCCAAGAATTCGCGTTCCGCCACGGGAAGATGCTCTATGGCATCTTCGATTTCTGTGATGGTGCTCATTTCCCTTTAAATTAAGCGGAAATTGCAGTGTTGGCAATGAAATGGAATACGAAATCCGCCGGGTAGAACTTGGCAGACGGATTTCGTTATTTGATGAAATAGCCAGAAATCTTCCACAGGCCGTCTTTTTCGAGCATGGGCGTGATGGTTTCCACCGCAACCTTCTTGTTTGTAAACGAAGTAGCGAATTGCAAGACCACGTATTTGCCATCGGGTGCGCCGGGAAGTGATTTCGTGTATTTGGCGCTCTTGAGTTTGCGCGAGACAAGAGGGCCAAGAGGTTTGCGAACAGCCTGAAGGGAACTCTCAAACTGTGCTTGAGAGACAGCCGCCTGGAG
>SESB01002679.1_pt1 | contig 10109 bp, 10 predicted proteins | sample 3171441 | NCBI WGS metagenome assembly SESB01 (sample SAMN06051867, study PRJNA518727) | freshwater metagenome | biome: subpolar coniferous forest; feature: holomictic lake; material: water; isolation source: holomictic Lake 227, 6 m depth | place: Canada: near Kenora, Ontario | collected...
ATCCAACTATCCTATCTTCTCCGCACCGGTAACAATCGCTTTGACAAGCTTTTCCATCGTAGCATCATCCATGAGCACCGGAATATTCAGGCAGATACTGCTGCGCAGCATGATACCGGTTTTCGGCCAGAGCGCTTCAAGATCGGCGTCACGGTACTGGTCATACTCTCCAAGAAGATGACCCCATACTCCTGCGAAGTGCCAGTCAAGTGCTTCAGGGAGAATTTTGGTGCCGAAACCGTGCTCCGTCAAATGCGCTTCAAACTGCAGTGCCGCCTCGCGATTCCTGACCCTGAAAATCAGGGTGTCTCCCTGAGAACCAGCTTCATCACTGAAAGGCCTGAGAATAATATTATCGAGATGACGAATGGCATCCTTGATTTTTTTCTTGTTCTCCCTTGAGGTTGAGAGAATTGTCTCAATTTTGGCAAGCTGGGCCAGACCGATTGCCGCAGTCACTTCGCTGAGACGTAAATTCAGCCCTTTTGATCTTCTGGGATCTTTGCCCCTTGGCAGGCCTGGCAGATGCATGTGACCATGGTCGGAAAACTCGGCTGCGCGATCGTAGATCTCTTTATCATTGGTTACAATAATTCCACCCTCTCCGGTATGAAGAGTTTTGCCGGCATCAAACGAGAACGAAGCAACACTGCCAAAGGTACCAAGCTTCTGTCCCTTGTACGCTGCACCAAGCGCCTGTGCAGCATCCTCTATCAGAGTCAGTCCATGCTTTTTGCAGAGCGCCACCAGTTCATCCATTTTCGGAGAGGCCCACATAGGAATAGCAACAACCGCTTTCGTTGCGGGAGTGATTGCCTTTTCCACTTCAACAGGGTCGAGATGATAGGTTTCATCAAGCTCAACCGGCACAGGTATTGCGCCAAGAGCACTGATGGCCTCCACTGGGGCTATAAACGTCCAGGCTGTCGTTATGACCTCATCACCTGCTCCAATTCCGGCGCCAGCAAGCGCGCAATGAATTGCTGCTGTCCCTGACGAAACGGCATGGGCATACTTGACACCCATCCATGCTGCAAATTTTTCCTCAAACTCCCTTGCTTTATAATTACCTCCGCCGTAACGGTACAAATTGACCTTTTCCCGACTGAAAAGCTCCTGTATTTCAGCCAGTTCTTCACGACCGATGAGTTCTGCGCCCGCCATAATAAGATATCCTGTTTTTTTAGGTTAATTGAAAGACTACATTCCGTGCCGATTCTTCGGTAAATTCAACAGGATTGCCCGAAAATGAGCCTTTCAGGGCTTCTGAAGCATTATGTGCAAACTCTGCAGCATTACCCTTGCCATATCCATACTGAACGAGAGTTGGAATCTGAAGCTGCCTGTAAAGTTCATCCATCTCCTCAAGCAGTTCAGACGTTGCCTCTTTTGGCGAAGGAGTCGAGCGCATTGGATTGAGAAGGGCATACTTTTCATAACCATGAAGATGGTTGTAACGCATCACCTCCTTGAGAAATATCGCTCCTGCAAGACCGTGTGGTACACGATGCTTTACTCCAAGATAGTAGGCAAAGCCGTTCGTCGGGCCATCACCCGAATTCATGAGAGCCACCGTGCCGCAAACACTGCCAATCGCAAGATCAAGCCGGGATTCTGCCCGGTCGAGCTGATTCTGCTGCAAAGCATAAAAGGTTCGCTGGAATCCTTCAATAGCAAAAATCCTGCTCAGTGCAGTGTGCTTTACTGAACCGAAACTGTCAACGCAATGCACAAGACTGTCCATGGCTGAAGCAATAACGCTTTCAAAAGGCGCCGTCATGGAAAGTTGCGGGTCGATCACTGCTTTTTTGGGAAAATTCTTTCGACTGTTAATGCCAAGTTTTCGACCCTCTGCCTCGTCAATAAAGACTGCATTAAAGCTTACCTCAGCACCGCTTCCCAAGAGAGACGGCACGGTAATCAAGGGCAATGGATCGTTTACTCCTGAAGGAAAACCCTTGAGGGAAAGTGCCGGAACAGCGTTGGTCATCAGAAGAGCAATTCCTTTGCCAAGATCAAGTGTACTGCCCCCGCCTATGGCAACAATGACATCCGGCAAATTCGACCGGAAAAAATCCGCTACATTTTCGAGATGAGCATACGTTGGCTCACCTCCGAATTCATTGCAATACAATACAGCATCTTTGTATTCTGAGGTAAGGTGCTTCAGAACGTCCTGAAAATAGAGACTGCCAGATACATTGGCATCGTAAATGATCCCTGGCTTCTTCACTGACAACTGTGCCAGATGTCCATTCAGGTTCAGCGCTTCATTAACCCCGATAACAAGATCGGTGGATAAAAAGAAATTCATAAAAACAGTAATCTAAGGGTTCTGTTGGTTTGCATCCTGGAATGCCAGGTTTTTTTTATAAAGGTAATACTCAATTAAATCTATTTCTTCGAGAGAATCAATCTCCCACGTTTGCCAGAATTCCATCTCATAAACTGAAAGTTTTTCGCCAATCCTGTTGCTGAAGGTAACAAGAGTTTCCGGCTTGAACATATATATTGAGCCATTTTCTATAAATTGGGCAGGACGATCCTGGCGCATTCCACGATTTCGATAATCAAAATTGACGCTTACCCACCTCCCTTTTCTTGATTCCCACAAGGTAAGATCGTCGGCTTTAGTGACTGAAATCAGAGAATCTGCTTCTTCACGAATAAATACATCTACCGCCCGGTCAATATCACCGGGTTTGCGCAAAGGAGATGTTGCCTGAAGAAATACAATCATGCTGATGGGCATCTGGAAGTCCCGCTCAATAACCCCCATGGCATGGAGAATGGCCGATTCGGAGCTAGCCTTATCACCGGCAAGCTCAGGGGGGCGCACAATTACTTCAGCACCATACTCAATGGCAACGTTGGCGATAGCCTGGTCATCGGTTGAAACAAAAACTTTATCAATACTCGTCGAGGCTAACGCTTGCAGAACAGTCCAGGCAAGCAAGGGTTTTTTTGCTACGGGATAAATATTTTTCTCTTTCAATCCCTTTGACCCGCCTCTTGCGGGAATAATAGCTACGGTATACATAGAAAAGAAAATAGGTTCGGTTCAGCCGTCAATCACCTGACGACAAATATCAGCAATTTTTTTTGCCGCAGATTTATTCTGGAGAGGGGTCAACGATTTTAATTCTTGAGGAGGCAGTCCGCAGTGTACGATCTTATTCAGTGCAGATCCTACAAAAATTGTAGATGAAAACTGAGCAATCAGCATCCGGGAGTTAGCAATCATCTCTTCTGTTTTACCTTCACTGAACACAAGGCTGTCTGGAGCATAGCGTTCGATTTCCCTGATAGCCCTTTCAACATTTTCATTGGGGTGGAGCTTGAAAAGAAGCTGATGATCTTCCGCCATTTCAAGATACTTCTCAATATTTTTTCTGCGATTCTCATAAATAAATGTTTCACGATTGTCCGACGTACAGACAAGTACGTAATCATGATACTTAAAATCATTCTGAAGGTACTGCTCACAATTATCAAAATTTGGAATGCTGGTCACTTCAATTTTAGCAGGACTCACCCCTTTCCGTATAAAAAGATCGCGATACCCTTCGCTGGCAACACAAAACTTCTCATAGGCATCAGATAGCCCTGTAGTCGCCGTACCGGCAATCCAGCGAGGAATCCACTGAAAGTTCCTGGCAAGATGGTAAAGAATCGTTTCAGGTTCAGTCATCCCTTCCTGTACCAGCACAATTTTCTTTAACCTGATATGTTTTGGCACAATAAGATCCGTACAGGTCACCACAAGATCATAAGCATGTGCAAAACCACCTATATCAAGCCGCAGATGATGAGCACGAAGATAATCAAGGGTTCGTTCCGACCGCTTGCGTCCCATAATGGTAAATTCAAGCAACCCGATATCACTGGCTGTTCCGAGAAGACCATCGCTGAAAAAAGGAGAAAAATACTGGTCATAATCAGTCAACCACCCTGCAATCTGATGCATCTGGGTTGTCTGATTCATTGATCCGCAAATAAATAAAATTTTTTTCTTCATGCCCCCTCCTTACTGACTCCTTCAACATCACGCAGATGAACCCCTGAAAAAAACATAATGCCGTAACCGACAGCATACCAGATGACCTCTTTTAGACGCCTCAACAACACAAATGCGCCTCCGTATGCAAGAACATCAGGCATCCCGAGAGCCTGAAAAAATGCCAGGTAACCAAGATCCTGCACACCAAGTCCTGAAGGAATAAAAAAGAATAAAGTACGGAGCATCATCAGTGCTATATCAATGGCAAGGACTTGCAAAAATGAGATTTGAATACCCATAAGGCTCAGTATAATATAACTCTCAATCGCAAGCATGCTCCAGGCAACAAGATAGATAAACAGCACCGGAACCAGCCTTCCGGCAAAAGAACCTCTGTAGCTCTTCAGTTCCTCATCAGTATCAAGAAATCCTGATTCCTTTTCAAGCAGCCATGTTTTTACTCTCTTGAAAGGAACAAGCATCAATAAACGATGAATATTTTGTGCAGCTTTTCCGTTGAGCAGAAGCAAAAGAAAAAAGAGAAACAGCAGAAAAACCACCATGCCAACCCCGACCATAATATAGCCAAGCCCTTCAAATCCAAGCATCCGGACGGAAACCGCCTGTAGAAGTGAAAAACCTGCCAGAGAACCGATAACCGTATAAAGCCCCTGAGCCACGCCGAGCATAAGCTTGCGAACAGCCACGCTTGCCACGCCGGAAGGAAGTGGAATACCAATAAACCGGCTGCAGAGAAAAGGACGAAGAGGTTCACCAATCGCCACTCCCGCAGGAAGCGTCATGGAAACAGTTTCGGTAATAAACTGTATTTTAAGGAGTTTGAAAAACGGGATGGTAATTATACTTCTTGGAAAGACCCTTGTCCAGGCAATAGTCTCAAGAAGATGCAGCGCCAGAAAAGGCAAAAGAATAAATGCTGATGAAAAACCGATTGACGAAATCAGTTCAACCGAACGGTAAAGGTCAAGTTGGCTGAAAAGATAAACAATCAGGATAATGCCAAGACCGAGACCGACATAGCCCGTCCATGAAAGACTTGATTTTTTCGTCATCTGTATGAATAATCAGGAAACAAGGCTAAAAAAATGCTTAAAACTCATTATCACAATTTGCAAAGATAAGAATGTATCGTTAAATATTTATTGAATCATTATAAGTGCCGTAACACACTCTCTGGAGCATAGACTGTTCTCCCCGTCAATGTTCCCTCTATCACAAAAAAATACCTTTTGCTGATGGGACTTATCAATCCTGACTTTCAGACACTGCCGGAACTTTTCTCTTCAGTTTTCAACCATTACAGGGAAGATGATTCCAAATTTCCTTTTGCAAGGAAAATCAACAGCGTCTATGAACCAATTTCGTATAGTGAGTTCGAAGAGGATGTGCGCTCTTTCGAGGCATTTCTGAAACAAAACGGTGTGAAGGCAAAAGACCGGGTCGCTATACTGTCAGAAAACAGACCGGGTTGGTATCTGGCCGATATGGCTATATTGAATCTTGGCGCCATCAATGTACCACTCTATCCCTCTTTACCATCCAACCAGATCGAATACATTCTCAACAACTGCGGCACAAAAGCCATCATTGTGTCAAACATGCTTCAGCTTGGTAAAATCATTTCAATCTGGCAAAACCTCCCGGAATTACTGTTTATCGTTGTCATGAACCGCCTTGAGGAGGCTTTTGAAGATGTTCATGACCTGAACAAGGCAAAGGCAACCGGTAAAATTATTCTTGAAAAAACGCCCTGGTTTCTTGAACGAACACCTGTAGAACCTGACGATGTAGCAACCATCATCTACACATCAGGAACGACCGGACTGCCAAAAGGGGTAATGCTTACACACCGTAATATTTGTGAAAACGTTAAATCCTGTTCCATTGTTATTCGTCTCGATGATTCTGACTGTGGACTCTCTTTTCTGCCTCTCTCCCACGCTTATGAACGGACAGGCGGCTATTACCTGCTCTTCTCATGCGGCGCGGCTATCTATCTGGCAGAAAGCATTGAAACGATCTCATTGAACATGACAGAAGCACGGCCAACCATCATCTTTACTGTTCCCAGACTGTTTGACCGCATCAAGATGAGCATACTCAAGCAGATTTCAACCGAAATCGCCATAAAACAGAAAATATTTTACTGGGCGTTAAGAACTGGAGAACAGTATCACCGCGAGATTGATAAGAAAGGAAGTGCGTCAAAACTTCTCTTCCTGCAGCATGCAATGGCTGAAAAGCTGGTCTACAACAAAATTAAAAGCAAGCTCGGTGGAAGACTGCGTTATTTTGTTTCAGGTGGCGCTGCTTTACCGCAAAAGATTGGCGAGTTTTTCCAGGCGCTTGATATCAACATCCTTGAGGGATTCGGACTGACAGAAACCTCACCAGTCACGCATGTCAATCGCCCTGAAAAGATCAAGTACGGTACCGTAGGACGACCGGTAAACAACGTCGAGGTCAAAATTGCCCCGGATGGTGAAATACTGCTCAAAGGACCGAACATAATGAAGGGATACTGGAATGACGAAGAGTCTACACTGGAAGTTATCAAGGATGGATGGTTTTTCTCTGGCGACATTGGAGTAATTGACGAGGATGGCTATTTAAAAATAACCGGTCGAAAAAAACATATCATAGTCACCTCGGGTGGGAAAAATATTGCACCGGTACCTATCGAAAACCTTATTTCTGATAGTCCTTACATTGAACATGTCATTGTGATCGGTGAAAAACGTCCATTTCTGGTCGCTCTTATAGTACCAAACTTCAGTAAACTCAAGGAGTTTGCCGCTGCAGAAGGGATCATGGCTGGAACCAGCAAAGAATTGATAGAAAATAAAAATATCCAGCAAATTTATGAAAAACTCCTGCGCACTGTTTCACGGCAGCTTGCAACCCATGAAAAAGTTCGCAAGTTTCTGTTGATTGAAACCCCATTCACCATTGAAAACGGTCAAGTAACGCCGACTTTGAAACTCAAGCGCGATGTAATTACAACAATGTACTCCTCCGAAATAGACAAGTTGTATAATACACTGAACATGGTCTACAATACGGAGTAAACCCAATAAATGAGTTTATGTGAGCGAAGCGAAGCCGGACGGCGCATCAGTAGCCTGAGAAGCCAAAATCAGAGATGGATTACCCTTTTATCTTTAGCAGAGGCCGAGCAAAAGGATTTGCACTCTCTTGACGTTCGACAAGCCCTTCATTGATGAGGTCAGTAATGATATCGTCAAGATTCCAGGGGCAGTCGGCATATTTCTCCTCAATTTCTTCAAGGTACATAACTTCCGAGTGCACGAGCTCTTTGATAAGCCTGCCCCGATACCACCGTTTTGAGCCTTGAAACCTTGACTGCCTGGCAAGAGGCCGAATACCGGTTTTTTTGCTGGTAAGCTCAAGCGCCCCATAATCCATCAAGGCATTATGCCAGTCACGACTCTGTCCGGGAGGAAGCACTGCGTCAGCGATCTGTTGCAATTCAAAAGCCGAAATATCTTCAGGCAGCCCGAATTCATGGATAAAGATTCTGCGAATATTGGTATCAACCGCAGCCATATCGAGATTATCGGCAAAAACAGGTATGGAACGACAGGTATACTCACCTATACCCGGAAGTTTTTTCAGGAGTTCAGGTTGAGAGGGCACGATTCCTCCATAAGAATCTGTGATGATGGCAGCACACCGATGCAACCGGACGGCTCTCGAGTTGTAACCCAGGCCGCTCCAAAAAGAGAGCACCTCTCTGAGTGGCGCTGATGCCAGATGAACCGCATCTGGAAAATGTTGCAGCCATTGATGAAACCTTGGAACGACCCTTTCAGCTTGCGTTTGCTGTAACATGATTTCGCTGATCATGACAGCATATCGGTCGGTCGTCTCGCGCCAGGGAAAACTTCTTCGGTTCTGCCGGTAAAAAGCAAAAATCTTTTGGTGGAAACACTCCGTCTCATCAGTCTTCACAGCTCTTGTCCCTGGTGTAACGAGCTTCATAGTCCTGCACGATAACAATCTGTCTGAGAGGGGCCTTTTTCGTTACCATGAATGCAACATTGGGTAACCAGGCATGGAGGAAAAACCCGGCCGCATTTATGCCAGCCGGGATTACCAAAATAAATCAGACTTTCTCGACTATCTTGCGTTCCTTCACTTTCAACGCAGCCTTGCCGGTACGTTTGCGCAGGTAGAAGAGTTTTGCCCTTCTGGCCTTGCCGTGTTTCACCACGGTAACACTTTCAATGTTGGGTGAGTTGACCGGGATTATCCTCTCAACACCAACACCATGAGAAATTTTGCGAACTGTGATGGTCTTGTTCCCACCTGCTCCCCTGTCGCTGATAACAACGCCTTCGAAAGCCTGAAGCCTCTCCTTTTCACCCTCAATAACCTTCAACTGAATCTTGACGGTATCACCCGGCCGGATTTCCGGAAAATCGGTAACCGCCTGGGTGGCTTCAACTAACTTAATTAACTGATCCATGACAACAACTTATTTACGTTATTTTTTCTTATATCCTTCTAATTCAACTTGATCAAGCAGATCCGGCCTCCGTTGCCTTGTTCGCTCAAGAGCATTTTCATGACGCCACTGCTCAATCTTTCCATGATTACCAGTCAAAAGCACTTCAGGAACCTTCATCCCCCTGAATTCTGCTGGTCGGGTGTAATAGACAGAGTCAAGAAGCCCAGCCTGAAAAGAATCGGTCAAAGCCGATTCGCTGTCACCAAGAACACCTGGTATAACCCTGACAAGCGCATCCATAAGAAGAAGTGCCGGTATCTCCCCGCCTGAAACAACAACATCGCCGATCGAGATCTCCATGGTAACAAGATTCTGCCTGATGCGTTCATCAATGGCCTTATAATGACCACAGAGAACAATCAGATTACGCATCATCGAAAGCCTGTTCGCCATAGACTGCTCAAACAATACTCCATCCGGCGAAAGAAAAATCACCGCATCGTACTCTCTTTCTGCCTGCAACGCCTCTATACACGTATAAACCGGTTCAGGGCGAAGCACCATCCCCGCACCTCCTCCATAAGGCGAATCATCTACCTGTTTATACCTGCCCAGTCCGTAATCATGCAGGTTATGAATGTAAATTTCCGCATGGCTTTTTTTTCGCGCAATGCCTAACAATCCATTGTTGAGCGGAGAATCAAAAAAACCTGGAATGACGGAAATAACATCAATCCTTATTGCATCCATGGGTTGAGGCACAGCCATTTACAAAAATTCATCAAATCTTGGTACAATAATATACTTTTCACCAAGACAGAACTCTTCAACAAATTCATCTATGGCTGGCACCAGTATCTTTTTTTTACCATCAACCTGAACTTCGTATACTTCATGCGCAGGCATCCTGATCACATTGGTAACAATGCCGACCTCCTTTCGATACCGATCCAAAACCTTCATTCCAATAATCTCATGAAGATAGGCACGGTTGTCCGGCTGCGGCAAAAGCTGATCTTCTTCAACAAACAATTGCCAGCCTGTAAATGCTTCAGCTTTTTCCATGTTATCAACACCTTCAAAGAACAGCCATGCAAATCCTCCGGCAAGAGCCGCTTTTTTTACCTTTATGCGCTCAACCGAATCGACAGACTTTCCTGCATAATACTCTTGGCGCAAAAGAAAACTTTCAGGGAAATCAGTAATAACCTCCACTTTCACCTCACCCTTCAACCCTTTCGGCTTGAGAATGATACCTGTCAAATAGAGTTCCACCCTGACCTCACCATAAAAAGATGATTACGCCTCTCCACCTGTAGCAGCTTTCGCTTCTGCCTCTTTTTTAGCACTGCGGCGATGGGACTTTAGAGCAAGTCTTTTCTGACGCCTTACATTCTGGTGCTCCTGCCACTTTTCCATCTCTGCTGAAATTTCCGCCTCGCTGCGCCCCATGCTCTTGAGTCGTAGTTCGTACAATAATCCAGTTGTACGGATGAGACTGTTCACTGTTGCGGTTGGCTGTGCGCCAGTCTGCATCCAGTAAACAATACGGTCTTTTTTAATAGTGACAGCATGTGGTTTGGCTGTCGGCTGATAAGTACCAACAACTTCAAGAAA
>SESB01002682.1_pt1 | contig 10105 bp, 10 predicted proteins | sample 3171441 | NCBI WGS metagenome assembly SESB01 (sample SAMN06051867, study PRJNA518727) | freshwater metagenome | biome: subpolar coniferous forest; feature: holomictic lake; material: water; isolation source: holomictic Lake 227, 6 m depth | place: Canada: near Kenora, Ontario | collected...
GCTTAACTACTTGGACAGAAAAACACAACAATTATGCGACACGTGAAGCAGTTGATATTTTAAATACCCTTTATTGTTTTTTAAAATACGATGATATTGAACCAGCTCTTTTAGGCACGCAAGCACAAAGAAAAAGATGGTTAAAATTAAAGTACACTCAAATGCCTTTGTTTCTAAGACCATTCATCTATTTTGTTTATCGGTATTTTTTTCTTTTGGGCTTTCTGGATGGTAAACCGGGCTTGATTTGGCATTTTTTACAAGGCTTCTGGTACCGTTTTTTAGTAGATGCCAAGATTAATGAAATTTACTTTAAAGCAGGCAAAGATAAAGAGGATATTTTGACAGTGCTTAAAACTGAATATGGCATAGATCTAGAATAATGATTTTAAAAATAAATTTGCTATTTCGACTGGGATAATAAATGAAAATCCGGCAGTTACTTCCTGACTGGCTTAAGGGTATATCGATATTACTTATGATTTATGGCCATATTAATCATGTGGGTAGTCTCAATGTTTTTCAAAAGCAATTAGTCGGTATAATTTACACATTTCATATGCCGCTTTTCTTAATAATTTCAGGATTCTTTTTTTATGTAAGTAATAATGCTCATGAAACAGGAAAGAAAATAATAAGCCGATTAATTCGCCCTTATCTTATATTTATATCAATTTACTTATTGGGGCTTAGTTTAATTCAAAATACTGGCATTTTGACTTCAAGTGCCCCACCCAAATCATTTCATAACTTCTTAGAAATCGTTTTTTTTCACCCTATTGGAGCATATTGGTTTCTACATTCTCTTATTTTAATTCAAATGAGTTTAATATTTGCAACTATAATTACGTGATGGTCAATGTTAGATGAGTCAATAACACTAATTATTGCATTATTTTTATTAGCATTTATTTGTCACTACAATTTTATTCAAATAAGAGCGATATTTTATTTCTTTTTTGGGTTAACTATTAATCGTATTAACACCAAATTACCCTCGTCGATCAAAATTGGGTTTCTATTAATGGCTATAATTATTTTGTTTAGCCATGAGGACATTTATTTATTTTCATTGTTACAAGTAGTTTGGGTATCAGCTATTATGATTTTTTTGTTAGGGCTTGGACATTTTTTAGAAAAAACTTTCTTAGTTACCCAGTTTGCCTATTTTGGACGAAACTCGGTTATTGTACTTCTTCTCCACGCAATGTTCATAAATTTACTAAAGCCCTTATCCAATTCAATACTTTATATTGATGAAACTGGTTTACTATATTCATTCATTGTATTATTTATTACTTTATATGGATGTATATTAACCGCCTTATTTTTTGATAACGTGGGAGCTTCTTCTTATCTATTTGGCATTAAATCAATATATTCACGATTTAAAACAAATGACACCATTTAATCATATTATTCGCTCCTCACGAATGTACTTTATTGAATTACAAAGACTTTAGCATTAAACAATTAAGCAGAACATAGCATAATATCTTTTAATAAAAATCAGTTACATCCTATAGCAAAAAGTGAGTTTAATCGAAATTAGATTTATTATTTAATTATCTAAGTCATTCAAATACAATCCTTAGGATATTAATTTATGTTCAAAAATAAAACCCTGCTCATCACCGGCGGCACTGGCTCTTTTGGTAATGCAGTCCTAGACCGCTTCCTTGATTCTGACATTGCTGAAATACGCATCTTTAGTCGTGATGAAAAAAAGCAACATGATATGCGTTTGCTTTATAACAATGACAAAATCAAGTTTTACATCGGTGATGTACGCGACTATAACAGTATAGATACGGCTATGGTGGGAGTGGATTATGTCTTTAGTGCTGCTGCGTTAAAACAAGTGCCCTCTTGCGAGTTTTATCCGATTGAAGCCGTAAAAACCAATGTGTTAGGGACAGAGAACACCTTAAAGGCCGCCATTAAAAATAATGTCAAAAACGTCATTGTGTTAAGTACAGACAAAGCTGTATATCCCATTAATGCCATGGGCATGAGCAAGGCTTTAATGGAAAAAGTAACCGTAGCAACTTCTCGTAATGTACCCGTGGGTGGTACAACGATGTGTAACACTCGCTATGGTAATGTGATGGCCTCTAGGGGTTCGGTTATTCCTTTATTCGTTGAACAAATTAAGGCCGGTAAACCATTAACGATTACTGATCCTGATATGACCCGTTTTATGATGTCATTACCTGATGCAGTGGATCTGGTTTTATTTGCTTTTGAGCATGGTGCTCAAGGGGATACGTTTGTACAAAAAGCACCTGCTGCTACTGTATTAATCTTAACCCAGGCTTTAAAAAAGATTTTTAATGCAGATAATGAGATTCGTATTTTAGGCACTCGCCACGGCGAGAAAAAACATGAAGCACTCTTAAGCCGAGAAGAATATTTAAAAGCTGAAGACTTGGGTGGGTATTATAGAGTACCTGCAGATAATCGTGATTTAAATTACAGCATGTATTATGAACAAGGTGAAAAAGCCTTATCTCAAGAAACAGATTACACTTCAGAAAATACCGAACGTTTAGATGTAGACGGTATGATTGAATTATTATTAAAACTTGACTATATTCAAGCAGAGCTTACAACCTAAGGATTCTTTATCTCCATGAAAGTTTTAATAACCGGCTCAAATGGCTTTATTGCACAAAATTTGATTGTTCGCCTCAAAGAACAGGATAATTTTGAGGTGATTACTTTTTCTCGATTAGTGCCTAAAGAACAACTGCCTGAACTGGTCGCTGATATTGATGCTGTGATACATTTAGCTGGAGTTAATCGTCCACCCTCGCCTGAAGAGTTTATTGCTGGTAATACGGGTTTAACTGAAGATTTATGCACAGCACTATTAGCGTCAGATCGAGCTATTCCGGTTATTTTTTCATCCTCTACCCAAGCAACCTTAGATAATGATTATGGTAAGAGTAAATTAGCTGCCGAGTTGGCTTTACGAAGTTATGCGGCACAATCCAGTGCTGCTATTTATATTTATCGTTTACCCAATGTGTTTGGCAAGTGGTGCAAACCTAACTATAACTCGGCAGTAGCCACTTTTTGCCATAATATATCGAAGGGGTTGCCTATACAGATTAATGATAAAAATGCAGCCTTGTCATTAGTGTATGTGGATGATGTGGTGGATGAGTTTATTAGTGTCTTAACTGCCATAGGCTCTCAAGACGATCGTGAAGTGGTTCAAGAGTTTTATTCGATCCCTGTGCAATATCAAACCACAGTGGGCCAATTAGCAGATCAATTAGCAGCGTTTAAAGAAAGCCGCAATACCTTAATTACGGAATCCGTAGGGATAGGCTTGATCAGAGCCTTATATTCAACTTATGTGAGTTATTTGTTACCCGATGGCTTTGCCTATCAAGTCCCAAAATTTGGTGATCCACGGGGTGTATTTGTGGAAATGCTTAAAACTAAAGATTCGGGGCAATTCTCATACTTTACTGCTCATCCTGGTATTACCCGTGGTGGACATTATCATCATTCTAAAACTGAAAAGTTTTTAGTGATTAAGGGCCAGGCCCGTTTTGGTTTTCGACATATTTTAACGGATGAAACTTTTATGTTATTAACATCGGGTGACTTACCAACGATTGTGGAAACGATTCCTGGATGGTCACATGATATTACGAATGTAGGGGATGATGAAATGATTGTCATGTTATGGGCTAATGAAATTTTTGATCGTAATCGTCCTGATACCATTGCCAGCAAGGTGACTGATTAATGAAAAAATTAAAAGTGATGACGGTTGTAGGTACCCGACCTGAAATTATTAGACTGTCTGCCGTACTTAAAAAGTTAGATGCTACTGAAAGTATCGAACATATTTTGGTACACACCGGACAAAACTACGATTACGAATTAAATGAAATCTTTTTTAAAGATTTTGGCTTAAGGAAGCCTGATTACTTTTTGAATGCTGCGGGTAAAAATGCCGCAGAAACCATTGGTAACATTTTAATTAATGTTGATCCTATCTTAGAAGCCGAACAACCTGATGCCTTTTTAGTGTTAGGCGATACTAACAGTTGTTTATGTGCGATTCCGGCTAAAAAACGTCAAATTCCCATCTTTCACATGGAAGCAGGCAATCGCTGCTTTGATCAGCGCGTACCGGAAGAAACTAACCGTAAGATTGTTGACCATATCAGTGATATTAATTTAACCTACAGTGATATTGCCAGAGAATATTTATTAAGAGAAGGTTTACCTGCTGATCGAGTGATTAAGACGGGTAGCCCCATGTTTGAAGTGATTCACTCACGCCTAGAAGAAATTAAATCGTCTGCCGTACTTGAGGAGTTGGGCCTGACTAAAGGGGGATATTTTATTGTCTCGGCCCATAGAGAAGAAAATATCAGCTCTGATCGTCATTTCTTTGCTTTGGTTGAAACCTTAAATGCCATGGCTGAGTTGTATCAATTACCTATCATTATTTCGACACACCCGCGTACCCGTAACAAGATTGATGAACACGGTATTGTGTTTAATCCCTTAATTAAATTGATGAAGCCGTTAGGGTTTATCGATTATGTCAAGTTACAGTTAGACGCAAAAGCGGTGTTATCAGATAGTGGAACAATTTCTGAAGAATCGTCTATTTTAAATTTCCCTGCCCTTAATATTCGTGAAGCACATGAACGACCTGAGGCAATGGAAGAAGCTTCTGTAATGATGGTAGGACTTAATAAAGACCGCATATTGCAAGGATTAAAAGTATTAGAGTCTCAAGCCAATAGTGCTGAGAGAGTCACTCGCCCGGTAAGTGATTATTCCATGCCGAATGTATCTGATAAGGTGGTACGGATTATTCTGTCTTATACCGATTATATCAATCGTGTCGTATGGCAAAAACGTTAAGCTGATGAATATTTGTCTAATCATTGATGACTATTTGCCCGATAGTATAAAAATCGGCGCTAAGATGATGCATGAATTAGCGGTTGAGTTTGTATCACGTGGTTATAGCGTAACTGTGATTACCCCTGCTCCCCACTTGCTTAAGCCCTCTGAAATAACTGAGTTAGAGGGTGTAACGGTGTGTCGTTTTAGGTCAGGTGAAATTAAGAATGTCTCTAAGGTAAAAAGAGCGATTAATGAAACGTTGTTATCTTATTATGCCTGGCGGGCTTTTAAGTCTTATTTTAAGGAGCACCCACAGGATTTAATCGTTTATTATTCACCGAGCATTTTCTGGGGAAGTCTGGTTAAACGTTTAAAGAAGCTCTGGAACGCACCGAGTTATTTGATAGTACGGGACTTTTTTCCACAATGGGTAATTGATAATGGTTTGTTGTCTGCCACTTCGCCTATTACCCGTTACTTTAGGTTTTTTGAAGCCTTAAGTTATGGGGCAGCGGATACGATTGGCATTCAATCGCCTAAGAATCTGGCTTGGTTTTCTGAGACCAGTACGGTTAAAAAACCGTTGGATTTATTGTATAACTGGGCGGCTAATGAACCCGTACCATCGGGTTCTAATGAGTATCGTGCTGCTTTGGGTTTACAGGATAAAGTTGTGTATTTTTATGGCGGCAATATTGGTCATGCTCAGGATATGATGAATATCGTTAGGCTTGCGATTGCTATGCGTAATGAAGAGAAGGCACATTTTGTGTTAGTGGGTGCGGGTGATGAAGTCGAGTTAGTGCGGGCTGCGATAACAGAACAACAATTATCCAATATGTCGTTATTGCCTCCAGTAAGCCAAACTGTTTTTAAAAATATGTTGGCTGAATTTGATATCGGTTTATTTAGTTTGCATCATGATCATACTACACATAATTTCCCCGGTAAGTTATTAGGTTATATGGTGCAAGAGAAACCCATCCTGGGTAGCGTTAATCCCGATAATGATTTACAAGAGGTGATTGAGTATGCAAATGCGGGCTTTGTAACGGTTAATGGCGATGATGAAGCTTTATTGGCTAACGCCTTAAAGCTGTTACATGATGAGTCATTAAGAACAAGCATGGGAGCTAATGCTAAACAACTTTTATCCGATGTATTTTCTGTACAGGCGGCTGCTAATAGTATTTTGAATACTCTTCGCCCTACAAACGCAATTAGAATTTCCGAAGGATTTTAATGAGAACATTCTATGAAACTAAAAATGATATACTCGATTAATTTCGTAAGATCAGTTTAGTTCCAAGTAGAAAATCATGTACCCCTTTTTTTTAGCCTGTGTTCTCTTATCCCCCCTCCCCTTTGGCGCTAATCGTCCTTGGGCTTGGAGTTTGTTCGCCGTTTTATTCGGTTTACTGGGATTCGTCTTTTGTATACAAGTCTTCTTAGGCAGGCGCCAATTACACCTGAATTTTCGAGGTGTACTAAGTGCATTTATTCTATGGTGCATCCCTGTCGCTTGGGCCATGTTTCAGGCGTCAGATCTAGCACCTACCAGTTGGACACATCCTTTTTGGCCGTTAGCCTCTGGACAATTACCTAATACTGTTCAAGCGCATATCAGCGTTGATCCACAGCAAACCTGGACGGCTTTGATGCGTTTAATTAGTTACGCCATGGTATTTGCATTAAGCCTACAATTTAATCGGGATAGTGACAGAGCCGCGTTAACGTTTAAATCCATAGCTTATGCTGGTTTTGCTTATGCGCTCTACGGAGTGATTAATGATTTAGGAAAATTTGATACTATTTTGTGGTTTGACAAGTGGGTTGGCCAAGGTCTTGTTACCAGTACTTTTGTCAATCGTAATTCTTATGCGACCTATGCCGGCTTAACTTTTTTGGCAAGTATGCCATTATTGTTTGATCTTTTTCACTCTAGTCTAAAGTTTGGACTTACCAGTAATTACGGCAGACAGTATTTTTACAATAACGTATTTATTCGCGGTTGGTTCCCGTTATTGTTGGCCATTACGATTATCAGCGCATTAATAATGAGTGAATCTCGCGGTGGATTTTTAAGCACGACGCTAGGACTTTTGAGTTTAATAATTATTCTGTTAGTTAGTCATAAGATTAATAAGAAAACTGGCCTACTGACATTAGTCGGTCTGATAGCTATTATTTCTTGGGTTGTTTTAGAAAGAAGTTTTGATATTTTAATTGGTCGATTTGATGCCCTTGATATTGAGAGCGAAGGTAGATCATTAGTTTATAATTTGGTCGCTAAAGCATCCTTTGAGAATAGATGGTTAGGCATGGGCTATGGTACCTTTGATCATAGCTTTAGATTGTATCGTGACGAGAGAATTGATAGCTTTTACGATAAAGCGCATAATACTTATCTTGAAAATATTTTTGAATTAGGCTGGCTTCAAGCTTCTGCGCTTTTTTTATCTATTATTTGGTTAGCTTTAATTTGTTTGCGCGGTGTTTGGGTACGGCAAAGAAATTGGCTTTATCCCGCTTTAGGTTTCGCGGCCAGTGTCTTGGTGGGGGTGCATGCTTTTATGGATTTTAGTTTACAAATACCTGCTGTAGCATATACCTATGCTTTAATTCTAGGCGCTGGCGTAGCCCAATCATTTCCTACCCGAAGAGGATAAAATAGCATTATAATGCTATCGTCTTTTCCGCATTTAATAGAAAAAGTATGTCGAACGTAGTTAATAAAATCTCTAGAAAAAAAATTAGCTGTCCTCAGTGTGGCGCCCCTCTTTATAAAGTGCATCGGAATTTTTTATATAGCGTGATTAATTTATTCGTTCACATTAGGCGATATAAATGTGTAAATAAAGAATGTCGACTCAGTAAGTTAAATGTGTCCAAAAGACAGTTATCGGTCAGAAATCCATTTAAGCCATTTAATCCCTTAAAAAACAAACTAAACATGTTAATTTTGATTCTATTAATTATGGTTTTTTGGTCTTATATTATTAATAGCTATATCGTTAATTTAGGAATAACGAAATATACGGAAGGATAGTTGATATTTTTATAACTGTGTCCTCCATAATTGCTTGATTATTGTCTTTGTCACACAGTAACAATACTGCGTAGGGATTTTGGTACTGTACCTTTAGGGTATAAGGCTGGAATTCAGGTGCTAGCAAGCGCCTATCATGCTTCGTGGCTTCTATAAGAATCTCCCCATCGCTTCCGGTTATTGGCGGTACAGACAAAGTTGAGAAGTAGGCATTTACTGCCGAACTCAGATTGACCATTTTCACTGACAAAAGCCCTCTTGTGGTCTCATCAGGTATAGCGGAAACAGATGCAGCACAGGAAGTCAACTGCATAAAGCATGGTTCCGTCGGTTGCAATATGTGAAGCAAAACCGAACAACCAAGCTATGCATTTTTGACGGATATTGTCATCAGATATGTGGCTAGCTTCGGAGACCCCTTTTCGTAATAATGCCACCGCACTATGTTTATGCATAGCGTCTGCCCATTTGCTGGAATTGGTATCCAATATGTCGAGGTAGGGATAATGTCGTGTTAAGCCGGATGTGGTCAAGCCTACCAAGAATTAAAGCAAAATATCAACATTGGTTTAATTTGACAAGGATGGTGCTAGCGCCTACATTAGCTCACATAAAACCTTAAGGAGCTATAGAAATGACCACCATTACTTTTGACATGCTTAACCTAGTAGACAAGCTTAAAAATGCTGGCTTTGATCAAAAGCAATCCGAGGCCGTGATCCGCGTAATAGTTGAAGCTCAAGATGGACTTGTCACAAAGCATGATTTAACTGAAGTAAAAAATGAAATCAAATCCGATATAAGCATCCGTTTTGAAAGAGTAGATGGCGAATTAAAACTTAATCGGTGGATGCTGGGTGTATTGTTGGCTGGAGTGATGTCCATTGTCGTTAAGACATTTTTCTAATTTGACAACACACTTTCTGAAGGCTATCTTGGTGCTATTAAATATACGGAGCTTTAAAGATGCGTTTGTGCGTGCTATTGTAGAATCTCAATATGAATTAGCCACCAAGAGAGACCTGACAGACCTCGAAAACAGGTTAATCATTAAGTTGGGCGGTTTGATTGCTATTGCTATCGGTATAGTAGCCGTTTGCTCAATCGCTTCCAGCATATATATCACCCAATCTTCCCAACAGTCTTCAACTCGCACTGCTTGTAACAAGCGATAATAATCTGTCTTTGTTCTGACTATATAACTACTTAAATACAATACAGGAGTATCTAGCAACCCTTCCTTGACCAAATACAACACATTAATTATACGGCCTGTGCGCCCATTACCATCATAAAAAGGATGTATACTCTCAAACTGGTGATGTATCAGCGCCATCTTAATTAACGGATCAACATCAAAAAGCTCGGGATCATTGACAAAACGCTCCAAGTCACTCATCAACACTACTATTTCTGCTAGTTCCTGAGGTGGTGTGTAGACAACCTGTCCTGTTGCATCTTTTAAATTTGTTCCAGGCAATTTACGAAAACCAGCATTATTTTGTTCAAGCTCAGCTTGAATCTGGATGATATGATTCGATGTCAGTAATCCATTCTGATTAACCTGATCAAAGCCCACTCGTAATGCCTGTCGATATCGTAGCACCTCTTTTGCCGCAGAGTTCGCAAATACTTCAGGCGACACATCGTCTTTAAACAACTCATCATGTGTTGTAATTATATTTTCAATTTCCGAACTATCCTTTGCTTCTTGCAATCCCAGTGTGTTAATCAAGATACCTTGGTTTGGTATCGATCCAGCAATACCTTTTAATTCCGCTAGCCTTCTACTACTAAGCGCCAGTTTTTTTAAAATTTCTGGAGTTTCAAATCGTGCAACGTCAAGCTGATAAAGCGGGGTAATTTGATGCATTCGATGTTTCCCTAACGATAACATGTATAATTGATTACATTTTTTATACATATTAACTTACTCGTATATAGAAAATTAATTTTTTATACACGTTATCTGAAAATCAGCAAAACTTTTGGCATTCAAAGAAAATTTAACGCTATCATGGGCACGCCATTCATAATAGCAAACGCAAATAGTTTCTGGAGAATTAAGGTACTATATCCGTTCTCTGTACACTAAACGAGTTAGTATCCTGAAAGAATTTATAGGTTGGGTGAGTTATGAGATGTTACAACATATCTCAGTGCATCATAATT
>SESB01002684.1_pt1 | contig 10103 bp, 9 predicted proteins | sample 3171441 | NCBI WGS metagenome assembly SESB01 (sample SAMN06051867, study PRJNA518727) | freshwater metagenome | biome: subpolar coniferous forest; feature: holomictic lake; material: water; isolation source: holomictic Lake 227, 6 m depth | place: Canada: near Kenora, Ontario | collected 2014-07-08...
ACTCTTTGCGAGATGCAACACTGGTGGCGGGTGCTGGGAATGGGATGCGCAATCGGCTGGGCGTTTGCCCACACGCAGGCGGCAGATTTGCCCGAGCCGCCTCTTGCCGCCGTGCAGGCATTGTTGCGGCAGGAACGGCTCTACGCGGGCCCGGTGAACGGCGTGGAAGATCGGGAAACCGTGGCTGCCATTCGACGTTACCAGATTCTGCATGGCCTGCGGGCAACCGGCCGCTTGGAAGCCGACACACTGCGCGCCATGCTTTTGCCCGCGCCCTCTTTGCCCGGCGCACTCAGCGCTGCGGATCAGGAGTTGCTGCGCGAGCTTGCCCAGGCGCCGCTTCCCGACGCCGTGGCCGAGCGCCGGAAGCCCATTCCGCCAGGGGAGCCCCCGGCGGTGGCGCCTGCCAGTAAGAAGCCCGATGACAACAAAGCGCACAAGTCAGGCCGTTCCAAGGCGTCCAGGCGAAGCCCCCGCCTCAGTGCAGATTGAACGTGTGTCCCCCCGCCCGAAATCCCCACCGAAAGTTAGCCGTTATCCCCTTTGGGGCTCTGCAAAGTGCGCTTCGCGATTACGAAGCTGCTACGCAGCAGGGCAGTCCCAAGTACAACTTGGGAACGAGGTCAAACTTTCCCCTCCACCGGGCCAAATCTGCCGCATTTCCGAATCGGTTTGTGAGGAGTGTATTTTTTATGAACCAGATTATTCCTACGGTGTGCGCCCTGGCTTTGCTTTCCAGTTACGCCTGCGCCCAGCGGGCGACGTGCTGTGAAAAAATCACCTGCTACAAAAAAATCGTGTGTGCGCAAGAGGAGGCGATCCCCAAGCCGCTCAAGGTTTCAAGGGGCTGCTACGACGCCTATCGCGAACCCTACCGCATCTCGTATCCCCGGCTGTGCCCTGCGCCGGAGCCCTGTGTCATCACCAATACGCAACGCGCCCTGGCCATCCGGCAGGCGGCTCTCATCCGCCAGCGGGAAATCATTCAGTTTGAAAAAGGAATCCTGGCGGCCTCGGCCCCCATTACGCAGCCTTCTTCCACCGGAACAACGCTCTTTGGCGGAACCGAGGGGGCCGGAGTGTTTGACAATGAATGCGCGCCCATTCCCCCCGCATACCCTGGCACACCGGCCATCCAAATGGGAGCCGGCGTTTGCGTGGCCCCGCCGCCCGTGGGGGAATGCGCGCTGAATTGCCCCCCGCTGGCTGTGCCCGTGCCCGGAAAACCGGGTTGTGTTTACAGCCCCTTTGGCGGAAAGAAAGCCGCTTATATTGAGGTCCAGGGGCTTGCGCCCGGCAGTCTGGCAAAGGACCCCTATACGGGGCGCGTCTTCCGCGTGCCGTAAGGGTATAGGGGCGGCACGGAGTGCCGCCCCTAGAGCAATTTACCAAAAACTATAGCCGCGTCTTGGGGCGGCGAAGGCCGTTGCAAACCGTTTGTCCCTTGGGCTGTGTTTACAAACACAGCCGCTGCGGGCCAAGCCGCCTTGCACCAGCCTTCGGCGCTCCCAAGCCACTGGCCACATTTTTTTGTAAAATGCTCTAACGCGACAGTGCCGGAAAACTCGCGCGGTGCAGGTTGGGTGGTTTTCGGGACGGCACAGAGTGCCTTCCCTACCTTTCGTGGTGCTGCGCGTGCGCGTGCTCCGGCATCTTCGCCGTCTGATTGATGCGCTCTGCGAGGTGGGTGAGCTTTTTGTCCGACTCCGCCTCCTCGTGCAGTGAAAGGTTGAGCAGGGATTCGTCCTCATGCAGCCCGAGCAACCCCGCATAAGTGCGGGCGCAGCCATACCCGGCGATCTCATAGTGTTCCAGCCGCTGCATCATGGCAATAATGCCCGAGTCCATCACCTCCGGCTGCGCCTCTTCCATCATCCAGTCCTCGGTTTCCTCAAGGATGCCCTCGGTGCCTTTGCACTTTGCGCCGCGGGTGGATTTACCGTGCCGCTCGAAGAGCTGTTCCAGCCGTTCAAGCTGAACACGCGTCTCTTCGCGGTGCTGTTCCAGGCTGTCGCGCAGCGCCGCCGAGGAGACGTGCTTGGTGATTTTCGGCAGGGCCCGGAGAATTTGCTTCTCCACGCTGTACAGATCCTTGAGTTCGTGAAAATAAAGGTCGTCGAGTGTTTCGTAGTCCATGTATCAATTCCTTTTGCTGAATGGGAGCACGCAGGGAGAGATGCCCGTTTTGTTCTCCTTCAAAACGAAAAAGCCGCCCGCCCCGGCTGTAAATGCGATTCCTGCCTTGCTCCCGTGCGAAAGAGGAGTTTGAATTTGTCCCGCTCCACTGCTTCCAACCGATCCCTGAAGTTTTTTATGAAAACCCTTCTCCTGACCAACGAGTATCCCCCCAACGTCTATGGCGGCGCGGGAGTCCATGTGGACTACCTCAGCCGGGAACTGGCCCGCTTGATGGACGTGGAAGTCCGCGCCTTCGGAGCCCAGGACGAGGCGCGCGAACACTTGCGCGTGCGGGGATTCGGCATCGACCCGGCCCGCCACACCGCCCCCAAGCCCCTCCAGTCGGTCTTTGGAGCCGTGGATCGCTGCACGCAGTTCAACAGCGCGGGCATCGACGCGGATCTCGTCCACTGCCACACGTGGTACACCCATCTCGGCGGGATCATGGCCAAGCTCAACTACGGCATCCCTTTTGTGCTCACCGTCCACTCGCTGGAACCCCTCCGCCCCTGGAAACGCGAGCAACTCGGCGGCGGCTACGATTTTTCGCTCTGGGTGGAAAAAACGGCCATTGAGATGGCCGACGCGATCATCGCCGTCTCCCAGGAAACCAAGGCCGACGTGCTCCGGCTTTTCAACGTGGACGAGAAGAAAATCCACATCGTCTACAACGGCATCGACCTCGACGAATACCAGCGCGTCACCACCACCGACGCCCTCGTGCGCTATGGGATCGATCCCGCCGTGCCGTATGTGCTTTTCGTGGGCCGCATCACCCGGCAGAAGGGGATTGTCCACCTGGTCAACGCCATCCAACACCTCAACCCAGGCATGCAAGTGGTGCTCTGCGCCGGAGCGCCCGACACGCCGGAGATCGCCGCCGAGATGAAGGCCGCGGTGGAAGCCGCGCAACGGCCCGGCGTCGTCTGGATTCAAGAAATGGTGAACAAGACGACCGCCTACGAACTTTATTCCCAAGCGGCGGTCTTCTGCTGCCCCTCCATCTATGAACCCTTCGGCATCATCAACCTGGAGGCCATGGCCTGCGAGACGGCGGTGGTCGCCAGCGCCGTGGGAGGCATCAAAGAGGTCGTCGTGCATGGAGAGACCGGCTATCTCGTGCCGTTGGAGCAGATGAGCGAGAGCCCGTTTGAACCGCTCGACCCGGATCGGTTCGCCCGCGACCTCGCGGCGCGCATCAATGAGCTGATGGCCAACCCCGCGCTGCGGGAGAAAATGGGCAAGGCGGGCCGCAAACGCGCCGAGGAAAAATTCAGTTGGGCGGCGATTGCGCGGCAAACAGCGGCGCTCTACCAAACCCTCCTGTGCCGGTAGGCGCTATTTTTCCCGCTTGCCAATGAAGTGAAGGGCAAGCGCGGAGAGCAGCATGACGACAAACCCGGCCAGCAGCCCGTTGCGCAGGGTGAAAATTTGGAACGGGGCGGGAATGTGAAATCCCAGGGGAGGCGAAACCGCGCACGGCACGCCGCTCGCCGTAAGGGCCACAACGCGGATCGTGTCGGTGATGCCCGGCGGAATCCCCGTCACAAAGCCGGTCATGCGGTTCTCTTTGCTGGCAAATTGGACATCAGGCACGGCAATCCATCTTTGCAACAGCTTGTGGTTGGCGTCCAAAGCGAGTCGGCGCACTTCCAGTCGGTAGGTGCATGTGCCCGCAGACGCCGGGAGCAGGGGAGGCTCCCAGGCGAACTCCGCAGTCCCCGCAGAGGTCGCCTGCACCATCGCGATGCTCGTGATTTTTAGAAGCCCATCCAAATTGGTTGAATCAGTTTTATCGTTGGCGGCGAGCGCTACAGGAGTCGCTCCCGGAGTCGCCCCGGCCTTGGGCGCAGCGGCGGGGAGCGGAGAGGGAAAGAACCCAGGATAGCTGGCGACGCTGGCTGGAGTTGGGGTCGCTGCGGCGTGCGGCGGCGGCGGGGGAGTGGGCTCAGCCTCCATGGCGAGGGATTCGGCGTGGACGTTGATTTTGCGGGAAACCGCCCCCAAGGAAAGACGGATGCTTGCCTCCATCCCCGCCGCATCATCGTCTGCGAGCGTGGGAGAGAGAGTGGTTGCCGCTTTGGGAGGGAGCACAATGCGATCCGGGAGATGGAGGCGCGCATTGGCTTCCACTTGCAGGGTCAATTCCGCTCCCGTGTTGTTGGTGAGCGTAAAGGAGGCGGAGCGCGCCGCCTTTTTGGCAGCGCCCGTCAACTCCAACACCGCAGGCCCGGCGGAGAACGGGGCAACGGCCAGGGCGCGCAGCGCGGGTTCCATTTTGGAATCACTGGAAAAGTGGAGATGCCCCTGGTATTCCCGTTCCGCATCCGGCGCAATGGTCAGGCGCAAAGCAGCCTGCTGCCCTCGTTCCAGTTTATAGCTGGCGGGTTCAACACTCCACGGAGCGTCCACGGTCACACTCCCCTCCAAGACGCCTCCGCCTTTGTTGCCAATCGAGAGGGTGCGCGAGGAGGCGATGCCCGCCGCAATTTCACCAAACTCCACCACGCCCGGCGCCGCAAGCTCCGGCGGGTTATCCACAATGGTGAGGGCAATCTCCGCAGCAGAGGAGGTGCCGTTTTTATTTTGCGCGGCAAAAAGGATGCGGTCTTGCAAACTCAGTTGCCCGTTCATGGAGGAAGTATGCTGGTAGGTGAGAATCCAGACCTCCCGCTCCACAGGTTCCAAGCTGACGATTTTTCCCAAGGCGGGCTCCTTGCGGACGAGAAACCGGGTGGCTTGCTCCTGCCGACCATAGACCCGCAACACGATTTGCGCGGTGCCGCCGTTCTGAACCTGCGCGGCGACCGGAATCGGCATGGGAGGAGCCGGAGGCGGAGCGTCCTTTTTTTTCTCGGAACTCTTTTTCTCCGTTGGCGGGGTGGGGATATTGATGGAGGCGCGAGAAAGCGAAGCAAGAGAGAGAAGCGCGCAGGCGGCTAAAAAACAGCCAAAGAGGCGCCCCCGCGAGAAGCGGATTGCAAAGAATTGGAGTTTTCGATTGATCGTCAAAGGCCCTATCATTAAGAAACATAGACCGTTCGCCTGCAATGAGATTTCTGTTCCCTCGCAATTTTCGTGTTTTTTTCCCCGCGCTCGTGCTCGGAGCCGTGCTGGCCTGCTCCAGCGGTTCCGCCCTCGGCGCTCCATTCTTTGGACTTTTCGGCGTCAAAAAAGCGAGCGAATCGCTGCACAAACAGGAGCCGCCCAAAGTTTCGCCGCGCGTGCTGGAGCGGGTCACTCCGGCCAACGCCCGCGTCCTCGTCTCCCTCGGCAAACAGCGCGCCTACCTGCTGGTAGGCAGCGAGATCGCCATCGACACCCCCATTTCTTCCGGCAAAGCCTCCGGAATGACGCCCACCGGCAGCTTCCACGTCCAGGAGAAGGACGAGGATCACCGCTCCAATCTGTATGGGAACTTTGTGGACAGCAAAGGGCGGATTGTCCGCGCCGGAGTCAGCGCCCGCATTGATTCCGCGCCCAGCGGCACCCATTTCGAAGGCTGCCCGATGTATTCCTTCATGAGAATCTCCGAAGGAGTCGGCATGCATGTCGGCATCCTCCCCGGCTACCCCGCCTCGCACGGCTGCATCCGCATGCCAGCGGAAATCGCCCCGATGTTTTACCAGCGCGTCAAGATCGGCACGCCGGTGGAAGTCGCGTATTAGGCGTGATTGCGGATTTTTTTAAATCAGGAAGCCAGGAAAAACAAAAAGAGTGGTGAAACCCCAACGCTCATTTCTTGAGTTCCTGAGTTCCAGATTTTCTTATTCTTTTCCATTTGTGGATACGAATAAGGGAAGCATGTTCACCAAATTGTAACATGGCTTTGTTTGACGCGGCGGGGAGGGGATGCTAATTTCGCACATCTTCGACCGGAATAACTCACTCCTCAACCGTCAGGTGTTGGTGTTGAACCGTCTGTGGCAAGCCGTCAACGTCACCACTGTCCGAAGGGCCTTCACGCTCCTCTGCCAAGGCCACGCACAGATCGTCTCTACGGACGGCGCGAACAACTACACCACGCACGACTTCGAAAGTTGGCGTGATTTTTCCACCCGCCAGCCCGAGCCGGAGATGGTGCACACCATCGCCTTCAAAATCCGCGTCCCGCGCGTGATCGTGCTGCTTTTCTTTGACCGGATGCTCAAAAAGGAGATCAAGTTCACCCGCAACAACCTCTTCGAGCGCGACCAGAACACCTGCCAATACTGCGCCAAGGTTCTCGACCGCAAGGAACTCAACCTCGACCACGTCCTGCCGCGCGACCGGGGCGGCAAGACCACGTGGGAAAACATCGTCTGCTCCTGCATCCCGTGCAACAGCCGCAAGGCCAACCGCCTGCCGCACGAGGCGGGCATGCGCCTCATCAAAAAACCCGAACGCCCCAAGTGGCGCCCCTTCCTCCAGTTCAAATTCAACGGCGGCGCACATGACTCGTGGAAACATTTCCTGGATGTCGCCTACTGGAACGTGGAACTGGGCGACGGCTAGACAGAACACCTTCCCATGAAAAAACTCCTCATGCTCGCCTCTCTTCTCACCTGGTTTGGGCTGAAAGCCGGGGCCGCCCCGTTGGAAATCAACGCTCGCGTTCCTGATGTCACCGGCATCGATCAGGACGGGAAATCCATTGCGCTCAAGGAGGTGGCCGCCAAGGGCTACGTGCTCGTTTATTTCTACCCAAAGGCCGACACACCCGGTTGCACCGCCCAGGCGTGCAGCCTGCGCGACGCCTATGCAGAACTCCAGCAAAAGGGGGTGCGCGTGCTGGGCGTCAGCGCCGACACACCGGAGGCGCAGCGGCAATTCAAAGAAAAATACCACCTGCCTTTTGAGTTGATCGCCGATAAGGAAGGCAAGGTGATCGACGCCTTTGGTGTGCCGCGCATTCCGGTCATCGGGCTCGCCTCCCGGCAGGCGTTTCTTTTCCGCGATGGCGTGTTGGTCTGGCGTGATTTGAAGGCCTCCACCAAACAGCAGGCGGCAGATGTGCTGAAGGTGCTGGCACAATAGCGGCAAGCGGCGTAATCTGCCCGCTTTTGCATGAACCGCTGGATTTCTCCCGAGCTATTTGCGGCGTTTGAGGCCGAAGCCACCACCGCGCACCGCCTGTTTACCTCCTACAATGTGTGGGTGGAACGGCTCGGGCCCGATGTGCTGATCTCCTTCAAAACCGATGCCGCCCGCGACGCCGCACTCGCCGGGCTGCGCGAGTGGGAGGCGCGAGTCGGCTTCCAAAGCGTGCGCATTTTTTCGCGCTTTCTGCCCAAGCAAAATGCCGAGCGCGTGGCTCCCGTGCTTTTGGAGGGAGATGCAGCCGCTTCGCTCTGCACCGTCGTGACGGAACGGGGCGTGCGCTACGGGATCGACTTCGGCGCGGGCTATTCCGCCGGGCTCTTTCTGGATCAGCGCGCCAACCGCGCCTTTGTGCGCCAGCGCGCCCCCAAACGCCTGCTCAACACCTTCGCCTACACCTGTTCCTTCTCCGTGGTGGCGGCGCTGGCCGGCGCGCAAACGGCAAGCCTTGACCTCTCCAAAAAATCGCTCGACCGGGGCCGCGAGAATTTTGCGCTCAACGGCCTGCCGCTGGAGGGCCACCGCTTTCTGGCTGACGACGTGCTCGACGTCCTGCCCCGGCTGGAACGGCGCGGGGAGAAGTTCGACGCCATCATCCTCGATCCGCCCACCTTCTCGCGCGGGAACCGGGGCCGCCGCTGGCAGGTAGAGGAGCAGATCGAGGATCTCTTGCGCGCCGCACTCGAACTGGCGTCGCCGGGAGCGGCGATCCTGGTTTCCACCAACTGCACCAAACTCGACCGCCGGGCGCTGGAGCAGGCAGCCCGCTTCGCCCTCAAAACAGCGCGGCGCGGCGGGGATTTCCACAGCGAACCCCCACTGCCCGATTTCCCTTCGGGGGAAGGCGCCCAGACGCTCTGGCTGCATTTGCGGTGATATTTGGTTATAAGTCCCATATGACCTATAGGGTCGCCGCGAAAACGCACAAATCCTCTGCTTCCTTTTCTCAACTCTTGTGCTAAAACTAGGCTCATGCAGACCCGCGAAATCGCAGAGCATTTGGCCGAAGCCGCCCGTCATTTTCCCTGGATGGGCACCGTTACAGCGGAGGGATTGCTGGGATTGATCCACGCCGAACTCGGTCACGAGGAGGCGCTCGACCGCTTTCTGCCTTACGGAGCGCACCGCGCCCGCGCGCTCGGCCCATGCATGATTCTCCATATCATCAGCGGCAACACCCCTCACGCCGGCATCCAGAGCCTCATCCGGGGGCTGCTGCTCGGGGCCTTCAACTGGTGCAAAATCCCGAGCAGCGGACTGCCCGAAGTGGCGGAATTCCGCGAACGCCTGCCCTTTGAGCTGGCCCGCCGCATCATCATCGCCGAAGAACTGCGCGGGGACTGGCTTGACCAGGCCGACGCCGTCATCGTCTTCGGACGCGACGAAACCGTGGAGCACTTCCGCAAGCGCGTCCGCGCCGACCAGCGTTTCATCCCGCACGCCCACCGCCTCAGCTTCGGCGTCGTATTCGATGACCCGGAGTTTTGCTCCGTGGCCGACGCCGCAAAATCCGCCTCGCTCTACAACCAGCAAGGCTGCCTCTCGCCCCATCTCTTTTACGTCGAGCCAAAGATCGCCCGCGCATACGCGGAACGCCTGGCCTCGGCCATGGCGGAGTTTGAAAAAGCGAATCCGCGCGGGCCCGTTTCGCTGGCCGAGCAGACCGAGATTGTCGCCTTGCGCAAGGATTTCGCATTCCGCGCCGCAATGAACTCCGAGGGCGAAAAACCGGCGCTCTGGGAAAGCCCGGACTCGACCTCGTGGACCGTATTATTCGATCCCGAACCGCAGTTCATGGCCTCCTGCCTGAACCGCGTGGTCTATGTGAAGCCGATGCCCGCCGACGGCCTGGCCGTCGCAGTGCGCCGGGTTTACAAGCACCTGAGCACAGTGGGCATCTTCCCCGCCACGCCGGAGAACGCCGAAAAAGTCGGCCTCACAGGAGCCTCGCGCATCTGCCCCATCGGCGCCATGCAATTCCCGCCGCTCACCTGGCACCACGACGCCCAGCCCGTCCTCCTGCCGCTGGTGCACTGGGTGGATTTCGAGGCGGATCGGTAAAATCTCGCGCAAAGCCGCAAAGGACGCAAAGGGGGATGAGCATCCTGATTCTAAGCAACTAGCTACGTTGCGTTTTTCCTCGTTCCCAATCTCCCGATTGGGACGGCCCTGCCGCATAGCGGCTTAGTTCACGCGAAGCGCACTTTGCAGAGCCCTGCAAGGGATCACGCGCTTGTCTTGGAAACTCTGTTTCCAAAGCCTGCCATGGCTTCGGGCGTAATGAGAGCGGTTTCGGGTTGTCAGGGGCACTTCTTTCGTGTCTCCAAAGTTGGCGGATGGGCAAAGTGCCAAATGATCCCCGCAATCCAAAGGCCGGTTCCTATCAAAAACGCCAGCGTCAATCCGCCCATCTTCGCTGAGTCCAACACGGCGGGAGTCGTGCAGTTCGCCTGCACCATCAGATAATGGAGCGCGGCCACCCAAATCGAAGCGAGAGACCCGAACCAGAATGAATGAAAGAACAAGAAATCGCATGCTTCCCCATAGTGCTCGGGAGAACGCCAATACTCCGCCTTCGGAACATTCAGGGTGGAGGGCGGCAGGAATCGAATAATATAGCCAATGCCGATCACAAAGCTGGAAAAACCGATGCCGAAAATCGTAAAAAACAAGCGATGTTCGGAGCGGGACATCCAGCCGTTCGCCTGACCGGATGCGCCAAAGTGGGTCGCTACGCGCTCTGGCAGTAAAGAGCCTGATATGAAAACCGAAACGAGCAAAATAGCTACTGAAATAGCCCAGATAATGACGGACGCCCTGATTTTCATTAAGCCATAAACTGAATT
>SESB01002688.1_pt1 | contig 10097 bp, 15 predicted proteins | sample 3171441 | NCBI WGS metagenome assembly SESB01 (sample SAMN06051867, study PRJNA518727) | freshwater metagenome | biome: subpolar coniferous forest; feature: holomictic lake; material: water; isolation source: holomictic Lake 227, 6 m depth | place: Canada: near Kenora, Ontario | collected...
TTGTCATATGAAGGCATCCTGCAATTCTAGCTCCTGCTAGTGGCTTAGATTCTCCATACTCTTGTCGTAGAGCCATTAGACCTGGCATTTCAGCTTCGGCCATTTTAATTTCTTTTCTGCCCCATTCTGCTAGGGAGATGTCTTTTACTTTGTAAGGGATGTAATTTGTCATTTTTCTATAATGTAAATCTTATAGAAAAATATGGGGTGTTTGTTTCTAAGAAAATAGAGAATTTCCTCCGATTGCTTTTCTCACCCATTGACCATGGCTCTCTGCCCACCATCTGACAGCAAGTCTCTCCTTGTTGCACGGCCCGTTTCCTCCTATGACCTCGAAGAACTCGTCCCAGTTTGGTTCCGAGTATTCCCAAAGACCAGATTCTGGATTGTGTTTTAGATTAGGATCAGGAAGAGTAATCCCAACTTCGAAGATTTTAGGAACGTACTGGGAGATGAATTTCTGTCTCATGTTCTCGTTGGAGTCCATCTTCACCTTCCATCTCATGAGGATTTCTGAGTTTTTGGACATCTTCTCAGGTGGGCCGAAGAAGGTTAGCACGTGTGGCCACCACCGGTTTACAGCATCCTGCACCATATCTCTCTGCTGCTGGGTTCCCGTTGCTAGATAAACGAAGTTGTCGTGTCCCTGCTTCAGGTGAAATGCCTCTTCGTAGCAGATCCTTTCTAGAGCTCTGCAGTAGGGAGCGTAGCTTCCCTTAGAATTTGCCAGCTGGTTGACGATTGCTGCTCCGTCGATAAAGAAACCGATCACTGCAACATCCGCCCAGGTCTCGGCTGGATAGTTGAACACATTGGAGTATTTAGATTTACCAGACAGTAGATCGTTGGTCATTTCAACTCTAGATTTGCCCAGTGTTTCTGCTGCAGAATAAAGGAGTTGGGCGTGTCCAACCTCGTCCTGAACTTTTGCTGCAAGAGCTAGTTTTCTTCTAAATCCAGGAGCTCGGGTAATCCAGGTTCCTTCTGGAAGGGCACCGATAATTTCGGAATGGGCATGCTGCTCAATCATCCTAATCAACTGTTTTCTGTAGAGGGAGGGCATCCAGTCTTTTGGCTCGATTTTATCCCCTGATGTTATCCTAGCTTCAAACTCTCTGAGCTTAATAGGGTCGTCGTCCTCGGTTAGAACGTCTAATTTTTCTGTGTTAAGAATGTTTCCGTACATAACTTAGATTTTTTCGATTAGATGCCAAAACTTTCACCGCACCCACAAGTTCTACTTGCGTTTGGGTTGGTAAATTGGAACCCTTTACCATTCAGACCTTCAGTAAAGTCTAGTTCAGTTCCCAATAAATATAATAAGGATCTTTTATCGATAACCAATTTCATTCCTTGATCTTCCGATATTTCATCCCAATCCAGTATGGTATTGTCAAAGTCTAAATCATAGGTTAGCCCAGAACAGCCTCCACCTTTCACGGATACCCTTAAAAAATGATCTTCTGAGCATTTTTCCTCTTCCATCAATCTGGTTAATTGAGTTTTGGCTTTGGCGGTTAGCGTGAATATTTTCATCTCGTGTGGGTGTTTAAAATTTTAGATTCGAAAAAAGAATAAGTTTCTCCTATATATCTGTAATATATACACCAATGGGAAACTTAAAGTCTTTTGATCAATTTTTAACCGAAGCAGTTCAGGCTTCAGAAACCACTAAATTTATAGCTGATGAAATTCAAGCTGCAGTTGGTGGGCTAGGAACCGATGAAGAGAGGTTTCAAAATGCAGTCCTGTCTATCCCTAATCTAGCAACTCTAGTCAAGGTCAACGAGATCTTTTCTTCTGATCCCAAATACAGCTATAAGACCGTTGGTGATGCAATCAACGGAGAACTTGGGTTTCTAGACGGATACTACAAAGGGGCAATTCTAACCGCGATCGAAAAGATTGGAGGAAAGAATTATCTAACCTCTGTTAAGCCTCCTCCGTCTGCTCCAACAGACATCATCAAGTCAATTTTATCAAGGGTTAAGCAGCACGAGGGGATCAAACCTACAAAGTACATAGATTCTAGAGGAATACCTACGGTTGGGGTTGGATTTAATCTTAAAAGGACTGACGCAGATCAAAAGCTAAAAGCTGTTGGTGCAAACCCAGCCAAAGTTAAGCAAGGTAAACAGGCTCTGAATAATAATCAGATAGAAACTCTGCTGGTTGGGGACCTGAAATCCTCCAAGGAAGCAGCCAACAGGCTGGTTGGAAGTCTAACTCAGCATCCTTCCGGAGTTCAGGGCGTGCTTGTTGAAATGGCATTCAATTTGGGAGCCACCGGTCTGGCAGAATTTAAGAATTTCCTGACCGCAGTTAAGTCTAAGAACTATACAGCTGCAGCTAAAGAGATGCTAAAGTCCAACTGGTCTAAACAGGTTGGGGATAGAGCTAAAACACTAGCAACTATCGTTTCTAATTCCTAAGGATGGTAGAGTGCATTAGCAGCAGATGCTAATTCAAGATCTTTATGGGTAACCTTCCCAACGTCGTGGGTAGATGTTCCAATTAAAACTCGATTAAAGTCAATTGTCATCTTGGGATGGTGATCCATTTTATTTGCAATCTCACCAACTCCATTCAGGAATCCCATTGCTGTTAAGAAGTCTTTAAATTCAAATTCCCTAAAGATGTACCTGTCTGATCCATCCCATCCTTGAGGAAGATCTAAAGTCCCTTCTGCTTCAAATGTTTTATAAGGCGATATATTTCTCATATTGTATTTCCTTCCTCGTCGAATTCATAGTCATTGTCTAGCAGGGTTTCTTTTACAGATTCATCTGAGGTTAGACTATCATATTCATTTTCTAGTTTTCTGTATAGATCTTTGCAGAGTCCTCTGACGTACTCGGTGACTTTATCTCCGAGTTCATCTAGGAATCCGTAGGGTTCTTCCCATCCGTCTGGTTCGTCCCATATTTCTACGTGTGCTCTTATCGTATTTTCGTGGTAGTGTCTGCTATCTGTTCTCTCGACCCAGACTCTAATCTCTTCTGGTTTGATCCTATTTCTGTCCACTTGACCAACGTCTTCCATCGTATCTAGTAGATCATAGAACTCTTTATTCTCTCCACCCGATCTCTCGTCATCAACCTCCATGTTTAAATCCTTGTTAGACTTAATTCCAACTGCATCAAAGAGTTTTCTCGTGTCGACGTCGTCCGATGTAAATGAAGCTCCGTCTCCTTGGGAATTGAATCCAGTATAGGAAATCGTGATGTCGTCTATCCCGATATTTTTCATGTCCTCCTGGAAGTCTTCGGTCACTCCATCTTCCCAACCATCATAGTCGACGTTGATCTCTCGATTGTTTTCGATGGCATTCTCCTGAGCCTCCGGACTTAGTTCTTCAAAAGAATGAGTTTCTTCCTCTCCCTCAAATAATTTATACGACTTGATGTGTTTCAAAATATTGGGTAATTTACCCTATATATCACTTTTTAGAAGAAAGGACGTCGGAAGAGACATTCCCAGTAATCATCAGATCAGAAACTGTTCCGTTGCTAAATGTGACCCTCACAGACTTGTAGAAGAATCCAGGTCTTCCGTCGGTGTTGTAGGAAGCAGTGACAGATCCAGACTCGCCTGGCTTAATCGGTTTTGTTGTGTAGCTAGAAGCTGTGCACCCGCAAGAGGGGGCAGCAGAAGAAATAACTAGCGTGGAATTAGAAACGTTCTTCACCTTGAAGGTAAATTCTGCTACCGTTCCAATTTTGACTGTGTTGAAATCTTTAGCTACAGTTTCCCATTGGATACCAGAATCTTTCGTTGTAGTTTGTGAAAATCCTGCAGCTGATAGGCAGGAGACGATTAAAAATAGGATAATTCTTTTCATACCATCACATATGAAAAAACTATGCCAGACTAGTAAACCCTTCGGTAGATGTAGACAAAAGAGTCCCCGACAGAGAGTCTAGACTTAGAAGTGTGCACCTCTCCGTCTGTAGTTCTCCCGAAGTAGATCACGTCATTCTGCAGGGTGTTAATTTCACCTGGCCCTTTAGACCAGGCAGAGTCGACGTAGAAGGTAACCCGGGTTTCCTCTGAGATGCTACGCTTAGTAGTTCTACAGGATCTCGCTAGGAAGAAGAAGTTTGCTGCTAGCAGGGCAAAGAGCACTGCCCACTTAGCCCTGTCCTGCATCCTTTTTCTCTGATTTAGATCCCCAGATTACAGATCCAGAGATTAGTCCACCCAGGAAGCAGATCCCTGAGAAGATAAACATAACTATTAAGATTTCGTTTTCCATTTTTTATACAGTGTGGTGAATTCTAACCCTAGAGCAGGTCTGGGGTTGTGCTTCGTTCTTTAAGAAGTTATTTATATACCCCATAATATTTGCAGAACCTATCGGATTTGCAGAGTGGGTGTGAACAACAGGGAAGGGAATATCCTCTACTTTCTTGGCAGATCGATCGGCTTCTTCCCACCAGGGATTGGTGTCGTAGAAGTGGCTGACCAACCATTTAGCACAATCGTACCCGGTCTTTTCCTTGATGTTATTGTAATCTAGGGTGTAGTTGTTAGCAACGTTGTTGTAGTATTCAGACATTGCAGTCTCTCCTAAATCGTGATCCAAAGAGATAACCCCTATGTTGTGCAGACCAACTTCTTGAACTTTCGAAACAAACTCGTCATAGTCTCTAACTACTGTCCAGTCCCCGTCGTAGTTATCTGGATTTTCAGGAACCACATTGACTGGTGTTCTAACGTCGTCTAGATAGATTTTAATTTTATTCATCCTTTAAATATACGACAAAGGGAAACTAATGTTTCCCCTCCGTTGGTTTTTTAATCTTTTATTTCTTCCTAGCTGCTTTAGCCTTCTTGGCCTGCTGGTAGAGTGCCTTGTCCGACATGGTAGTGGTTTTACCTCCGGTTGCAAAAGAATTAACTCTAGCCATTCCCCACTGCTGAGGTGTAGTTCCTGGGATGTGTCCAGTCTTCCAGGCTGCAACTCCCCTTCTGTAAACTTGTCTTAGAATACCGAGAGGCATCTTAGTCTTCTTTGCTTTGTTTTTGAGTGCAGTTTCCGTGTTGTTTCCTGATTCGTCCAGGGTTCCTTCCTCTGTGAGTTCTCCCCCGTTGGTTTCCAAAAAGACCTCGTAGGCTGCCTGCTCGACTGCTGCTTCGAAGGAATCATAGTTGATAATATTGTTTTCCATTTTTTCTGTTGATTCGGAGTCGTACATCTCCTTGAATTTTTTAGTGTATTTGCTAGTGCTGGTCGGAACTGCCTTGCCTTTTCCTGCCTTGCCTGACTTGTAGTCTGCGTCCCATTCCTTATAGGCAGAAGAGTCCCTGTCTGACTTTCCAGCGTTCTTTTTAATTTCCCTCTTCATGATTTTAGGGTTGGTGCTTAGATACTTCTTTGGAATTTTCATGCGTTTCTTTTTATTTGTGGTGAAGCCATTGGCTTTAGATCGTTAGTTGTGTCTCGCTGGAACTCTTGATCTGGAGAGGAGAATTTTCTCTTAGTCTCGTATTTAATAGTTGGGGAGATACCTGAGAGTTTTACCTCTGAATTTCCCCTCTTTAAAATTTCGTTCCCAGCGCTGTCTTGAGCTGTTCCGGATGCATACTGCTTTCCGAATTTTTGGATTGTAACATCGTCGATCGATCCTGCTGCAGCAGCTGGATTTAGCTTGCCTAGATATCCAATAAATTTGTTTAGATTATTTATAACTGTTTCCTTGAAGAACTTGTTGATCCAGTTTGCAAATCCATTGGCTGTTCCGAATTTCTGGATGATCCAAGCACCAAGCTTAGTTTCTGCTGCATCCTTTACTAGGCCTACAATTTTTGCAGATATCGAAGAAGCAGAAGAAACTATCCCCTGCAGAAACTTTATGAGCTTTGTCGAAGCGGTTTTTGCTGCTGAAATTTGCAATTTAGAAGCTCCTTTTGAAACTCCGTCTCTAACAACTCTCAAGAGACCTTTTGCTTCCATCGCCAGGGTTTGCATAGGGCCAATTAGAGCAAGGGAAGCAAGGGAGACGATTCCTGCAATTGCTGCAGAAGATGATTCAACGTAATCTTCCGCTGCAGAAGATTCTAAGAAATAGGTGATTGCTTGAATGATGTCAACTACTGATCCACTTCCCGGCCAAATGCAGTCCGAAGAAACAGAAACCACGTCTCCGATGGTGTGGAGAATATCAGAGACTGTCCACTCCTCGTTGAGGGGATGGAACTGATACGGGGTTTCAGATTCTTGAATGCTCTTCCAGTTGTGGAAGGTTAGGACGTGGGCACTAGACATGATGACTTATATATCCTCTACAGATACCAATCTTCCCAGTCTTTCTTTTTGAAGATTCTCCAAAAGATTCTGCCGGGAATTAGTCGAAGCAGAAAGATTGCAATTTTATCTTTAAGCTTCATCGGACAGAGAATAACCCTTTATCTTTGAGGTAGTTTATTTGTATTTCGTTCAAGGAGGAGAGTTTAAAACGGTACTTTTCTGGAAATCCACTATATCCTCCAGCCTCCCGCCTTTCGAAGATAACTATTACCTCCTCGTTCTTTCTCAGGACTCCGTGAACTAATTTATCCCCTCGGTGTTTATCCCCTAGTAAAAAAGCCTCGATGAGGTCTTCGTCTTTTATCTCTTTAATTCCTTTCATTGTCGTTTTTATTTTTTATGTTCTAAGATAATATATCCGAAATCCCCATATTTATTCCTCTTTAGAGGATTTTTTAGGCTTCTTTTCCTTCTTTTCCTTCTTCGGTTGGGGTTCCTCAGAGATCCCAACGATCAGCCAGGCGTTCTTCGGATCGTCCTTACATTTTCCGCAGGAGGGAACCGAATACTTGGAAGTGCAGTTCGGATCTGACCTGTGCATAATCATGTCCACCCACCAGGCTTCTGGTCTCGGGAGATCGTTCAGACAAAAGGTGCAGACTGTTGTGTTAGTTTTCTTCTTCGCCATCGGTCATCTTCTTCATTTCTTGGTTAATGCTGTAGACGTTTTCAACCCCATTTTCGTCTAGATTCTTCGTGAGAACCCCTTCCTCCACCATATCGTTAATCGTGTACTCGGTGACGCTTCGAACTAGGATGTCTTCGAACTCGTTTTTCCCCAGTGTTGGATCCCCACACTCTTCGAAGTTTACTGCTGCTCCTAGCACCAGATTCTCGATTAAAACATCTTTAAATTCGTCCTGGTCCCTTACTCCCCATTCGTCAGAAATGGTTTCGATTAGACCCATTTGGTTTAGACCTTCCATTAGTTTGTCGACGTAGATCTGGACGTCTATGTTTGTCTTATTTATCATCATCTAAATATACGATCCAAAAAGAAACCCCACCTATAAATAGATGGGGTTTGTCAAAAAAGATCAAAATAAATTTACTTGGTTACAATCACCTGGTAAACGATGTTGTTGTTTCCCCCTTGAATGTGGAAGAAATACAAACCACTGTTCAAATCAGATAGATTTACATTTACGAAGTTGTTTCCTGAGATGACATCCATTGTCGAGATTCTCTTAACCATTCTACCGTTTAAGTCGGTCACAAATACATCAGCGGTAAATCCTTGTGTTGATGTGAATTCAACTGTGTATTCACCGTTTGTTGGGTTAGGGTAAGCACTTACTGATTTAACTTTACCAGCCACTTTAACTTGAGTTACCCCGTAGAAACCTAACACACTATATTCAAAGTTTGGTTGTTTGCTTAAATCCATTGGTCTAAAATCGGGTGCCGTAAAGTTGTTTGTGTTAACTAAGAAACCTGGAACGAATTTAGATGTGTCGATCGTGTTGCTGTTTATCGAGTTACGAACCCAACTGTCCAATGCGTTTACGTTGCCACCTGAACTGATTTCTGCTAAACCTGTGTTGGTTGCTCCAACGGGTGCCGATGCTTTAACCCCGTAGATGTAGTTGTTTCTGAATAAGTCGTTCTTATCAGATACCTTATTTGATTTCACACCAGAGTTAACCAGAACTGAATCTCCGTCAAACATTACAAAGTTTCTGTAGCCCATAAAGATCGAGTTAACGATGCTCAAACGAGAGTTTCTACGAATTCTAACTCCACGTCTAAATCCTCCTTTTTGTGCTGTTGATAGCTGAGACCAAGTCATTCCTGCCGGAACCGGACCAACGCAAGTCATGTTTGAGAATACTGCAGAGGTTAAAGGTAATTTACCTGAACCTGATGCGTCATTATCTGACTCGAAGGTTTCTGAAGTTGAAGCTCCTGATGCTGCGTTCCAGGACATATCATAATAAGACGAATCTCTGAAAGAAATACCAAATTGAACTGCTCCACGATATCCGAAGTCTGTATCGAAATCATCATCAGTTCCTTTAAATGCAATGATGTGTTTGCAATTTACTGTTCCACCAAACCACTCGTAAGAATCATCACCTGAGAATGACACCTGAACGTTATTGACGGTTGTGTTTCTTCCAACCGAACAAAATGTTAGACCGTTGATTTCTTTGTTTGGTTCAAATGCCAATCCACCGAATTCAATTCTTAAATTATTAATTGAACCGCTATTGTCATCATCGTTGATTCCACCGTGCTTTGCAAGCATGTTATCAAATGACACGTTGTTGAAACCTTCCATTTGAATATCAGGTCCCTGATTGTTAACAGCTTTACCACACAATACCAATCCGCCCCAATCTCCTCTGTCACGAGAACCAATTGGTTTTGCTGAAGTCATAACAACTGGGTTAGATACTGTTCCCTCGATTTGAATGTAACCACCTCTTTCAATAATGATCGTTGCATATTGTCTTGGGGATGATTGTGAGTTTGCCTGTCCACGGATAACTGTACCTGCAGGGATAATCAATTTACCACCATTTCTAACCACAACTAAACTACGTAGCAAATAAACCTTTGCTGGGTCTAATGTTAGTGTTGCAGTGATGTTAACTTCACCCAAAGGACTGCTTAAAGTGTTTGTGTCACTTACAGTTCCATAAGGTGCATTTTTAGGATTCCATTGGGTCCATGTCTTTGTCCAATCTTTGACTGAACTCGACTCAAGAGCCCCGATGTAGTTTACCTTCTCAAAAAATTGAGCTTCCGAGGAAGAGACGAAGCCGAGTGAGGCAACGAGAATTAGAATTAGTTTTTTCATAGTTTTTTTTTATTTTATTTACTGTTTATATAGTCTTTGTGGACACCTAAAATTTCCAGCTAAAGGGTGGTTTAGACGATCATTAACAATAAAATAACACTGGATTGACGTAAAAGCATAAATTTAAGAATAATGCAGCCAATATCCAGCGTCTTTGAGGTAATACTCCCGGTTGTTTCGATTCAGCCAGTTGAACCAGATAAGCTTAACCATCCTCCAGTATCCAAACTTTCTAAATCTCCTGTCGTCCTGTGTAATCAAATCGGTGATCAGCAGAAATTTATTGGGGCTAACCTTCTTGCTCAGCAGCCAGTCCTCGGTGTGCTTGACCTCTTCGTCGTAGCCTCCAAGCTCGTCAAATTTCTCCTTCTTGACGAGGGTGAATGCCCCTATCGCAAACGGTTCTCTTCTGCTCAGCCATCTGGTGGAAATTCTGTTTAGGAAGAACAGGAGAGAAGCTCTGATGTTGGTGTCTCCCCGATGGACCGGGGTCGTCGACAGCATATCATAGTCTCCCTTCTTCATCTGCTCTAGACAGTCGAGCAAACTAAATTTATGGGTAAAAGTAACATCTGCATCTACAAACAGAATGTACTCCGTCTTTGATAAAAAAGCCCCTTGATTTCTTCCTCTTGCCGGAAGTCCTCCTGGAGCAATCTCCAATTTCAGTCCAAGCTGATAGGCGGAATTTCTTGCCTCTTCAACTGTTCGATCCGTGGATTTTGCATCCGCTAAAATGATTTTGGTGGCTCCTACTCCTTGAAGACTAATCTCTTCTAGAAGTCGTCCAATGTACTCCTCTTCATTTCTACAGGGGATGACGATGGTTAATTCTTTCTCCATGGTTATAAACTGAAATTGTGTTGTATTCGGGGTTGTAAATTGTCTTGGTCCTATTTTCAACATAGTCCCCAGTGTTGACGTATCTCACCCCGTCGATCTTTTTGTCTGCTGGGTTGTGGAGGTGACCACAGACCACAGTGT
>SESB01002693.1_pt1 | contig 10080 bp, 7 predicted proteins | sample 3171441 | NCBI WGS metagenome assembly SESB01 (sample SAMN06051867, study PRJNA518727) | freshwater metagenome | biome: subpolar coniferous forest; feature: holomictic lake; material: water; isolation source: holomictic Lake 227, 6 m depth | place: Canada: near Kenora, Ontario | collected 2014-07-08...
GCTTCTTTCGCAATCTGATTAAGTTGTTCGCGAGATTCACCGAGGGCTTTGTGATTACGAAGAGCGACCAAGACTTGCTGCACGGTTTCTTCATCTTCAATCGGTGCAGACAGGAGTTGTTGCAGTTCTAGATCTGATGAATCTGTTGATTTCATGACATTTAGTGTGACCAGCGTTGGAACACCTTCACGTAAATCTGTTCCAGGAGTCTTTCCTGATTGATTAGATTCGCTGGCGATATCAATAACATCATCAGCTAATTGAAAAGCCACACCAATCTTTTCCCCAAAGACTGTGACAGTGTCTGTTATTGCTGCCGGTGCACCTGAAACCATTCCGCCATATCGCGCACTTGCCGCAATTAATGAGCCAGTCTTATCTGCAACAACTCGCAAATAATGTTCGAGTGGATCCTGGCCAGGGTTTGGTCCCTGAGTCTCCATAATCTGACCGATTACTAAGCGTTCAAAAGTACGTGCCTGTAAACGGACCGCTTCTGGACCAAGATCTGCTAAAAGATCGGAGGATTTTGCGAAGAGAAAATCACCAGTCAAAATTGCAATGGTATTTCCCCATCGCATGTTCGCACTTTCAACTCCGCGACGTAATGGTGCTTCATCCATTACATCGTCGTGATACAACGTCGCAAGGTGAGTAATTTCGCATGCAACGGCTGCGGCAATAACTCCTTGGCCGGTTGGGTCACCATATTGAGCGGTCAAAAGAGTCAAAAGTGGGCGTAAACGCTTGCCACCGGCAGCGACTAAGTGGTGGGCGGTTTCATCAACAAATGGATATTCACTATGAGTGTGACTACGTAGCAGGGATTCAACTTCAGCCATCTGGCCGATAAGAACCGCCTCTAACGCTGGCGCAACGTTGGGAATGCCAAATGATGACATTAGCGAATGAAGGTTGCGAGATCTGAGATGAAGTTAAGAACTGGAGCCGGGAATACACCCAAGGCAATTGTTACTACCAGAGCGAAGATGACTGTGATCGAAGTAAGAGATGATGGGATTTCAACGCTTGTGCCATCTTCAACTGGATCAGTGAAGAACATTAAAACAATAACGCGAATGTAGAAGAAAGCCGCGATTGCACTTGAAAGTACACCGGCAATTACAACTGCTGTTGCTCCGCTTTCATATGCTGCAGAGAAGATTGCAAACTTTCCAATAAATCCACTTGTTAATGGAATACCTGCAAATGAAAGTAGGAAGAAGGCAAATGCTGTAGCTACCCAAGGTGAGCGTTTTCCTAAGCCCTTCCAGCGATTGAGGTCAGTAACTTCACCAGCGGAATCGCGAACCAATGTCACAATCGCAAAGCCACCAACTGTGGCAATACCATAAGCAAACAAGTAGAAGATTGAAGCTTCAAGACCTGCCTTATTTAAAGCAATTACACCTGAGAGTAAGAAACCTGCATGTGCGATAGATGAGTAGGCCAACATGCGCTTTACGTCGCGCTGAGCAATTGCAACTAGAGATCCAAAAAGCATCGTAATAATTGCGATGATGACAAGCATTGGCGACCATGACCATTGTGCATTTGCAAATGAAGTGTAATAAATACGAAGCATCGCGCCGAAAGCAGCCACCTTGGTAGCTGCAGCCATAAATGCAGTTACCGGAGTTGGGGCACCTTGATATACATCAGGTGACCAAGCATGGAATGGAAATGCGCCAACTTTAAAGAGCAGACCAACTGAGAGAAATGCAATTCCGATAAGTAAGAAGACGTCGTTTCCACCGCCGCCTACAACTGCATCGCGGATGCCAGCGAAAGTGATTGACGATGAATAACCATAAAGAAAAGCCGCACCAAATAGGAAGAAAGCCGAGGAAAAAGCACCCAATAGGAAGTATTTGAGCGCAGCTTCCTGAGATGCCAAACGGCGGCGGCGTGAAAGTCCGGCCATCAAATACAACGGTAATGAAAGCATTTCAAGGGCTACAAATAATGTAATCAAATCACTTGAGATTGGGAACAAAAGCATTCCAGCTACAGCAAAGAGAGTAAGTGGATAAACCTCAGTTACTTGATTGCCGGTCTGCAAAGCATGACGCTCTTCGTCAGAACCTGGCAAGGCAGCTGCAAGAGCGGTGAAGTGCTCTGTATCTGCAATGAGGAAAACTGAGATGATAGAAATAATAATAATAGAAGCTTGCATCAACACTGCAGGGCCATCGATGACAACCGATCCCATTGCAGCAGTCATTGATTGCTCGTTACGAATTCGCCAAACCTGAACTAGTGCAAGGACCAGTGAACCGAGTGTGACGCTCAGTTGCGTTATTGGTCGTAGCGCTTTAGATACAAATGCTTCCACCAGCACGCCAATGAGCGCTGCACCTAGCAGAATTAAGATTGGTGAAAGAAGGGTGTAATTAAGGACTGGTGCGCTGAATTCCATTATTTATCACCATTCGTGGGAGCTGGATCTGTAAAGCCCATTTGAGCAATCACATGTGCAGATGCTGGATTAATAACTTTAAGAAGTGGCGACGGATAGAAACCAAGCGCGATGATGATTGCAATAACTGGTGCAATTGCAATTTTTTCGCGAAGGTTTAGATCACTTAGGTTTTCATTTCCAGGTGTGGTTGGTCCGTGTAACGCTTTTTGTACTGGAATCAAGATATACAAAGCCGCTAACACGATTCCAAATGTTGCAATAACTGCATGCACTGGATAGCGCGTAAATGTTCCGACAAGAACTAAGAATTCGCTAACGAAGCTGGACATTCCTGGAAGTGCAAGAGATGACATTCCAGCTAAGAAGAAAGACCAGGCCATAACTGGGGTTACTCGTTGCAGGCCACCAAAGTCGGCGATCGTTGAGGATCCGCGACGTGAAATCATCCAGCCACCAACTAAGAAGAGAGCCGCGGTTGAGAAACCATGGTTAAACATGTACAGAACTGCTCCGCTATGGCCCTGAGAGGTCATTGCGAAGATTCCCATAGTGATAAAACCAAAGTGAGATATTGATGTAAATGCGATTAAACGCTTTAGATCGCGTTGGCCAATTGCAAGGAATGCACCATAAACAATTGAAATTACCGCGAGCACCAAAATCATTGGAGTAAATGTCTTGCTGGCATCAGGAAATAATGTTAAGCAGTAGCGGATCATTCCAAATGTTCCGACTTTATCTAGAACACCCAATAACAAAACAGATGTTCCGGGAGTTGCAGATTCAGCAGCATCCGGCAGCCATGTGTGTAGAGGCCAGAGTGGCGCTTTAATCGCAAAGGCGATGAAGAAGCCAAGGAATAAGAAGTTCTGAGTTGTGGAACTCATCTGAAGTTGTGAAAGGGCGGCAAGATCAAAAGTATGTCCACCTTGATTGCCTGACATTACGTAAAGAGCAATGATTGATGCCAGCATCAATAAACCACCGAAGAGGCTGTAAATCAAAAACTTAACTGCAGCTGCTGACCGTTGACCAGTTCCGTAACCTCCAATAAGGAAGTACACGGGAATCAACATCGCTTCGAATATCACGTAGAACAAGAACACATCTGTTGCCGCAAATACGCCAATCATCATCGTTTCAAGAACAAGAATAAGAATGTAGAAAGTTTTAACCGACCAACGACCACCATGGGCTTCGTTCCAACCAGCTAAGACAACGATTGGCGCCAGAACAGTTGACATCAAAATCAACACAAGTGCCATTCCATCGATGCCCAGGGCAAAGTTAATTCCAAAGGATGGGATCCATGAATACTTTTCAACAAATTGAAGATCCACGTTATCGCGCTGGAAGTTAACAGCCATTGCGATAGTTGCCACTGCTACCACCAAAGTTGTGGCTAGGGCTACTTGCTTTGTAAGCGTTTCCTTAGACTTTGGAGTAGCGCCCACAGCAATTGAGCCGATAATTGGCAAGAACATTAACAACGTTAATGAATTCATTATTGAACCACCACCCAAATCGCTGCAATAAGTAAGGCTGCTCCGATAAGGATTAGCGCGGCATAGCTACGTACAAATCCTGTTTGCATTCCGCGCAAAATCGAGCCAGAACCAAGGGCTAATCGACCAACACCTCGAACCGCGCCATCAATAACGGCTTCATCGGTTTTAACCAAGACTGTTGTCAACTGCTGGCCGGGGCGCATAAAGACTGCTTCGTTGAAGCGATCTTGCATCAAGTCTTGACGAGCAATCTTGGTAAATACTGAAACATCTTCGGGGGCAACTGATGCGACTTCTTGACGTGAGTACTTCAAGAATGCAATTGCAACTCCGATTGCAACCATTAACAAAGCAAGAGCTGAGACAACGATGGGTTTCATTAATTCAGAATGTTCGCCATGTTCAGCAAAGAGCGGTGATAACCAGTTAACAAGAGCATCGCCGCGGCTGAGTAAGAATCCAGATGTCACCGATCCAACTGCAAGTACTGCCATTGGTAGCCACATTAGTAATGGAGATTCATGAGGATGAACTTCTTCATCCCAGCGAGATTTGCCAGTAAATGTCAGAATCATTACGCGGGTCATATAGAAAGCTGTTATTCCTGCACCTAGCAATGTGACGGTTCCCAAGATGATTCCCTTAGTGCCGCCAGAGTTAAATGCAGTTTCAATAATCATGTCTTTCGAATAAAAGCCAGCAAATGGAGGAACTCCAAGAATTGCTAAGTAGCCAAGACCAAATGTCGCAAATGTAATAGGCATGAACTTTCGAAGCGCACCGTACTTACGCATATTTACTTCATCATTCATTCCATGCATTACTGAACCTGCACCAAGGAACATTCCAGCTTTGAAGAAACCATGAGTCAGCAAGTGCATGATTGCAAATGCATAACCAACTGGGCCAAGTCCTGCACCCAAGATCATGTAACCAATCTGCGACATTGTCGAGGCAGCTAGGGCCTTCTTAATGTCATCTTTTGCCGTACCGATAAGGGCACCGAACATCAAAGTAATTGCTCCAACGATTACAACTAGAAGTTGCGCAGTAGGGGCGGCATCAAAGATGAAGTTTGAGCGAGTAATTAAGTAGACACCGGCAGTAACCATTGTCGCCGCGTGGATCAAGGCTGAAACCGGGGTTGGGCCTGCCATTGCGTCGCCAAGCCATGCCTGCAGCGGGAATTGAGCTGATTTACCAGTAGCTGCAACAAGTAACATGATGCCGATTGCAGTTAATGCAGCGGTTGATGCATGACCGGAAGCTGCTTTGATTCCTTCAAATGAAACTGTTCCAAGAGTTGCAAAAGCAATCATGATTGCAAAGGAAAGTCCCATGTCACCAATACGGTTCATGACAAATGCCTTCTTTGACGCTGTTGCATATGCTGGCTTTTGATTCCAGAAACCAATCAAAAGGTAAGAGGCAAGGCCTACGCCTTCCCAGCCAACATAGAGATTGAGATAGCTATTGCCCAGAACTAATAAGAGCATGGCTGCAATAAAGAGGTTGAGGTAGGCAAAGAAACGTCGACGGTCATGATCATGTGACATATAAGAAATTGAGTAGATGTGGATCAGAGTTCCGACACCGGTAATTAGAAGAACGAAACAGATTGAAAGTTGATCCAGGAGTAGACCTGCATCAACGTTAAAAGTTCCAACTGAGATCCACTCAAAAAGTTTTTGAGTTACTGGGCGAGCTTCATTTGAACGTCCAAGCATCTGTGAGAGTTGATACAGACCAACACCAAAAGCTGAGGCCGACATCAAGGTTCCAAGGATGTGTCCCCATTTGTCAGCTCGACGGCCGGCAAGAAGCAAAATTGTTGCACCTAATAAAGGAAGTGCGATTAAGTAAACGAGGCCATTAGAAGTCGTCATTTTTATCGCTTCAACAAACTAGCATCATCAACTGATGCCGATCGGCGTGATCGATAAATCGTCACGATAATTGCCAGACCCACCACTACTTCGCAAGCAGCTACCACCATCGTAAAGAAGGCAACAACCTGACCATTGAGATCGCCATTGATTCTGGAGAAAGTTACAAAAGCTAAATTTGCTGCGTTAAGCATAAGCTCGATACACATGAAGACAACGATTGCATTGCGACGAACTACAACTCCTACCGCGCCGATAGTGAAAAGCAGGGCTGCTAGATATAAATAATTAGCTGCATCCATTTACTTCTCCTCCCCTGCGCTTGTATCAACTTTGCCGAGTTCAAAGCTTCCGGAATTCAACATGTCGCCACGTGCTTCCAACGTTGCGTTGATTGAGTTTTGTGCTGGAGTTCCATCTGGCAAGAGTGCTGGAACGTCAACTGCATTGTGTCGAGCAAACACGCCAGGGCCTGGAAGACCTGCAGCATTTGCAAGTGATTTCCCGCGGAATCGCTGGGTTGAAAGTTGGCGTTGAGTAGGACGGGTTTGAATTCGTTGGTGATGTGCAAGAACCATTGCGCCAAGGGCGGCTGTAATTAGAAGCGCAGATACAACTTCAAATGGCCAAACATATGTTGAAAATAGGAGCTGAGCTAAACCCTTAACGTTCCCATTGGAATTTGCTGAATCGAGTCCAATAGCACCTCGACCTAAAGTTGCCCGGCCAATAAGTGAAACCATTAATCCACCAAAGCCAACTGCTGCTGTTATCGCAATTGGTCGGAGGCCAGTAATCGTTTCTGAAAGTGAATCAGATGAATCAACACCAACTAACATAAGAATAAAGAGAAATAGCATCATGACTGCGCCGGTGTATACAACGATCTGAACAATTCCAAGGAATAGAGCGTCCTGGGCAATGTAGAAGAAGGCTAAGTTGATCATCACTGATGCCATCAAGATTGCAGAGTGAACTGCTTTCTTAACAAGCAACATACCAAGGGCAGCTACAACTGTTAGAGGCGCCAAAATCCAAAACATTACCGCTTCAGGAGTTTGCGTTTGTCCAACTGCGAGAGCTAAGTCAATCATTTACTTCACATCCTGAGATGGGTGTGCTTCCTTCACATCACCCTTGTAATAATTACTGTCATCCATATCTGGATACATGGGATGCGGAGGCATCAACATTCCCTGACGAAGCGGCGCCAGTAGATCTTCTTTTTCGAAAATTAACTTGGTTCGTGAATCATCAGCAAGTTCATACTCATTTGTCATTGTCAACGCACGAGTTGGGCAAGCTTCAATACAAAGTCCGCAGAAAACACATCGGAGATAGTTAATTTGATAGACCTTGCCGTAGCGCTCTCCTGGAGACATCTGATTGTCTTTAGTGTTATTCGCGCCTTCAACATAAATCGCATCGGCTGGGCATGCCCATGCACAGAGTTCGCAACCAATACATTTTTCTAAGCCATCAGGGTGGCGATTGAGTTGATGGCGACCGTGGAAACGCTCTTGAGTAGGTGCCTTGACCTCTGGATATTCAACGGTAAGTGTCTTCTTGAATATCTTTGAAAACGGAACCCAAAAACCTTTGAGGTGGCCGAATAATCCAACGGATTCACCAGTCTCCATTTGAGTGAAAGGGACATCATTTACAGATATCTCTTTCTTTTTTAGCGGTTCGAGTTGCTCAGACATGATCGCCTCCCTTACCGGCATGTGAAACATTGATGCTTGAAACACTCATTGGAATCGTTGGAACTGCAAATGATGGCTCTGAGACTTCGACTTCGTAAGACTCAAGCTTCTTTTTCCTAGCCTTATCAAAGCCAAGATTGACTGCCATAACGAGCAAGACCACTGCGCTTGCAAAGCCAACAACGTAAACACGCGGGGCACCTTGTAGTGACATCGTGCGAAGAGTTGCAACGACCAGTACCCAGAGAATTGAAACTGGAATTAAAATCTTCCAGCCGAACTGCATGAACTGGTCATAGCGAAGGCGTGGCAATGTTCCTCGAAGCCAAACAAATACGAAGAAGAAAACTAGAACCTTTGAGAAGAACCAAAATGCAGTAAACCATCCGCCAAGCCATGATTCAGTGAATCCAAGGCCAGGCAATGCGTGATATCCGCCAAGGAATAAGGTCGTAGCTAACGCTGAAACCGCGATGATATTTACATACTCGGCAAGGAAAAAGAGTGCGAATTTCAGTGATGAGTATTCAGTGTGGAATCCACCAACGAGTTCGCCTTCAGCTTCAGCCAAGTCAAATGGGGCACGGTTTGTTTCACCGACCATAGAAATTGCATAGATTGCAAAAGATGGGAACAACACAACGCCGTACCAAGCCGTTGACTGCGCGGCAACAATGTCAGATGTTGACATAGAACCTGCATAAATAAAGACCGCAACAAGTGAAAGTCCCATTGCAACTTCATAAGAAATTACTTGTGCGCTTGAACGTAATCCGCCAAGAAGTGGATAAGTAGAACCGGAAGACCAACCAGCCAGAACGATTCCATAAACTCCTACTGAAGCAATTGCTAATACATAGAGAACACCAACTGGAAGATCAGTTAACTGCATAGCGGTTGTATGGCCAAAGAGAGAGACTTTGCCGGTTATTGGAATTACAGCAAAAGACATAAAACACGTTGTTGCACTGATGATCGGTGCAATAACAAAGACAATTTTGTCGGCAGCAGCGGGAATGAGATCTTCCTTAAGTGCCAACTTCACACCATCAGCCAATGCCTGGATCAAACCAAATGGTCCGACTCGGTTAGGGCCTGGACGTTCTTGCATACGACCAACTAAACGTCGCTCGCCCCACACGGACATGAGTGTTAAAACTACGCAGAAAATAAAGACTAATAGCGCCTTGATTGCAATGATGGCGCCAGAATCTGCACCAATGAGCTCTGCTGTTGTCATGCCTTCACCACCGTCACTACTGCGCCATGTGCAACGCCTAGGTTTATAAGTAATTGAGAGCCTCGCGAATTACGTGGTGCCCATATTGCATCGTCATGAATATCTTCAACAAGTGCGCTCAGAGTTACTGAGCCAAGTTCAGTAGAAATCTTTAATTGGTCACCATCGACAACACCTAAAGCTTCGGCACGATTTGGTGAGATAACTGCAACGGTTTTGCGTGCAGTACCAGCGAGATTTTCTTCACCTTGCTGCAAAGTTCCAAGATCGAGCAAACGGCGCCAAGAAGTTAAAACAAATTGATCTCCACTAACAGCGTTTTTAGAAACCGGAGAGACTTTATTCAAGGTTGCTCGAGCACCCTCCCATTTACCAAGAGATGCAATCTCTTTAATAGCTGAAGTTACAGTTGCAAGGTTTACGCCCTCACCCATTTCTTCGGCAATCATTGAAAGGATGCGAAGGTCACTTCGATTCAGTGAATCATTGACTGCTGCATCAAATGAACGTGCGCGACCTTCCCAGTTAAGGAATGACCCACTCTTTTCAGTTACTGCAGCAACTGGCAAAACAACATCCGCTCGCTGCGTTACAGCACTTGATGCGATTTCAAGGCAGACAACAAATGCCTTTTCAAGGGCGGCTAAAGCAGCTTGACTGTTTTCACCATCAAGAGGATCAACACCACCAACAAGTAAGGCGCCAATTTCTCCGGCGTTAACTGCAGCATAAATCTCTGAGGTGCTTTTACCGATTTCACTTGGCAGCGACTCTGTACTCCATACAGCGGCAATATCTACTCGTGCAGATGCATCACTTACCGGGCGTCCACCTGGCAAGAGATTTCCAATTGCACCTGCCTCAAGTGCTCCGCGTTCACCTGCGCGACGTGGAATCCATGCGATTTTTGCACTGCTTGAATCAGCTAACGCTGCTACGGCGCTTAGTAATCCAGCACTTTCAGCTGCGCGTTCGCCAACTAAAATCACTGATTTTGCTGTTAATGCCTGTGAAGCAACGGCTGCCGCTTCTTGACCTGGAGCAACTTTTACAAATTCACCTTTGAGCTTTTCAACGCCGATGGAAAGTTTGGTTGCTACTGAAGTTACCTTCAATGCACGCTTTCGAACTTGTTTATTTAAACGCAAGAAAACAATTGGTGATTCTTCTTCTGGCTCAAAGCCGACCAGAAGAATTTGATCTGCGCGATCGATATCTATGTAAGTTGTGGATGAACCAACTACATGAGCTGCAAGAAATTCGCGTTCTTCATCTGATGAAAGACGTGAACGGAAATCAATATCGTTTGTACCAAGTG
>SESB01002695.1_pt1 | contig 10077 bp, 5 predicted proteins | sample 3171441 | NCBI WGS metagenome assembly SESB01 (sample SAMN06051867, study PRJNA518727) | freshwater metagenome | biome: subpolar coniferous forest; feature: holomictic lake; material: water; isolation source: holomictic Lake 227, 6 m depth | place: Canada: near Kenora, Ontario | collected 2014-07-08...
CACCCCCGCCGCGAGGCCCTCGCCCGCTTCGGCTTCGTCGCTTCCGTCGAAGACGGCAGCCGCTGGGAACGCGATTTCCGCGTGTCGAGCGCACGTGAAGCCGCCACTGCCGCCGCTGACCTTCTGTCGCTGCTGACCGATGTTTTCGGCTATGACGGCACCAGCGCCCTCCACTACTGCCTGAGCCAGGGCCAGCGCGCCGAGTTGGCGCCGCTCTACCGCACCCTCAGCCCGGAAGATTTGCGCAAGCTGTTGCATGGCTGGGGCTACCGCGCCGAGGTCGGTACCACCGTTAGCGGCAATGCGGTGATCCGCACCGGGGCCGGCGGCTTCAAGTTCCATATTCTGTTCACCTGGCCGGCCCGGGAGGGCCCGTTCTTCGGCTGCCTCAATTTTGTGACGGTATTCATCGGCCGGCCCAATCTGACGCTGGCGGTGGTCAACGAGATCAGTCGCACCTCCCGCTTCGCCCGACTCTACCTAGACGAAGAGAACGACCTCATCCTGGAGCGCGACGTCGCGCTTACCGGGGGCGTCTCAGCCGCCTACCTCCAGGAGTGCCTGCTCGACTGGAGTTGCATGATGGACTCGGTGACCAAGAAGCTGGAGCGTCTGGTTGAGCCCCCGGAGGCTGCTCCCGTGGTCCTTCACTGAGGCCCGGAGGCGAGTCCGGCCTCCCGCGAATCCAAAATGCGACCTGGACCGATTCCAGTCCGTCCTCCCCGGCGCGCTCTTCCGCCCATTGCGGCGTTTTGTCGCCCCGCCTCACGCCGCCCTTTAACTTCTCGGCAATTGGGAGAAGAGTACTCGATCATGGAGGCATGCGGTTCGTTCACTACGACTCGAGGATTCGGCGGGGATTTTTCCCTTCGGAACGCCTCGGGGCGCAGCGCGTGAAGCCTTGGCCGCCGCGACCCTGTAAACTTTGGAATAGCTTTGTTGCGTCCGCAGGTTACCCTTGCTCCGCTTGAGAAAACGCGGTACCTACCGGCCGAACTGCGAGGGCGGTCCGGGGCGATTCCAGCGTCGCCGGCAGCAGACGAAATCGGCAAAAACCACACACTCGGGATATCGTTCCATGGCACGCAATAAGATTGCGCTCGTCGGTGCCGGCCAGATCGGCGGCACGCTGGCTTTGTTGGCCGGCCTTAAGGAACTCGGGGACATCGTCCTCTTCGACATTGCCGAGGGCATGCCCGCCGGCAAGGCGCTCGACCTCGCGCAGACCGCGCCGGTCGAGGGCTTCGACTCCAACCTCTCGGGCGGCAACGATTATTCGATCATCGCGGGTGCCGATGTCGTGATCGTCACCGCCGGCGTGCCGCGCAAGCCCGGCATGAGCCGCGACGACTTGATCGGCATCAACACCGGCGTCATGAACGCGGTGGGCGAAGCCATCAAGAAGCACGCTCCCAACGCCTTCGTCATCGTCATCACCAACCCGCTCGACGTCATGGTGTGGGTGTTGCAGCAGGCCTCCGGCCTGCCTGCCAACAAGGTGGTCGGCATGGCCGGCGTGCTCGACAGCGCCCGCTTCCGCCACTTCCTCGCCAGCGAATTCAAGGTTTCGGTGGAAGACGTCAACGCCTACGTGCTGGGCGGCCACGGCGACACCATGGTGCCGCTGGTCCGTCACTCCACCGTCGCCGGCATTCCGCTGGTGGATCTGGTCAAGATGGGATGGACCACCCAGGAGCGACTCGACGCCATCGTGCAGCGCACCCGCGACGGCGGCGCCGAGATCGTCGGCCTGCTCAAGACCGGCTCGGCGTTCTACGCCCCGGCTGCCTCGGCGATCCAGATGGCCGAGAGCTATCTCAAGGACAAGAAGCGGGTGCTGCCCGCCGCCGCCAACCTCAACGGCGAATACGGCCTCAAGGACATCTATGTCGGCGTCCCGGTCGTGATCGGTGCGGGCGGTGTCGAGCGCATCATCGAGTACAGCCTCAACGAGGCGGAAAAGAAAGAGTTCGACAACTCGGTCGGCGCCGTTCGGACGCTGGTCGACGTCGTCAAGAAGCTCCAGAGCGAAAAGAAAGCCTGATGCGGATGGGCGGGACCGGCCGAAGCCGGCCCCGCCTTTTTTCGCACCGGCAGCCTGTCTCAGTCGTGACGTGCCCGAAATCCTGGCCCAATCCTTTCACCACAAAAGACGGTCACCATGAATATCCATGAATATCAGGCCAAAAGCCTGCTGAAGAAGTACGGCGTCGCGGTGCCCCGCGGCGGCGTGGCCTACACTCCCCAGGAGGCCGAGGGCGTAGCCCGCGAACTCGGCGGCCCGGTTTGGGTCGTCAAGTCGCAGATTCATGCCGGCGGCCGTGGCGCCGGCAAGTTCAAGGACAACCCCGAAGGCAAGGGCGGCGTCCGCGTCGTCAAGTCGATCGAGCAGGTTGGCCGCGACACCCTCGAGATGCTCGGCCACGTGCTGATCACCAAACAGACCGGCCCCGAGGGCAAGGAAGTCAAGCGCGTCTACATCGAGGAAGGCTGCGACATCAAGCGCGAGCTGTATCTCTCGATGCTGATCGACCGCGGCACCTCGCGCGTCACCATCGTCGCCTCCACCGAAGGCGGCATGGCCATTGAGGACGTGGCCGAAGCCACCCCCGAAAAGATCATGAAGATCGCGGTCGACCCCGCCACCGGCATCCAGCAGTACCACGCGCGCAAGATCGCGTTCGGTCTCGGTCTCGAGGGCAAGCAGATTCAGGTCGCGACCAAGTTCCTGATCGCCATGTACAAGGCGTTCACCGACCTCGACGCCGCGATGGTGGAAATCAACCCGCTGGTCGTCACCGGCGAGGGCCAGGTCATTGCGCTCGACGCCAAGATGGGCTTCGACGACAACGCCCTGTTCCGCCACAAGGACATCGAGGAACTCCGCGACGAGTCCGAAGAGGACCCGGCAGAAATCGAAGCCAACCGCCACAGCCTCAACTACGTCAAGCTCGACGGTTCGATCGGTTGTATGGTCAACGGCGCCGGCCTCGCCATGGGCACGATGGACATCATCAAGCATTATGGCGGCGAACCGGCCAACTTCCTCGACGTCGGCGGCGGCGCCACCCGCGAGCGCGTCACCACCGCCTTCAAGCTCATCCTGTCGGATAAGAACGTCGAAGGCATTCTGGTCAACATCTTCGGCGGCATCATGCGCTGCGACGTCATCGCCGAAGGCGTCGTTGCCGCCGCCCGCGAAGTCGCTCTGCACGTGCCGCTGGTCGTCCGCCTCGAGGGCACCAACGTCGAGCTGGGCAAGAAAATCATGGCGGAGTCGGGCCTGCCGATCCTGTCGGCCGAAAACCTCGCCGACGCCGCTGAAAAGATCGTTAAGGCCGTGAAGGAGCGTGCATAATGGCTGTCCTGGTCAATTCCCAAACCAAGGTGATCTGCCAGGGCTTCACCGGCTCTCAGGGCACCTTCCACTCCGAGCAGGCGATCGCTTACGGCACCAAGATGGTCGGCGGCGTCTCCCCGGGTAAGGGCGGCACCACCCACCTCGACCTGCCGGTGTTCAACACTGTCGCCGAGGCCGTCCACAAGACCGGCGCCAACGCCAGCGTGATCTACGTCCCGCCGCCGTTCGCTGCCGACGCCATCCTCGAGGCGATCGACGCCGAAATCCCGCTGGTGGTTTGCATCACCGAAGGCATTCCGGTGCTCGACATGGTCACCGTCAAACGCGCCCTGGTCAATTCCAAGACCCGTCTGATCGGCCCGAACTGCCCCGGCGTCATCACCCCGGACGAGTGCAAGATCGGCATCATGCCCGGGCACATCCATCGCCGCGGCAAGATCGGCATCGTGTCCCGTTCGGGTACGCTGACCTACGAAGCGGTGGCCCAGACCACGGCCGCCGGCCTCGGCCAGACTACCTGCATCGGCATCGGTGGCGACCCCGTCAACGGCACCAACTTCGTCGACAGCCTGGAGCTGTTCCTGGCCGACGACGAGACCCAGGGCATCATCATGATCGGCGAAATCGGCGGTGACGCCGAGGTCAACGGCGCCGAGTTCCTGAAGGCGAACAACACCAAGAAGAAGCCGATCGTCGGCTTCATCGCCGGCCGTACGGCTCCTCCGGGACGCCGCATGGGCCACGCGGGTGCTGTGATCGGCGGCGGCCACGACACCGCCGACTACAAGATCGAGAAGCTGAAGGAGTGCGGCATCACCGTCGCCGAGACTCCGGCCAGCCTCGGCAGTGCCATGCTGAAGTTGATGAAGGGCTGATTTCCCGGCCCTGGTGACCGGTTCCGGATGCGCGGCCCCTGGGTTGCGCATCCGGATCGGACCCACCACTTGAGGGAAGGCGTTTCCGTTCCAATGCGGTTTCGGGGGGAGCCGGCGGACGGCGGCGAGGTTCAGGTTTCCCTGCAACACTTAAATCAGAGGACCCGGAAGCCATCACCGGGTCGGGATCATGACAGGATACTTCGAACAATCCTCGTTCCTTTACGGCGCCAACGCGACCTTCGTCGCCGAGCTGTACACCCGCTACCTCAGCAATCCCGCGTCGGTGGATCCGAGCTGGGCGGGGTTCTTCGCCGACATGAACGAGGACGGCCGGGCGATCCTCGACGAGTTGCGCGGCGCCTCCTGGGCGCCCAGCGACGGCAGCGTCATCGGCCAGGCCCGTGTCGGTGAAGATGCGCTGGCGCTTGCCGCCGCCCAGTCTCCGGCCCTGATGGCCGAGGGTGTCGGCGCTCTGCCCACCTTCTTCCAGGCCCACCAGTCGGTCGATCAGGTGCGCGGCGCCATCATCGACTCGTTGCGCGCTTTCATTCTGATCCGCATCTACCGCGTGCGCGGCCATCTCGAAGCCACGCTCGACCCGCTCGGGCTCGAGAAGCGCGAGCGCCACCCGGAATTGGACCCCGCCACCTACGGCTTCGGCCCCGGCGATTGGGACCGCCCGATCTTCATCAACTACGCCTTCGGGCTGGAGAGCGTGACACTGCGCCAGTTGATGGACATCCTGCGCAGCACCTATTGCGGCACCATCGGTGTCGAGTACATGCACATCCAGGATCCGGAGCAGAAGGCCTGGATTCAGGAGCGTATCGAGACCATCAAGAACCACACCAACTTCACGGTGAATGGCAAGCGCGCCATCCTCGAGCGGCTGACCGCCGCCGAGGGTTTCGAGCGCTTCCTGCAGATGAAGTACACCGGCACCAAGCGCTTCGGCCTCGATGGCGGCGAGTCGCTGGTGCCCGCCCTTGAGCAGATCATCAAGCGCGGCGGCCAGCTCGGTCTCAAGGACGTGGTGATCGGTATGCCCCACCGCGGCCGGCTCAACGTGCTCACCAATTTCATGAGCAAGCCGTTCCACATCGTGTTCTCTGAGTTCCAGGGCGGTTCGGCCACTCCGGAAGACGTCCAGGGCTCCGGCGACGTCAAATACCATCTCGGCACCTCCACCGAGCGCGATTTCGACGGCAACACCGTCTCGTTGTCGCTGACCCCCAACCCGTCGCATCTCGAAGCCGTCAACCCGGTGGTGCTGGGCAAGGTCCGCTGCAAGCAGATGCAGCGCGAGGACCATGACCGCACCCAGGTCGCAGGCCTGTGTCTCCATGGCGACGCCGCCTTCGCCGGCCAGGGGCTGGTTTCGGAAACCCTGATGCTATCGGAGCTGAAGGGCTACCGCACCGGCGGCACCCTGCACTTCATCGTCAACAACCAGATCGGCTTCACCACCAATCCCAGCTATTCGCGCTCGGGCCCCTACTGCACCGACGTGGCGAAGGGCATTCAGGCGCCGATCTTCCACGTCAACGGCGACGATCCGGAAGCAGTGGTGCACGTGTCGCGCATCGCCATCGAGTTCCGCCAGAAGTTCAAGAAGGACGTCGTGGTGGACATGTTCTGCTACCGCCGGCACGGGCACAACGAAGGCGACGAGCCAGCGTTCACCCAGCCGATCATGTACAAGAAAATTCGCCAGCATCCGACTACGCGCGAAATCTACGTCAAGCAGCTGGTCAAGGAAGCGGTGATCACCGAGGCCGAAGGCCAGCAGATGGTGGCCGACTTCCAGAAGAAGCTGGAAGCCGAGTATCAGGCCGCCACCGGCTACAAGCCCAACAAGGCCGACTGGCTGGAAGGCCGCTGGGCCGGAATGGTCGCCACCAGGGGCGAGGAAGACCACCGCTCCCATACCTCGGTGGACAAAGAGACCCTGCGCGAGATCGGCAAGGCGCTGACCAGCTACCCCGAAGGCTTCGACATCAACCCGAAGATCGCCCGCCAGCTCAAGCAGAAGGAAGAGATGTTCGAGTCCGGCGATGGCTTCGACTGGGGCACCGCCGAGGCGATGGCCTTCGGTTCGCTGCTGCTGGAAGGCAATCCGGTGCGCCTTTCGGGTCAGGATTGCGGCCGGGGCACCTTCTCCCAGCGTCATTCGGTGTTCCACGACCAGACCAACCAGGACCGCTACGTTCCGCTCAACCACATCAAGCCCAAGGAACAGGCGCTGTACGAGGTTCACGACAGCCCGCTGTCGGAATTCGCGGTGCTCGGCTTCGAGTACGGTTTCAGCCTCTCGGCCCCTTATGAATTGGTGCTGTGGGAAGGCCAGTTCGGCGACTTCGCCAACGGCGCCCAGACCATCATCGACCAGTTCATCAGCTCCGGCGAATCCAAGTGGCTGCGCATGTCGGGTCTGGTGATGCTGCTGCCCCACGGCTATGAAGGCCAGGGGCCCGAGCACTCCTCGGCCCACCCCGAGCGCTATCTGGCCCTCTGCGCCGAGGACAACATCCAGGTCTGCAACATCTCGACTCCGGCCAACTACTTCCACGCCCTGCGCCGGCAGATGCGGCGCAAGATCCGCAAGCCGCTGGTGATCTTCACCCCGAAGTCGCTGCTGCGGCACAAGCTCTGCGTCTCCAAGCTCAGCGATTTCACCGTCGGCACCGGCTTCCAGCGGGTGCTGCGCGACGAAACCGCCGATCTGGTGGCGGGCGAAAAGGTCAAGCGGGTCGTGCTCTGCACTGGCAAGGTCTACTACGAACTGCTGCAGGAGCGCGATGCCCGCGGCATCAAGGACGTGGCTCTGGTCCGGGTCGAGCAGCTCTACCCGCTGCCGCTGACGCCGTTGACCAACGAGCTGCGCAAGTACCCCAACGCCGACGTGGTCTGGTGCCAGGAGGAGCCCGAGAACATGGGCTACTGGACCTACATCGACCGCCGGATCGAAGGCGTGCTGGCACCGCTGGACGTCAAGGCCAAACGCCCCATCTATGTCGGGCGTCCGGGCTCGGCCTCTCCGGCCACCGGCTTGGCCAAGACCCACAACAAGGAACAGGCCAAGCTGGTCAACGACGCCCTGACGGTGAAGTGACCTTACGGTGAAATGACGGTGTCGGGCCATAGCGCCCGGCACCAGGATCAACTCAGGCAAGAACCTGCATTCTCGAGGAATTCGTGATGGCGACGGAAATCAAGGTCCCCACACTGGGCGAATCGGTAACCGAGGCTACCGTGGCGCGGTGGCTCAAGCCCCTGGGCGCGACGGTCGCGGTGGATGACGCGTTGGTCGAACTGGAAACCGACAAGGTGACCCTCGAGGTCAACGCCACCGCCGCCGGCACGCTGAGCCAGATTCTTGCGCCGGAAGGGTCCAACGTCGGTGTCGGCGCCGTGCTCGGCGTGATCGGCGAAGCCGGGGCGGGTGTTGCCGCTCCCGCCGCTGCCGCCCCTGCCCCGGCCGTTGCCGCCGCAGTGGCGAGCGTGGACGCCAGCGACGTGCTCTCGCCGGCCGTGCGCAAGCTGATCGACGACAACAAGCTCGACGCCTCGAAGATTCCCGCCAGCGGCAAGGACGGCCGTCTGACCAAGGAAGACGTGCAGACCTACCTCGCCAAGCCGGCGGCCGCTCCCGCCCCGGCCCCGGTGGCAGCACCGGCGCCCCGCCCGGCCCCGCCCGCGCCCAAGCCGGCGGCTCCCTCGGGTCCGCGTGCCCGCGCCGATCGCGAAGAGCGGGTGCGCATGACCCGTCTGCGTCAGCGCATCGCCGAGCGCCTCAAGGACGCCCAGAACACCGCCGCCATGCTCACCACCTTCAACGAAGTGGACATGAGCAACCTGCTGGCGCTGCGCAACCAGTATAAGGACAAGTTCGAGAAGAAGCACGGCGGCGTCAAGCTCGGCTTCATGTCGTTCTTCGTCAAGGCCGCGGTCGCCGCTCTCAAGGAGCTGCCGGCGGTCAACGGCGAGATCGACGGCAACGATCTCGTCTACAAGAACTACTACGACATCGGCGTCGCCGTCGGCACGCCCCAGGGTCTGGTAGTTCCGGTTCTGCGCGATGCCGACACCCTGAGCTTCGCCGGCATCGAAAAGGCGATCGGCGAGTTCGGCAAGAAGGCCCGCGACGGCAAGCTCTCGATGGACGAGATGAGCGGCGGCACCTTCACCATCTCCAACGGCGGCGTTTACGGCTCGCTGATGTCGACCCCGATCATCAACCCGCCGCAGTCGGCCATTCTGGGCATGCACAAGACCCAGGACCGGCCGGTGGCCATCGGCGGCAAGGTGGAAATCCGCCCGATGATGTATCTGGCGCTCAGCTATGATCACCGCATCATCGACGGCCGCGAGGCGGTGACCTTCCTGGTCCGCGTCAAGGAAGCCATCGAAGACCCGCAGCGTTTGTTGCTTGAGGTCTAAAGTAAGTGGGGTCTGGGGCCTGCGGCCCCAGTGGGGTCCAGGGGCAACGCCCCTGGTCGCCGAAGGCAAGGGGCTCCGCCCCTTGACCCCGCCAAAGGCCGGCGGCCTTTGGAAACCATGACTTAAAAGGTTTCAGCAATGTCCGCACAATCCTTCGATGTCGTCGTGATCGGCGCCGGCCCCGGCGGCTATGTCGCCGCCATTCGCGCAGCCCAGCTTGGCCTCAAGACCGCAGTGGTCGAGAAGTGGGATACCCTCGGCGGCACCTGCCTCAACGTCGGCTGCATTCCCTCGAAGGCGCTGCTGGTCAGCTCCGAGAAGTTCGACGAGGCCAAGCATCACCTCGCCCAGCACGGCGTCAAGGTCGACGGCGTCGGCCTCGACCTCGCGGCACTGATGGCCCACAAGACCAAGGTGGTCAAGGACCTCACCGGCGGCATCGAGTTCCTCCTCAAGAAGAACAAGGTGACGTGGCTGAAGGGCCTCGGCCGCCTCACCGGCCCCGGCGCCCTTGAGGTCGTCGGCAAGGACGGCACGGCGCAGCCGGTGACCGCCAAGAGCATCATCATCGCCACCGGCTCGGAAGTGACGCCGCTGCCGGGCGTGACCATCGACGAAAAGCGCGTCGTCTCCTCCACCGGCGCCCTCAAGCTGCCGGAAGTGCCGAAGAAGCTGGTGGTGGTTGGCGCCGGCGTCATCGGTCTGGAACTGGGCTCGGTTTGGAAGCGCCTGGGCGCCGAGGTGACGGTGGTGGAGTTCCTCCCCCGTATCCTCCCCGGCATGGATGCCGAGCTGGCCAGCTCGGCCCAGAAGATTCTCACCAAGCAGGGCCTGAGCTTCAAGCTGTCGACCAAGGTCACGGCGGCGGTGTCCAGCGACACCGGCGTCACCCTGACCCTGGAGCCGGCAGCCGGCGGTGCGGCGGAGAAGATCGAGGCCGATTACGTGCTGGTGGCCATCGGCCGCCGCCCCTACACCGAAGGGCTGGGGCTGGAGACGGTGGGCATCGAGAAGGACGGCCGCGGCCGCATCAAGACCGACAAGCACTTCCAGACCCAGGTCAAGGGCATCTACGCCATCGGCGACGTCATCGAGGGTCCGATGTTGGCCCACAAGGCGGAAGACGAAGGCGTGGTGGTGGCCGAGATCATCGCCGGCCAGTCGGGTCACATCAACTACGACGCCATTCCCGGCATCGTCTACACCACCCCCGAGATCGCCACCGTCGGCAAGACCGAGGAGCAGCTCAAGGAAGCGGGCGTCGCCTACAAGTCCGGCAAGTTCCCGTTCTCGGCCAACGGCCGGGCGCGGGCGATGGCTTCGGCGGACGGGTTCGTCAAGGTGTTGGCCGATGCCAAGACCGACCGCGTACTCGGCGTTCACATCCTGGGGCCGGAT
>SESB01002698.1_pt1 | contig 10074 bp, 8 predicted proteins | sample 3171441 | NCBI WGS metagenome assembly SESB01 (sample SAMN06051867, study PRJNA518727) | freshwater metagenome | biome: subpolar coniferous forest; feature: holomictic lake; material: water; isolation source: holomictic Lake 227, 6 m depth | place: Canada: near Kenora, Ontario | collected 2014-07-08...
GAAAGGTGACGGGGCCTCTATCGCAACGGCCCCATCACCTTTTCGATGCGCTGCTTGAGGGTGGCGACGCTGATCGGCTTGACGATGTAGTTGTTGACCCCGGCCTGCAGCACCGACTGCACCGTCTCGGCGTCGGCGTTGCCGGTGATCATGATGAAGGGCAGCTTCTTGGTCAGCGGGTTGGCCCGCACTGCCTTGAGCAGGTCGAGGCCGCTGCCGTTGTCCATGTTAAAGTCGGAAAGGATCAGGTCGTACTTCTGATCCTTCAGCATGCCGAGGGCGGTCTTGGCCGAATCGGCCTGGAAGACGCGGGTGATGTTCAAGGTCTTGAGGTGGCCCTGGACGATCCAACGCATGGTCTCCTGATCGTCGACCACGAGCACGCGCAGGGCGGCGGGTGAAGGCATGGTCTTATCCTCCCGATTTCGATCCGGGCAAACCCGGTTCGTTGAAAATGGCCGCGGCGATCTTGGGCAGCGGCAAGACAAGGGTGGCGGCGTTCATCTCCTGGGCCGCCCGCGGCATGCCGAAGACGGTCGAGGTCTGTTCATCCTGGGCGATGGTGACGGCACCGGCCTCCTTCATCTTGAGCAGGCCGGCGGCACCGTCGCGGCCCATGCCGGTCAGCAGTATCCCCACCGCCTTGGGGCGGGCCTCGGCCACCGAGGTGAAGAGCGCGTCCACCGAGGGCCGGTGGCCCGAGACCGGCGCTGCCGACGAGAGCCGGCTTTCCAGCCCGCCGCCCTTGCCGCGCACCACCAGCAGATGCTGGTTGCCCGGCGCGATCAGCACCCGGCCGGGGGTGAGCGGCTTGCCGTCGGCGGCGGGCTCGACGGCGAAGGGCAGGGCCTCGCGCAGCCGGGCGGCGAACCGGGGGACGAAGGCTTCCGGCATGTGCTGGACGATGACCACGGCGGGAATGGCGGCGGGGAAGGTCGAGAGCAGCTCGGTGATGGTCTCGACCCCGCCGGTGGAGGCGCCGATGGCGATCAGCTCGGCCGAACAGGCGGCGGCGGGGGCCGTCGCCATCTGCGGCGGCGGCGGCGGACGCCGGGGGCCGGTGAGGCGGATATGGGCCCGCGCCGCCCCTTTGACCTTGGCCACGATCTCCTCGCTGAGGGCGGGCAGGGTCGAGGCGAGGTCTTTGAGCGGTTTGGCCACGAAATCCACCGCCCCCAGCTCCAGCGCCTTGAGAGTGACGTCGGCGCCCTCGCGGGTCAGGCTCGACACCATCACCACAGGCATCGGCCTGAGGCGCATCAGCTTTTCCAGGAACTCGACACCGTTCATCCGCGGCATCTCGACGTCGAGGGTCAGCACGTCGGGGGAGAGCAGCTTGATCTTGTCGCGGGCGATGATCGGGTCTACCGCCGTGCCCACCACCTCGATCTCGGGATCGGCGGCCAGGATGTCGGTGAGCAACTGGCGCACGATCGCCGAATCATCGACGATCAGCACCCGGATGCGGCGGGAGGGGGACGGGTTGGTCATGGCTTCAGGCTCCGTCCTCTTCGCCTTGGGTGGTGTCGCAGAGGGCGGCGACGCTGATCACCCCCAGCACGCTGTCGCCGATCTCGATCACGCTCTCGATTTCGGCGCTGTCGGACTCCGCGGCGGCCAGCGCCGTCACCTCGGGCACGGCGCGGATATCGGACACGTCGTCCACCAGCAACCCGACCACCTGCTCGCCCGCCGTCTGCACCAGGGTGATGACATGCTGGGGCGTCGGCACGGTGGGGCCGTGGCCGAGCCGGGCGCCGACGTCGAACACCGGCACGATCTCGCCGCGGATGTTGATGATTCCCAGCACCCAGGGCGGCGAATGGGGCAGCGGCGCCGGCTCGATCCAGGTGCGGAACTCGATCACCGTGCCGATCGGCAGGGCATAGGAGCGGCCGCGGACGTCGAGGGTGACGAACTGCAGCATGTCCATCGATTCGAGGGCGCTCGGCACCGAAAGCGCAGCGCTGGAGGCTTGAAGCTGGGAGGCCATGGGCGCCGTCACCTCGCGGGGACCTTCAGCCGGCGGCGGCCCACCGGCGCCGGGCTGAGGGAAGAATAATCGACGATCAAAGCGGCGCGGCCGTCGCCGAGGATGGTGGCGGCGGCGACGCCGGCGACCTTGCGGTAGTTGCGCTCCAGGCTCTTGACCACCACCGGCTCCTGCCCCAAGACGTCGTCAACCTGCAGCGCCGCCACCAGCCCGCGCCGCAGCTCGGCGATCACTAGAATGCCCTTGGTGGCGTCGGCGACGGCGTCGGGCACGCCGAATTCGTCGGCGAGCGCGATGATCGGCAGCATGCCCCCGCGCAGATGCAGGAAGCGGCCGCGGCCGGGAACGTCCACCAACTGGCCGGGCAGCGGCTGCACGCTCTCGATGATGTTGCCGATGGGAAGAAGGTAGCGCTGGCGCCCGACCTCGGCCACCAGCACGTCAACGATGGCCAGCGACAGCGGCAGCACCAGGGTGAAGCGGCTGCCCTCGCCGGGGGTGGATTCCACCACCAGCTGGCCGCCGAGGTCGGTGATGGTCTGGCGCACCACGTCCATGCCGACGCCGCGCCCCGAGACCTCGGTCACCTGCTCGGCGGTGGAGAAGCCGGGCAGGAAGATCAGGTGGTCGATCTCGCTGTCGCTCAGCTCTGCCCCGGCGTCGATCAGCCCGCGCTGGATCGCCTTGCGCTTTACCGCCTCGCGGTTGATGCCGGCGCCGTCGTCCTCGATGGCCACATAGACCTGACTGCCGAGCTGGCGGGCCGAGAGCACGATGGTACCTTCGGGCGGCTTGCCGGCGGCGAGGCGGACCTCCCTGGGCTCGATGCCGTGATCGACCGAGTTGCGCAGCAGGTGGGTGAGGGGCTCGGCCAGGCGGTCGACCACCGTCTTGTCGATCTCGGTGTCGTCGCCGGCCATGGCGAGGCGGATCTTTTTTCCCGTCGCGCGCTCCAGCTCGCGGCTGACCGGAATCAGCCGCGAGAACGCCACCTTGAGCGGCTGGGCCCGCACGGCGAGCGCGATGTCCTGGAGGTCGCGGATGTATTGCGACATGTCCTTGATCGCCCGGAACAGGCCGGGGCGGTCGGTCTCGGGAATCTCCGCCGCCTGACGCTGCAGCACCGCCTGGGCGATCACCAACTCGCCGACCATGTTGCCGAGGCGCTCCAGCTTGGGCACGTCCACCCGCACCGTTGGCACCCGGCGGTCTTCCTTGTGGCCGGCGGGGTCGGCTTTGGCGGCGGTTGGTTCGGCGGGCTTGCCCGGCGGCGGCTCGGGATGGGCGGCGGCGGTAGCGGCGGGCTCGGCGGCGGTGGCAACGGCGCGGCTGCGGTTGGGCTCCGGCTCCGGTTCGGGCGCCGGGGGTTCCGGCTCGGCCTCGACCTCGATGGTGGCCACGTCGTCGAGATAATCGAGGATGTCCTGGAGGGCGGCGCGGTCCTCGGTGGTGTCCAGCTCCACCGTCCAGCGGAAATAGGGGGTCTCGATGTCCAACTCGGTCAGGGCTGGCAGCCGTTCGAGATCGATGGTGGTGGTGACGGCGCCCAGTTCGGCGATGTTGCGCAGCAGCAGCAACGGGTCGGCCCCGGCCTCGAACATGTGCGGCGCCGGCACTACCCGCAGGACATAACGATGCCACGCGGGCGCCGCTTCGTCCTCGCCGCCGGCCGTGGCTCCGGCCAGGTCTTGCAGGGTGTCGAAGGGGGGCGGGGCTTCTTCAGCGATGCCGTCGAGCCGGCGCAACTCGGTGAGGAAGCCGCGCCAGTCGAGGCTGGGCCAGCCCTCGCCCCGCGCCGCCGCCGACAGTTGCGCCAGCATGTCGAAGCCGAGGGTGAGGCGGGCGTAGTTTTCCTCGTCGAGGGCGCGGGCTCCCTTGCGCAGGGTGTCCATGAAGGTTTCGAAGACGTGGGCGAACTCGGCCAGATCCTCGATGCCGAAGGCCCGCGCTCCACCCTTGATCGAATGCACGGCGCGGAACAGGCCGTTCAGCGGCTCGGCCCGGTCGCCGCCGCCGTCGAGGGCGTCGAGCAGCTCGTTCGCGGAGGCGAGATAGTCGTCGCACTCCCCGAAGAACATTTGCTTGAGCGCTGCCAGATCCATGAATCCGCCGACCACGATCGTTCCGGGGCCCCGAGCGCGGACTGCCGAACCCTCCCCGCTGTTGACAGGGTGCGTGCGGCTCTGCGATCAGTTGCCCATGTGATGAAGCAGTCGGGAGCCGGATTCAAGGCTCTTGCGCTACTGCAACCGGCGATGCAACCGGATGTGCAACCGGACGGGGAGCGGCGATGGCGGCGGACGCGGAAGGCGAGACCGGGGATTCGGCCGCGGCCGGCTTCTCTTCCTGGCACACCATCACCCTGCCGGTGGTGGTCGAGGCCGAGCAAATGCCGGCGGTGCGCGACGAATTGCTGCTCTGCCTCCAGCGCGGGGAGGCGGCGCGGATCGATGCCCGCGAGGTCTGCCGCATCTCCACCGCCGCCATCCAGGTCCTGGTTTCGGCGGCGCGGACTTTCAGCGAAGCCGGGGTCAAGCTCTACTATGCCGACCCCGCCGACGAGTTCATCGAAGCCTTCTCCGACCTCGGCCTCTACACCCACCTCGCCGATTTCATCGATATTTCGGAGTGATCAGGCGCGGCTGGCTCAGCCGCGCCCGTCGAGCCGACGTTTCAGCTCCATATCGTTCTGAAGCAGCACGGCCCGGGTTTCGATGGCTTCGACCACCGCGTCCTTGCAGGGACGGTCTTCCACGCCTTCGGCGGCGGAATCCCACGTCGAGGACGAATGTACTCCAAGATGTGGGATCGCGCGCCGGCGAGTGCCCCACGCTCGGGGCTATCGTTCCCCGCTAACTAGTTGCCGCCATCGCCGCCGCCTTCGCGGAACGGCGCCATCAGCGAGGCGAGGTGGGACGACTGTTCGGCCAGGGAGTGCGAAGCGGCGAGGCTTTGCTCGACCAGGGTGGCGTTCTTCTGGGTATTGCTGTCGAAATCGCTGAGATTGCGGTTGATGTCGCCGATGGAGAGGGCCTGCTCCTCGCTGGCGGCGGCGATCTCGGGCATCAGTTCGGCGACGCGGCGGATCGACTCCAGAATGTCGTGAAAGGCGGTGCCGGCGGCATTGGCGGCGCCGACGCCGCGTTCCACCTGCATCTGACTCTCGCCGTTGAGGTCGCGAATCTGCATCAGGGCCTGACGCGAGCGTTCGGCCAGCGAGCGCACCTCCTGGGCCACCACCGCGAAACCGCGGCCGGCCTCGCCCGCCCGCGCCGCCTCCACCGCCGCATTCAGGGCCAGGAGCTTGGTTTGAAAGGCGATCTCCTGCATGATCTGGACGATCTCGATCACCCGCTTCGAGCTGGCCTCGATGCCGCCGATGGCCTCGACCATTTCGCCCATGCACCCGGTGCCGCGCAGCGCCGTCTCGTGGGAGGTGGCGGCCATTTCCGTGGCGCGGCGGGCGTGGCCGGCGTTTTGGGCCACGGTGGCGCCGATCAGGCTCATCGCCGCGACCATCTTCTCCAGGCTGGAGACCTGCCGCTCGGTGCGCCGGGCGAGGTCGTCGCCGCCCTGGGCGATCTCGCGCGCCGCCGACTGGATGGTGTCCACCGCCACCACCACGTCGGCGGCGGTGCGGTGGAGTTGCTCGGTGCGCTCGCGCTCGGCTTCCTGGAGGGCGTCGCGCTCGCGCAGGCGGTCGCGGCAGACCGCCAGCGAGCGGGCCATCTCGCCGATTTCGTTGCGGCGGTCGGCGTAGGGGATGTCGACGGTGGTCTCGCCGGCGGCCAACGCCCCCATGCGGGCGGCGAACAGCTTGAGCGGCCCGGTGATGCCGCGGCTGATAACGAGAGCCAGAGCGGCGCCGATCACCAGAATCACCAGCCCCAGCCCGCCCACCAGCGTGGCGTCCTCGCGGAAGATGGTGTCGACGTCGTCGATATAGATGCCGGTGGCGACCATCCAGCCCCAGGGCTTGAAGGGGGCGGCGTAGCTGAGCTTGGGAAAGGCCCACTGGTCGGTGGCGATGCGGCGGGAAAAGTAGGAGACGAAGCCGCCGCCGGCGACGGCGGCCTTGATCAGTTCCTGATAGACCGGGAAATTGTTCTGGGGGTCGCGGTAGTCCCACATGCTCTTGCCGATTTCCTGCGGCCGGTAGGGGTGCTCCAGCAGGGTGCCGTCGGTGCGGGCGACGAAAACATAGTTCTTGACGTCGTAGCGCATCAGGCCGAGGGCGACCAGGGCCGCCTTCTGGGCCGCCTCTTCGCTCATTTCGCCCTTTTGCGCCTTGGCCTGGAAGCCGGCGACGGTGCTGACCGCAATCTCGACCAGGGCACGCACCTGGGCCCGGCGCTCCTGGATCAAATTGTCGCGGAGGGCGTCGAGGCCGACGGCCAGGGCCACGACCATGCCGATCATCATCGGGGTGAGGATGAGAATCAGCCTGATGCGAATGCGCAGATGACGGAACATCAGCCCGCGCGGTCCCCGGTTGCGGTCTCGCGGGCTTCCTTGGCGAGAAAGGCGGCGAAACGGGCGTCGGCGTCCTTGAGGTGGGCGGCGAACCAGTCGTCGAGGAAATCGACGGTCTCGAACCGCACCGGCCCGCCTTCGCTCTCGACGATCGCAATCAGACCCTGCAACTCGTCGACAAGAGTCTTATGCTCGCTGAGGTGGGCGGCCATGTCGGGATAGTTGTATTGCCCCATCAGCCCTTTTTCATGGCTGAAATGGGCCAGCGAGAAGCGAAGCAACTGACGGGCGGCGGCGGCGACTGAATCCTTGCCGAAATTCTCGTTCACGCAGAGGTATAGTTTATTGATGAGCGCGGCCATCTCGCGGTGGTCGTCGTCTAGAAGGTCGTGGCTGAGAAACAGGCTGTCGTTCCACTCGATCGCCATCGCCGGTCTCCGGTGGGGGCTGCGGTCGGCCGCGACCATAGCACACAATCGGCCGAACGGCAGTGCCGAGGTTGCAGAGCGGTGGAGCGGGCGAGTCAAGCGCCCCCGAGCCGGAGGCGAGACAAGCGTCGGAGCCGCCTCACCTATTTCATGACGGCATTGGTCATCCGCTTGCCGGCCGGACGGCGGGGCTATATAACATCGTTCCAATTCCGGCGCACTGTGGGACCGTATCGTATCCGGCAACAAGAGCGCCGCATCGCCCGTTTGCCGTCTGCCCGCCACCCTTGATACCCGCCACCCCTGATAGATGAAGAGGATCACGCCGTGCTTGAAGCCTACCGCCAGCATGTCGCTGAGCGTGCCGCGCTCGGAATTCCGCCCCTGCCGCTGACCGCCAAGCAGACCGAGGAATTGGTCGGTCTCCTCGCCAGCCCGCCAAAGGGCGAGGAGCAGGTTCTGGTCGACCTCATCACCTATCGCGTCCCGGCCGGCGTCGACGACGCCGCCAAGGTCAAGGCCGGCTATCTCGCCGCCCTGTCCAAGGGCCTCGAGTCTTCGCCGCTGATCTCCAAGGTCAAGGCCACCGAGTTGCTGGGCACCATGCTCGGTGGCTTCAACATCAAGCCGCTGATCGACCTCCTGGGCTGTCCGGAGTGCGGCGCCGCCGCCGCGGCCGGCCTCAAGGGCACGCTCTTGATGTTCGACTTCTTCCATGATGTCAAAGAGCTGGCCGACAAGGGCAACGCCAACGCCAAGGGCGTGATCCAGTCCTGGGCCGACGCCGAGTGGTTCACCTCGCGCCCGGCGGTGCCGGAAAGCCTGACCATCACCATCTTCAAGGTCTCGGGCGAGACCAACACCGACGATCTCTCGCCGGCCCCCGACGCCTGGAGTCGCCCCGACATCCCGCTGCACGCTCTCGCCATGCTGAAGAACGCGCGGCCCGGCATCGTCCCGGAAGAGCCGGGCAAGCGCGGGCCGGTCAAGCAGCTGGAAACCCTGCGCGCCAAGGGCAATCTGGTGGCCTATGTCGGCGACGTCGTCGGCACCGGCTCGTCCCGCAAGTCGGCCACCAACTCGGTGCTGTGGTTCACCGGCGAAGACATCCCCTACGTGCCGAACAAGCGCTTCGGCGGTGTCTGCCTCGGCTCCAAGATCGCCCCGATCTTCTACAACACCATGGAAGATGCCGGCGCTCTGCCGATCGAGCTGGACGTCTCCCAGATGGAGACCGGCGACGTCGTCGAGCTGCGCGCCTATGAGGGCAAGGCGCTGAAGAACGGCAAGGTCATCGCCGAATTCACCGTCAAGTCCGACGTCATTTTCGACGAAGTCCGGGCCGGCGGCCGCATTCCGCTGATCGTCGGCCGCGGTCTCACCGCCAAGGCCCGCGAGTCGCTGGGTCTCGCGCCCTCGACCCTGTTCCGCCTGCCGGCGGTGCCCGCCGACACCGGCAAGGGCTTCTCGCTGGCCCAGAAGATGGTCGGCCGCGCCTGTGGTCTGCCCGAGGGCAAGGGCATCCGCCCCGGCACCTATTGCGAGCCGAAGATGACCACCGTGGGGTCGCAGGACACCACCGGTCCGATGACCCGCGACGAGCTGAAGGATTTGGCCTGCCTCGGCTTCTCGGCCGATCTCGTCATGCAGTCCTTCTGCCACACTGCCGCTTACCCCAAGCCGGTGGACGTGCTGACCCACCGCGATCTGCCGGCCTTTATCTCGACCCGCGGCGGCGTTGCGTTGCGTCCGGGCGATGGCGTTATCCACTCCTGGCTCAACCGCCTGCTGATGCCCGACACCGTCGGCACCGGCGGCGACTCGCACACCCGCTTCCCGATCGGCATCTCGTTCCCGGCCGGCTCCGGTCTGGTGGCCTTCGCCGCCGCCACCGGCGTCATGCCGCTGGACATGCCCGAGTCGGTGCTGGTGCGGTTTAAGGGCAAGCTGCAGCCCGGCGTCACCCTGCGCGATCTCGTCAACGCCATTCCGTTGTACGCAATTCGCCAGGGCCTGCTCACCGTCGAGAAGAAGGGCAAGAAGAACGTCTTCTCCGGCCGCATCCTTGAAATCGAGGGCCTGCCCGACCTCAAGGTCGAACAGGCGTTCGAGCTTTCGGACGCCGCCGCCGAGCGTTCGGCCGCCGCCTGCTCGGTGCGCCTGGATAAGGCGCCGATCATCGAGTACATGACCTCCAACATCACCCTGATGAAGTGGATGATCGCCACCGGGTATTCCGATGCCCGCACCCTCGGCCGCCGCATCAAGGCGATGGAAGCCTGGATCGCCAATCCGCAACTGCTGCAGCCCGATGCCGACGCCGACTACGCAGCCGTGATCGAGATCGACCTCGCCGACGTCAAGGAGCCGATCGTCGCCTGCCCGAACGATCCCGACGATGTCAAGCTGCTGTCCGAAGTGGCCGGCGCCAAGATCGACGAGGTCTTCATCGGCTCGTGCATGACCAACATCGGTCACTTCCGCGCCGCCGGTAAGATTCTGGCCGGAAAGACCGACATCCCGACCCGGTTGTGGATCGCCCCGCCCACCAAGATGGACGCGATGATCCTCACCGAGGAGGGCTACTACGGCGTGCTCGGCGGCGCCGGCGCCCGTATGGAAATGCCCGGCTGCTCGTTGTGCATGGGCAACCAGGCGCAGATCCGCAAGGGCTCGACCGCCATGTCGACCTCGACCCGCAACTTCCCCAACCGTCTCGGCATCGACACCCAGGTCTATCTGGGCTCGGCCGAGCTGGCGGCGGTGTGCGCGTTGACCGGCAAGATTCCGACCGTGGCCGAATACTTGGAGCAGGTGAACGTGGTCAATCAGAAGGCCGCCGACATCTACCGCTACATGAACTTCGACCAGATTCCGGCCTTCCGCGACGTCGCCGCCGGCGTCGCCGCCTGAGCCTGTTCGGGTTGACTGGGACCACCCCCGCCGGGCGACCGGCGGGGGTGTTTTTTTCCGAGTCGCGGCGGTGCGATATCGCGGCTGCTGTCGCGGCGATGTGAACATCCGCGGTTGTGCCGCACTCGCCAGCAATCAGGGGTTCGGGCCGAATTATTAACGGTGGGGCCTATGTTGTCCCAGCCCAAGACTTAGGAAAACCCGCAACAAAAAAAAACGATGATTATCGGATCGTCAGCGGCGCCCGTGATCAAATCTCGCGGTTCT
>SESB01002703.1_pt1 | contig 10069 bp, 7 predicted proteins | sample 3171441 | NCBI WGS metagenome assembly SESB01 (sample SAMN06051867, study PRJNA518727) | freshwater metagenome | biome: subpolar coniferous forest; feature: holomictic lake; material: water; isolation source: holomictic Lake 227, 6 m depth | place: Canada: near Kenora, Ontario | collected 2014-07-08...
GCTGCCGCTTTATCCTGAAGTCATGGTACTCAGGAAGAAATTTCTCAAGCGCACTGCGCACGGCCTGCAACTGTGGGTCAAGAAACTCCAGAGTATCAACGTTATTGAGAATGCCGTTGGTTCGAAGGTTTTCATTTTCAATATCTTCCCGCTCCTTAAACCATTCAAAAAAGATACGAAAGTTGGCACTGCTTGTCAGAGAATCGTCGTACACGGAAATTGGATCAAAGTTGTGTCTGGTTTTTATCCGCAGAGGAATCTCCAAAACGGCCCGATTAACCGGATAACAAGCAAACACAGGCACGGCGTTTTCACTCTCCAACTGATGCCGAAAGTGACGAACAATATCCTGAAGAGCAGTAAAGTTACTCATGCTGATACCGCCTGTTCCTACGCGGGATTTTGCAATCAACCACTCGCCATAAGATGTTTGAACGGAAAGAAGAGAAAATTTTGCTCCATTTTTAATCTCAACGTCCTTGATATAACGCCCCTTGCCTGAATCACGTTTCGTTCGGGCCGTGAGCCATGAAAGTAACATGGCCAGTGCATCAATAACCGTAGTTTTCCCGCCCCCATTGACCGCAGCAATAACTGTCAGACCTGGCTGGAGAGGAAGGCTCATGTTCTCAATACCCCTGAAATTTTGCAGAGTGAGTGTCTGGATTTTCATCATGAGTCCATAACGATCTAAAACGTGGCAGAAAACAATTTTTTCATTTTCTAAATTTGGGAAACAGTTCCCTTTCAAGCAACAACTACAGCAGTTTTTGCTGAACGCTTTATTTTTGTCTTTTTACTGCTTTCCAGCTTTGCTTTCTCCTCAAGTATCCGCTTCAGCAGCTCTGCGGCTGGTTCGTCGTTCGGGTCGGGCTCGGCCAGTTCGCCACGGAATGCTTTGGCAAGCACGGATTGTTCTATTTTTTCAACCCGCTCCTTTGCGGTTTTGTATTTGCCTTCAAGGGAGTCAGCAAGGGCGAAGAGCTTTTCTACACGACGGACGATTTCTTGTTGCTCTTCAAATGGGGGAATTGGTATAAAAATATTTCTTGCTTGAGTCAGAGAAATATTGATCTGCCCTGCACTTCCGCGAGTTTCTTTCAGCGTCTCTCTTATTGGTTCAAGACTACAGAGCCAATGGTATAAAAACAGATGATTCAGAAAATTTTGAGACCGATAGACAACAATTGCCTGATTGATATTCCACTCAGGAAACTGGTCAGTTACCAGTGCTATTTTACCCAGCGGAGGTCCGACGATATTCATGAGAACATCGTTGGGATAACACTTGCATCGCTTCAGCTCCTTTTCATGAACCGCCTTTGGGATAAACTGAGGCTTATAGTCGAAGTTGATGTTCTGATTTACGATGTTGTATACTTTCAGGTAGGGTATTTCACCTGTTGCAGTAAACGGTTTTCCTTTTGGAGTAGAACCTGACTCAACATTTTTACAGACATCTTTAGCTCTGCATACAACCCAACTATCTGGAATATCCAAGTCGTGTTCAGCGGTCGAATCAGGAACAATTACAACTGGCAAATCTTTTCCCTCCCTCCAATCCTCCGTCAATCGGCCTGAACAGGCGGCTGAAAGGATGCTTTGCCGGAATTTCTTGAGGATTGCCGAAAACTTTTCCAGCCGGGCTTTTGCGCTTTTCACCTTTGGCAGAATGGCATCAAGCTTTTCAACTATGCGCTTTTGTTCGTTGAGGGGCGGAAGAGGAATTTCAAGGTTCCAGAAAATACCCGGATTTACATGTGGAATACCTGTCCCTTTGGGATTTGATTGTATGGTTTTGTAATGCCGCTGAATAAAATTCAACAGGTATGTGGTTTCAATAGCTATAGGAGTCAGACAGGCCAAAGTAGAACCAACAGAACCCCGCTGATTATAACCTGTCAGACCAAATCGTGCTCCATCCCAAACAACCAAAACATCGTCGATATTGCAACAGTTTGATGACTTAACATCCGCATATTGCTTGATATTACCGGTTTCAAATGCCTCAATGTCGACATAGGGTAATGAATCAGGGAACTCACTCCTCTCAAGTTTTTTTGGTTTTTTCCCTTTTTTATGAAGAACAACATTACCAAGCGTCGTCTCAACCCAATGTTCCCTGCCCATCAGTCGCGCCCCAGTAAAAGGGTGATCTCGTTCAGCTCGTTGACAACCGCTTCCAGCTCACTGACAGCTACAGCAATCAGGTCTGCCGGGTCGGGCAGGTCGTTGGGATCGTCGAGGGAGTCATCCTTGAGCCATTTGATGTCGAGCTTGTAGCCGCGCTCAATGATTTCGTCAATATGGAAAGAGCGGAACCGCCCTTCCGGCCCCTGATCTTCCCTTTTGCTCTTGCCGTTGGGGTCGGCGCCGTAGCAGCGCTCGAAGTCGGTAAACATCTCCGCCATGAGGGGCCGATCTTTTTTGGTACAGCCCGGGATGTTGGAGCGGCAATCGTATATCCAGACCGTTTCGGTTGGACGGCTTTTTTGCAGAAAAACCACATTCGCCTGGGCGTTGGCGTAGGGGATAAAGGTGCCTCGCGGCAGACGTAAAACGGTATGGACGTTACAGTCGGCCATGAGGATTTCAAACACTTCGCCAGCCTTATCTTCAAAAAGGCAGTTATCGGGGAGAATTATGGCCGCCCGCCCGCCGGGTTTCAGAACGGTAAGGATGTGCTGCAGAAAATTGAGCTGTTTGTTGGAGGTCTGGATGGTGAAATCGTCGCGCCAGGGAGCCTGCCCGGCCCCCTTGGTACCAAAGGGCGGATTGGTGAGCACAACACTGTAGCGCTCTCCCCTGTCGGGCTCGTCGATGGTATCGCCGAGGTAGATGATGGGCTTCAGGCCGTGCAGAAAGAGGTTCATGAGCGCCAGCCGCCGGGGGCGCGCAACCAGATCCTGACCAAAGTAGGTGCGCTCTCTTATCCGCATTATCTGCTCAATCGGCAAAGCTCCTTTGGTTTTATCCATCAGCCATTCGTAGGCTGCCACCAAAAAGCCGCCGGTGCCGCAGGCGGGGTCGCAGATGGTGAGGTCGGGCTGTTTGAGTGGGTCGGGCTTCATCAGCCTCACAATGGTTTGAATCAGCACTCGCGGTGTAAAGTATTGGCCCGCACCCTTTTTCCCTTCACTGGCCGCTTTTTCAAGCAGCCCTTCAAAAGCTTCGGCTTTAACATCCACACCCATGCTTGCCCACTCTTCGGCATCAATCATGGTTATAATCTTTTTAAGACTTACCGGATTGTTGAACTTCGGCATGGACTGGGCAAAAATGTCGCCCAAAAGCCCTTTGGCATCACGGAGTTTCTGGAGAAGCAGAAGGTAGTGGTCGGTGAGTTCGGTCCCGGAAAAGCTTTTGAGTGAATCCCAGTCGCAGCCAGCAGGAAGCACAACGCTCTTTTCATCGGCCATCTTGATAAAAAGCAGGTAGGTGAGCTGCTCAATGTAGTCGCCGTAATCAATGCCGTCGTGGCGGAGGGTGTGGCACATCCCCCAGAGTTTGTTGACAATATCCGTCATGTGAACCGTTTATGCGGCCAGGTTTGCGTTAATTTCTTCAAGAAGCGGCTCAAGCTCGGCACCAAACACCTTTTTGGCCTTCGAGAGTCCGCCGTGACGGTCAAAAACCGGCACCAGATCAAAATTCTCTTTTTCTATGGCAAGGTTGATAACCAGATGCTGACGAATATACTCCAGCCACTCCTGTTGTTCGCCATTAAATGAGCGGGTTGCCTGAATATCGGCAATGGTTTTGTTGACCCGCTCTTCGGCAGTGAGCAGGGGGTTTTGCTCGTTATCGGCATTTTTTATCATCGAAATGATATCGGCCAGCGCTTTATGGCCGGAAAGGGCATGAGCTTTCTGAACCACCGCTTCGTCAAACTGGCTGGCTTTGAGCAGGTGGCGGATCTCCCTGAGCGCGTTGGTGTTCCATTTTCGCGGGTTGCGGAAAAGGATGGAGAGCGCTTCAATCTTCTCCTTGTTACTCTGGATAAATAGGGAAAAGGCCGTCAGGTACTCCTGGGGTTTAAGTTGATCTTCCTGCACGGTAAAAAGCACTTCAGAAGTGACGGTATCCTGCGTTCCGTAGGCCACATAAAAGGGGATGCGGGCACGCTCATAGTTAAGCAGCAACTCCTGAAACGTCTTGTTCCGCAACAGCGTCATGGTTTCCGTGAAATTGCTCTTCAGATTGTTCCGCAACTCGTCAGCGAACCTGCCAACATCGCCATCGGGAATAAAAACGGCAAACGCCTCGCGTGCGTTGGCGCTCATGGTAGCAACTACCCGACGCAGCCGCTTGACCAGCCGCCGGGCATTGTAGTCGCGCTCCACATTGTTCCAGATGTTCTCGATAATTTCAGCAATGGTGACCGTTTGACCACTCTCTTCTACCTCTATCTCAAAGTCGGTTGAATCTTTGAAATAGTTGATGAGCGTGCCGTCGAAACAGTCGAAAATGGTGAAGAACTCTTTGTGGATGTCGGGGCATTTGCGGGTGCCGCGCCCCAGCATCTGCGTCCAGAGAATGCGGGATTTGACCGGGCGGAGAAAAACAATAAACTCCAGCGCCGGAATATCAACGCCGGTAGAGAGCATATCGACCGTGACGACTACTCCGGGGAGCTGGCGGTTCCTGAATCGCCGGATCTTTTCAAGAGGGCGGTCAACCGACGGGCTGCCGGTGATTTTCTGGACAAACTCATCACCACGGCCAAAAACATCACGGGCAATGGCAACCAGTTGGTCGGCATGGGAGGTGTGGGCAATGTCGTTGACGGCAAAAATAAGCGTTTTAGGAAACTGCCCGGTTTTTGCCTCATGTTCAAGGGCGTAACGGGCAATCTCCTGCATGATTTTCCGGTTGCTGTCGGGCGAGGTTATGCTGCGCTCAACATCCTGTGAGCTGAAGGTACGCTCATCTTCAAGGGAGTCCATCTTTTCAACACCGGTATCGGGATTTTTCAGCCCTACCATTTCACCTTCGTTCAGAAAGATGCCGTTGATACGAACCTCGGACTTGATTTTCACCGCCTGATAATCAACCAGATACCCTTCAAGCACCGCCTGTTCAACCATGTAGCGATAGATCGGAGCGCCAAAATAGGCTACGGTATGCGAAGCCGGGGTTGCGGTCAACCCGATTTTTACCGCGTCAAAGTGGTTGAGCACAGCACGCCAGAGGGTCGTATCAGTTGAGGTGTAACCACGATGGCACTCGTCGGCAATGATGACATCAAAAGCGTGAATCGGAATGGTGATTTTATCGGCCTCATCGTCACTATCCGGGTCACTGGCACTCTGCATAAAAGAGTTTTCGCGACCAAAAAGATTGATGGCCATGCGCTGTATGGTGGCGACATAGACAAAGGTATGCGCGGCATTTGGAGCCGTAAGGTAGTCGCCCGGCATGACCCCGATATCGAACTGCTCGCCATCTTCCAGATCACCATTCTGAAACCTCTGGCTGAACAGCTCATACTCCTGATTGAACTTGTTGCCACTTGGAGTGATGAACGATGAAAAAGCCTGTGCGGCCTGCGCCGCCAGCGCACGACGATCGACAAGAAAAAGAATACGACGGGCAAACCCCGATTTAATCATACGGTAAACCATCGAGACCGTAGTAAAGGTTTTGCCGGTTCCGGTGGCCATGGCAAGCATCATGAGGCGCTTGCCTGATATGAGCCCTGTTTCGACTGCCGCAATGGCCTCTTTCTGATAGGGGCGGAGCCGTTCAGTCTGGTTGGGACTCTTCTGAAACCATCGTTTCCACTGGGCGCTATCCCTTACAAACATCTCCCGGAGCGCACCACTGGTATGAAAATCAAGCAGCTCGCGTGAGGCATAACCTTGATGACGGAGATCGGCAAACCAGATTTTTGTGCCGTTTGAGGCATAGAGAAAGGGCACCCGGTAACGACCCCATCGACCAATGGTGTTCGGGCAGCCCGCAGCATAACGTTTGGCCTGTTCAAGCACATTCTGCGGGTCAACGCCAACTTTTTTGGCTTCAAGAACGGCGAGCAACTCTCCGTTCACAAAGAGGGCATAATCAGCAGGGCCGTTTTCAGTCGGAAACTCCTCAACGGCATGGCAGGTCAGGGTAGATGTGTCGAGCCCGGCTTTCCAGGTAACAATCTCCCATGCCGGATGAAGCGCCCTGAGCTGGCGATCAATTCTGGTTTTCCGGGTCTGCCATTCGCTTTCGTGCTTATTCACTGGCATGGTGTGAGCAGGTTTTCAGCAAACATGTATCTGATTCCCATAGGGTTTTGTAGTTATCTAATCTGGTTCAGGATCTTTGGCAAATATCCGCCAGCAATCGCAATAACCTTGTAAAAGCCGAACAAAGTCCCTCAACCTGATCTGCACGTATTCCTTGATCGTCCAGTTATTTTACGTCCTTACTGAGTCAGCACTCCCACCAACTCTTCTATCCTGTTCTCTTTCCGTACACTTTCCGAAGACAATTTAAGAGATCTTAACTAACATTTTTATAAAGACTTGCAGGATCACCCTCTTAAGGCTTCTCTTTAATTCTTCTCTTTAATCTTTCTCTTCATACTTATTTTAAGAGAAGCCATAAAGATTGTTTTGAAGTCCCTGCGTTTTGAATTAAACCTTTTTTACGCAGTTCAGTAATCAAGTTCCCCACTTTGCTCTTTTTTTGCTTGTCGTCCATCACATCAGGAAGCTTATCCCACAGCAGTTCATCAATTTCATTTCGGTTCAGTGAACCATGTTCGCCAATCGCTTTGCAGATCATATCATGGTAGTACTGTTTATCAAAAGCCCTGTTTTTACTGTATGATGCTTTTTTACCAATCTTCTGCGCCACCGTTTGAGAGATATAAAAATTAGGTTTGCGCCCCTCGATAAGGAATTTGGCTTTAAGCAGTTTTTCTTCATCGGTATTCAGTGGAAGCTTCTTTTGCACCTTGTCAAGCGCCATGATTTCGCTGAGAGTCAAGTCTCCAGTGCTCGCAAGCAGACGGGCATAGTCCATGTTCAGCACCTTGCCGGTAAGTTTCAGTTTTACCCGATTGTTTGAAAGCTCATAATCGGGCAACGGGAAAAATCGGGCGCTCTGTAGCAAAAATAACTTCCGGATACCGCCACCTGCCGTGTCTACCATCTTCAGGTTGAACATAGCCATCGCTAAAAAGCGGTTCCGATAATACTCCTCCGGTGCATCTTCCATCACCACGCGCTGCACATCGCCAGGCACAAAACTGCCAAGGTTGGTAAAGGTCAGCGTCTCGTCTCCTTCAATCACATTGATGCGCCCAGCCAGAGAATAATCCTGATGAGCAAGGCAATTATTTATAGCCTCACGAATCGCATAAGGCTCATATTGATCAATCTCTTCAGGAAAGAGAGTCCCTTCAGGAAGGTAGCGGTATTTCAGGTTGCGGATTTTAGCATAGACCTTGTCAACAGCAAGCAACATCGGTAAGCCGAACAAGGCATAGTCACGATCATTGCCCTGATGATCTTTGAGTATCCAGCGGATTTTGACATCAGAAGGCGACAAAAAATGTTCAGCTTCATTGTTGCCCAGCAATATCAGGGCAGCACGGGTTAACTTTCCTTTAATGGCTAATTTGGCCTTGTTCAAAAAGGTCGCATTGTCCCACGTGTCAACGTCATCCGCTTTGTCAGGGAACTTGCTTTTAAAATTGTTGCGAGCGACCCGCAGAGCCTCTTCATCCAGATCATCCAGCCCTGCGTCGGGCACTATTGCTGCACTCCAATCCTCAAGAGTTGCCTGAGCCCGAATACGTTCGATCTCTTCCAGATTGAGTGGCGAGAGTGACTCACCTTCACGTCCATAATAGTGCCCGTCAAACGCAATCGGCAGACCCTTTGGAGCCGAAGGAATTTCAAACAAAAGCACTCGACCATGAGGATGCTGCACTTCATAAATCTCAATAAACGTAATACGACTGGTGGTTTTGTCGGCAATCCCCTTTTTCAATCGGTCAAGATAGTGACGCTCAAGGCAATAATTTGAGCCAACAATCTGCCGCTGATTATTAACACCAAGCACCAGCCATGCCACTGAGTGATGATTCAGATTGGCCTCATTGCTCAATGCAGAAAAATATTTTCCAAGATGGGAAAAATCGTAGCTGTTTTTAGCCTCCTTGAATTCTACCACCTCGCTCTCAGCGGTTAAGGCAATCAACGCGTCAAGTTTTGACGCAGAATCAAGATGCTGAATGTTCATACTGCAACCATTGCTTTACCATTCGTCAGTTTTTAAACATGATGCTTCAGGAGCTCTTGCGAATATCCGCCAGCAACTGTTTGCCTTTTTCAGTCAGGCAGTATTGCTGACGGGAGCTGGTCGGTTTATCCGGGATTGTCATGGCCAGAATATCTTCCTCCAAAAGCGGAGTGAGATATTTTTTCCTGAACTTGCTCCGGTCTTTCCACCCCATAACCGTCATCAATTGCTTAACCGTCGCAGGTTTTTCGCATGAACTCAAGACGATTTCGACCTGATCCCGACCTGGTGCCAACCTGGTGCCAACCTGGTGCCGACTTGGTGCCGACCTGCTGCTGACCTGGTGCCGACTTGGTGCCAACTTGCTCACGACTTGCTCCCGACTTGGCCCCAGCTTGATGCCATACTGATTCTCCAATCATCGCCGTGGCTCCATCCGGCTGGTAATCCTTTGTTATTCGTTGCAAGTTACAACAACTCATACCAATCTCCCGCAAGCGCCTGCACCAGCTTGCTGATTTTATCGGCAAAAAAAAGTTCGCTCCACAAGGCAAGGCTTGGCTGCTCTGTTGCAGAAAGAAAAGGAGCGACATCCTGAGCCGCTTTCGGCAAAGTGTCTTGAACCATGATTAAAGGATTCAAGGATTAACTTGATCAAAATCATGCCAATCAGGAAAATCCAAAAAATCAAGGGTCAAGACAATTGAGCTGTAACTGCCAAAAAAAATTTGCGCCAAGTGGCTCCGCCCCTCACCCCCCGGAAGAAAATTGTTAAATGGATAAATGGTTAAAAAGCCCGGACAGGCCGCACCAGCGCTCTGTTGATCTTGTAGGTGTCGAGCGTATAGCCTCTGCCAAAAAGCTGGAACCAAGCGAAATCCTCACTGAGCTCAGTAGAACTCCAGTAGCCGACGCTCTCGAAACCGCCAACAGCACTTTTTTCGAAATAAAGCATGTCCAACTCATCTTTGCTCGGCAAATACCAGTCGCTGTAGCCATTTTCCACCAAATCCTCACATGCTTTTTTAGCTTCCTCCCAAGTAAAATATGGTCCCGGCAGATCTGTTTTGGCAGCAATCATACCGTGCTTGTGGGCAGCATCAACAAAAAAAACGATACCACCGCCATACTCATCACCAATTTTCAGTGTACCTAATAAAAATGCCGCAGCTTCTTTCTCGGCTTTCAGCTTTGCTGCTTCCAGTCGTTCAGCAGCCTCTTTCTTTTCTCTCACTTTTGCCTCTTCAGCTTGCCTGAGGGAATCTGCCTTTTGCGTTGCCTTTACTGCTTCAGCACCTGACAATACCGGTTTAGATAATGCTGTGTGAGCTGGCTCTGCTGGCATTTTCTCCTGCTTCCGGCCTGTAAGCCCGACAACAAGAAGCATAACAGCCAGGAGCACTGCAACAGCTATTGCGGTCTGTTTTTGTCTGATTTTTGAAAACAAATTTTCCTTTTTTTTGGTCACTTTTTGTTGTCTCTCTGTTTAGGGGTGTTGATAATCTTTTTTCTGAGTTTAGAGTTGAAGCAGAGTCGGGCTCTGGCGCTATAGTTATAAAAAAGTGATCTAAAACGGATATGTGGACTCAATCACCCCAATTATTTGCTGAAATACCTCATAAGCGCGTTTGGTGTTCCAGCCAGAAAGATTTGCCGCATGAAATACACCTCCATTTTTTCTTCAGCGGAAAAGTCTGGAACAGTTGGCTGAAATATACTCATTTGCAGTGCCACCCGCCCCGCAATCATTTGGCCTGAGACGAATTGCAGCTTGCGCCACAGCCGCAGCCAAGCTTTCCGGTGCGGGCTTTTTCGAGCGACTCCTTTC
>SESB01002708.1_pt1 | contig 10050 bp, 9 predicted proteins | sample 3171441 | NCBI WGS metagenome assembly SESB01 (sample SAMN06051867, study PRJNA518727) | freshwater metagenome | biome: subpolar coniferous forest; feature: holomictic lake; material: water; isolation source: holomictic Lake 227, 6 m depth | place: Canada: near Kenora, Ontario | collected 2014-07-08...
ATCCGCGTGTACCGCCGGACCGTGCCGAGCGCCTTGAGGTCGGTGACCGCGTAGTACAGGTGCGCGTGCTCGAGGAGCGAGGCGGCCAGGATCCGGCGCTTCTCCGCGGCCGACAGGTGGGGGCAGGGGCAGCTGTACGTCAGCGGCGGCCACATCCGGAGGAGGAAGCCGTACCGGTGCGTCTGGCGGTTGGAGGAGAGCATACGCGGGGGTGGCGCTGGGTTTTATACATTCGGGTTCATGGCCATGGTTTAGGGGCGGCATGTCGGGTGCGGGGCGTATAAATGACGGAGTGTTCGGGTGCGTATGCAACCTCGTGCGAGCGGCGCTATGACATACAGGGGGTTTCCATTGGTTCCCAAACAAAATGTTGCTCCAGATCCATTAGACAGTGACGAAGGGGAAGATGTGCCAGAACCTCCGGCACCTCCAGAGTTTACAACTCCGTTGAATGCAAAGGCCCAGGTGATCATCTGTGTATCAACAGGCAATCCCCAGTGCAAGTCACACACTGCAGTACAGAGCACAAATGAGTATGTACTGAGTAATTTTGCAAGGGTATGGGTAGCACAGAACAAAGCAATATTGAATGCACGTGAGGGCTTGCTGCATATGAGACTCACGAACCCGATCGCTCAGGATATTTCACGGGACGGCATAGATTTTGCAGAGATCAGCAGCGACGGCATGTGCAAAGTGAATGTGCCCCTGTTTGTGGTATTCAGACCTTGCAGACTGATTACAGACCTCTGGGAGATGGTGCATCCACTCAAGGATGATTATAAATGCGTGTATATCCCTGGATATAGTACTCAGTTTCAACTGCACTCAGGGGATATTGTTATGATGTTTAGAAAGCCTGCATTCCGGAGTGCAGATGATATGATAGAAGCGTGTGCAAACGTCTGGTATTGCATTGATAGGCAGCTGCCGCCGCTTGACCATTTAAGGTTCCTAATACACTCACAGCAGGCTGTGAATTCTGCAAAGGCTTTTCTAGGATGTTACAGGTTTAGGTTAAATTACCCATATTCAACAGCAGAGAATGACCTAATTATGTCTAATTATCTTGCATACCGTGGCAGCATTCCACCACCAGTTATCACCCCGCAAAAGCCCATGCCACTTTATCCATGAGTATTTAACCGCCTCAGTCCAAATGCCACATGCTGCGCGCGCTCAACGAACAGCTGAGCAGGATGCTCACAGCCGAGGGAGGTGCTGCAGCGCAACAGGCTTCGCCCACCCCTCTCACCATCGTGGCAGTGCGCTGGGCGGGTCCTTTGGTGCCAAAAGCATCCCACAACATACCCCATGTTCTTAGCTTCAAGATGGCTCAGACACCAGCAGATCAAGGCTACGATGAGGTGGTCATCGGCAGAATGGGAATGCCCACTAACGAGCGCCATGGCAGTTTGCATGTGGCTTTACCCCACCCTTACATCCCACCGGTAATATGTTCTATCAAGGGAAACATAATCTCATGTACACGCCAGCACGTGTGCAGGTTGATGCCATTACCTGGCAGTATTGATGACTTGCAATCTATGTTGAGTCCTCAGTCCAGCACATACGGGTTTGTACAATGGATACCAACAGGCGTGCCAACTGAGATTGCGCCTGGGATGATCTTGCTGATACACACAAAGAGCGTAGGAGAGATGCAAACTGTATCAGAAAGATTGCCAGCATGCTACTGGGTGCTATACTGCCTACCTGACCTGCCAGCGCAGGACGTGTACCTGCAATTCATTCTCAACGCGCACCGAGGAGCTCTTCACGCCAACATGTTTACAAATTTGGCATTGCTCCAAAGAGATACACGTCTTAGTTTAATTCCAGCACCCACTGCAGGCGTCACCCCACCCGCTCTGCAAGGCCCTCCTCTGCCAATGTACCCAAGGCAACCACCACCCGGTGATGATGATCCGATGGCTGCTGCAGGAGGGCAAAGCTCCAGGCCGCCGTCGTCCTGGGCTGTTCTACCTCCACCACCGCGGCCGACAGAGCCTCCAAATCGTCCCTTGGTGGTCATTACGAGGGGCGGCCACCGTCCTCCACCACCTGGGCGAGGAAGGGGAGCTCCTCCATCGCCAATGGTTGTCAGAGGATTCTCACATCCTGGCTCGACGCGAGGACGAGGGACCACAGGAAGAGGGTCCAGACCACCCCCTCCTCCGCCACCAGCATCTGCTGCTCCACCACCACCACCCAGCCAGCCTCGACCATCACCCCGCCAATGGTATGAGCACCCGCCCCCACCGTGAAAAAAACACCCCACCCCCTCCTTGCGCACCGTGGATGCCGTCCCTCGGCGATGCTGCCGTGGCGCCTGCTGACCGTGGTGGCGCTCCTGGCGCTGTGTTTATGGGGCAACATCACGGTGTGGCGGCGGAAGCGCACCAAGCACGTGGCGAAGCCGTTGCTGACAGCAGTAAAACACACCCCGCGCTTCGTGCTCCTGCTGCACAGCACCGGGTCCGCGCCGCGGCTGCGTGCCGTGCGGGAGACGTGGTTCCAACCCGCCCCCGACGTCGGCCTGGCGATCATGGAGCCGAAGGCGACCGCGTTCGAGACGACCCGCGCGGCGCTGGCGCAGGCCCTGGCGGCGTTCCCCAAGGCGATGTACTTTGGCAAGTTCGACGACGACACGTACGTGTACACCCGGGAGCTGTTCCGGCAGGTGGAGGCCGGGCGGCACAACTACTCGGGGTACCCCATTCGGCTGGACGGCAATCTGGTCTTCGGCAGCGGCGGCGCCGGGTACGTGCTGTCGCGCGGGGCCGCGGAGGCGGTGGTGCGGTGTGTTGTGGGGGATCCGCAGTACGAGGATGCGGCGGTTGGGCAGTGCCTGCAGGGGTTCGCCCCGCTCCACGACCTGATCGGCCTGCACCCCCACCACCCGTACCAGATGCTGCGCTGGGACAAGCACGGGCACCCTCCGGACCGCGTGCACCGGCGGGAGCCGCTGGAGGGCTACATGAACCCGCTGTCGTACCACTACATCGACCCCGCCGACATGGTCCGGATGCACGGCGTGGTGCGCGGCGGCCCTGTGCCCCGGGTGCTGCACCAGTTCTGGGAGGGGGCGAACGGCCGGCCGGCGATGCTGCTGCAGAAGTGCCGCGAGAACCACCCCGGCTGGGAGCACGTCGTGTGGAGCAACGCGGAGATCCGGCGGCGGTTCCCCTCGGCGGAGTCCACGGTGGGTTTCCTGCCGCGGGACGGCGCGCACGGGGAGCTGGTGAACCAGGACCTGTACGGCGGGGCGCTGAACCTGCTGTCGGACATCATGCGGTACGAGGTGCTGATGCTCTACGGCGGGGTGTACGTGGACGCGGATACGGAGTGCTTCCGGCCGATGGACTACCTGGTGGACGAGGCGATCGCTGGCGTGCAGGGGTTCGGGTTCCTCGAGAAGGACGTGCACTACATCGGGGGGTTGGTGGCCTCGGGCGTGATCGGCACCTACGCCTACAGCCCGCTGTCGGTGGCGCTCGTGTCGGAGCTGCAGCGGACCGACTGGAATCTCCCGCCGTGGCAGTCTGCAGGGCCTTTGTTTTTCACGAAGATTCTGCGGATGTTCGGCGCGGGAAGGTATCGCGTCAACGTCCTCGATTCGCACCATGTCTATCCCTTTCATTACTCTGACGCGAAGCCCAACGACCTGCACCGGCACCTGGTGCGCAAGGGCGCGGTGATGGACCAGAAGTGGGGCACGACGCACGGGGCGTATCCGACGAGCCATTGGGAGCAGGATGAAGCGGCCAAGGACCACCACCCGTACCAAGCGATCCATCGCCTCGGGCTATCCACGCTGGCCCTGGAGCGGCCGCGGTGGGCGGTGGCGGTGCTGGACCCGCAGGCAGGGCTGTGCAACCGGATCCTGCACATCCTGTCGACGCTGGCGTTTGCAATGGCCACGGAGCGCGTGCTGCTGTTCGACTGGGTCCGGTCCTCGCCGCGCGCGCATGAGAACGGGATCGAGGTGGTGGGGCAGTCGGACTACCACGACCTGTTCCGGGCGCCGCTGCGGCACAGCTACTCGGTGGCGCTGAAGAGGTTCGGGTGGAACGACCAGCGCGCCCATGCTGACAGCGTTACGATCCACCACGACGACGCCGGGTTCCTGCGGGCGCTCCGGTCCGAGGACGTGGACGCGGTGTATCCGCAGCCGGTGGTGTTTGTGTCCAGGTACGACTGGTGGGCGCACCCGCTGCTCCAGAACCCGCTGTACGCCATGGGGCCGTCGGACGGGGTGTTCGCGGAGCTGTTCCGCTTCCTGTTCACCCCCGTGCACGGCAACCACACGCCCGCGACCGACTGCGACTGGCTGATCCACCGCCGGGCCCGCTGGGAGCGGAGGACCGCCAACCTGTCGGCGTTCGAGGCGTGCGGACGGAGGCACGGGATGCGGACCCCGCCGGTGGTGCTGCAGGGGGACGGGTGCCGCAGCTCGCTCCAGTGCGACATCGAGGCGGTGCGGCAGATGTACGTGCATTCGGGGTGCAAGCACGCCGTGCTGACCGCCACGTCCACGTTCGGCGCGTGCATTGCGGGGCTCGGGCGCATTTCGGACGCGTACGTGGTGCGGGACAACGGGGGGTGTGTGAAGAAGGCAGCGGTGGATCCCGTGGGTGCGGGCGCGCTGGTAACAGAGGAAGCGGTGCCAGGCGTTCCCACCACCCACCAGGCCCTCGGCGCGGTCCTCAACCAGCCCACGGACCAGGACGTGCAGAACCTCCTCCGCGCGCTCCACGACGACCACACCCACGTGCCGCTGGTGCTGCTCACGGACCAGCCCCGGGAGCGGTGGGCGTTCCTGCCGTTCGTCGCGGGGCGCAGGGTGCGGTTCAGCGCGCGGGGGTACAGGGCGGTGCGGTGGGTGTTTAATAACAGCGTGTGATGTATAAAAGTTGTGGCAAACGGTCTCCACGATGCTGTGGCTGCTTGTCGTGCTGGTGTGGACAACCAAAGTTGTGAGCGCGTCGGAGTTGATGCTGTGCGTCGTCACCGCGCGGCGGCCCACGAGCTACCTGCCGCAGCTGATTGCGGGCCTCGAGCGCGAGGACGCGGACTTCATGGTGGTGGACGTGGACAATAGCACGATGCCGTCCGTGCATGCGTTCCGGTTTGGCGAACAGACGCAGCAGGCCTGCAGGTCCGGGCCGGTGCCGTGCGTGGTGCAGCGACAGGCACTGGACGTCGCCAGCGCGTTGGAAGCGTGCGCCTCGGAGCACTCCACCGGCCGCTGGGTGGCGCTCGTCGAAGATGACATGGCCGTGTGCCCGGGGGCGGTGGAGATGATGGAGCGGGTGCTGCTGGAGCTGGGGTCGTTCAAGACGGCGCGGTTTGCGAAGTTCTCCAGAGCGGTCGTGCTGCCAGTGGAGAATATCGAGCCGTACGTGGACTTCGTCCGACAGAAGGTGCACATGGTCCCGTACGACATCCTGCTGAACTTTGAGTGGGCAGAGGGGCAGGACTACGTGCACCACGAGTCGCTGTTCGCACACCGCGGGAGGGTGTCAACCATTGAGGAGAGGAATAACCCGGTGTACATGGCCACGTACAGTGATCTCAGGGGTGAGGAGTGTGGAAGCAGGCTGGTTGGGAAATGAATCAAAAGTGCATTACGCCGTTGTCGTCGATCCGATCCCACATTTCTTTCTGCATGTAGTGGAAGTGGACTATCTTCTTCGTCGGATCCATCCCATCGTTGAACCCGCCAATGGTATACCCCGGCAGGTCAGGCACGTGGATCTTCTGGATTTGGAAGGGATTCAGCCACATCCCCACCATCAGGTCCTCGCACCACGTCTGATGCGGGGGGATGGACACGGTGCCAATGAACTCCGCCACGTCCCCGGAGAGCAGGTACCCCGAGCCGCTTTGGTACTCGCCGTACTGGTACAGCCCGAACAGCTTCTGCAGCCTGGGATGCCTTGACAGCAGGATGTCGCTCTGCACGGTGTCCGCCCGCCGCGTGAAGCCCATGTAGAGCCGGGAGCGGGGAAGGAACGCCATCATGTCATAGTAGAACAGCTTGAGATTCACGTACGTGTCATCCGCGCCCCGCCACACGTACTGCGCGTTGAACGCCCTGGCGATGTGCACGCACGCCTGGTAGACCTTGCACGTGGTCGCGGACGTGCCGTTGGGATTGTCCTCCTGATCGCCCTGGTCTCGACAGGCTGTGAACAGGTAGTCCACCCCCGGAACACGCTTCACACCGGACGTATCGATCTCATGCTCCAGCCGCTCGCCCGTGCGCGTGCCGAAGACGTAGATGAGGACTATCTGCGAGCGGGTCCAGTTCTCGCGGAGGAACTGCCTGGTGACCAAGGCGCGTCGATCCTCCCAGGGCACTGGCGAGGGCACGAACATCACCACCTCCACCTCCTCTCGCGCACTGGCGTGGCAGTTGCTCGGCTGGAATTCGCGCCTCTGCCGCGGCGGCTGGAACTGCGTCCGCCAGCGGATGTCGTTGAGCAGGCCGGCCGCGAGCAGGACGATCGAGAGGTAGACGGGCAGGTGCTGCATGCGTGGGCGTGGGTGCTGCGCGGTGGGTATGTGGTGGGTGGCGGGGTTTTTTACGGCGGGCGTAGGCGGTCGTCGACTACTTTCTCAATCCACTTCAGCACCCGCCTGATGGTCTCAGCGCTGGCTGGAAGCGGTGGACTGCGTCGAACTGGATCCCGTGCTGAGGGGAGTGATGGAAGACCCCCTCCGCGTCGTGACAGATCCCATGGGCGTGCTGCAGCGGTTGGTGCTAGATCTTCACGGGCACGCCTTACAGCAGGATCCTGTCCCGTGTTTCTGGCTGTTGCCTCTTTCCATCGCGCCGCTGCAGCATCGCCAGCCTTATTACGTTCATTACACAGACGTTGCAGATCTAAAAACAATGCCCAGCAGTAGTCATGGTATATCTGTTTGGTAGCAGTTACTGCTGGGAAAGGCTGGAATCTGAACGTGCCTGCTGGACGCAATACTACCTCTAATAATGAAATCCTAGGATGTGATACTATCCTGATTCGTGTTTTGTCATAAATATCGTATTCATAATCACCACCACCTGAATACACTCCACTAGATCCATTCTCAAATCCTGGCATATACATACGCCACTCCCCATGAAATAGATAGAGAATCGTCACGTTGCTCATAAGATCATTCTCGATTGCTTGCTCGCTCATCACCAACCCCCGCCTCCCGCGTTTTATACTCGAATTGAAAAAAACAAAAAAAAAACCAGCAACACAATGGACACCATCGTCCACCGCCTCCGCGAGCAGACCGCCGCGTGCTACGGCCCGTGCGACGTGCGGTACGACGACCACTGCATGATCATGCGCATCCACACGGTGCGGCAGTTCCTGATCTACCTGCACAAGGACGCGGACGGGATCCTGTGCTACTACATCCACGAGCAGGACCTCGCCAACGCCGACCACGAGCACGGCGAGTACAAGCAGTGGAAGGAGCAGCAATCGTACCAGATGATCTGCCGGTACACGCGCCCCGTGGACTTCCCGAGCGCGGCGCAGCGTTACCTGGTGACCGCGGTGGAGAACATGAGGCACCACCCGCTCTCCGGCTTCAAGCGCACGCTGACGTTTGCGGAGGCCGCGTGGAACGTGCGCAATGTGATCGTGCCTGACCCCCACACCGAGCCGGCCGAGAAGAAGTACAAAAAGACCGCCACGTGCCAGAAATGATGACGGCGAACGACCAGCTCATCAGCGTGCTGCGGACGATGAACGCGCGGTCCGAGGAGTACGAGCGGCGGCTGCAGTCGTCCAAGGTGCGGCGGGCGCTGGCGCGGGTGGCGCTGCGGTGCGGGTCGCGTCGGGAGTCGCTGCGCGGGTTGATACAGCATATCGTGGAGCAGACGGTGGAGGCCGAGGCGCGGGCCACGGTGCTGGCGCGGTGCGAGGCGCTGATGGAGGCGTTCTTCAACGACCTCGGGCACCGACCGCCCATGGACCCGAAGGCGGCGCTCGTGTTCCAGCGGGATTGGGTCGAGAGGAGCATCCGCGGGATCGAGGCGGAGGAGGAGGATCACACTCTCTTGGGGATGGTCTTCGCAATGGACGACATGGTCGACTCGTCCACGACGACCTCGCCGCCCGCGACGATGTGCCCGTAGTTGATCCTGGGGCAGAACACCCGCACGCGCACGAACACGGTGGTGTGCTTGCCGCGCTGGAGCCGGAGCACGGTGCCCGGGGGGATCACCAGCGCCTGGCGGAACGGGTCGGCGGGCTTCTTCGTCACCATCACGCGCATGCGGTCGGGGGCGTCGGTCGTGCGCACCATCAGGGTTAGGTCGCCGTGGGTGCAGCGGTACTTGGTGAACATCGGGGTGGGTGGGGTTTTGGGCATAAATACAAGTGGTGGGAGTATTTAGGTGGGTGTGTGAGGGTGGGTGAGATGGAAGCACTTGACGGTTGTGTAAAAGGTTGTGGGGCGATTGCAGGGTGTGTGAATGTGTGCACGGGAAGGAAAACCAGCACGGAGAACGCGACAACAACAGAACCTCCTCCACCAACATCTAAGGCTGAATTCACCAACTCCCAGTTTGACATGCCCCCTATAACGCACGTCAAACGCGGGTTCTGACACGTGGAATACAAAACCACCCACCAAAAAAAAACCATGCTCCAGTGTCTCCCTCTATTCTTCCTACCCCTGGCGCTCGCCACCACCTACCGCGACCCGTGCAAGTGCCTGGACCTGAGCAAGTACGAGGCCCCGTACATCTGGGACCGCACCAACTGCTGCACACCCTGGAGGATCCGCGCCGCGACGGAGGAGTTCGCGACGGTGGACAGGGTGGTGTACCAGCGGGTGGCCGGGACCGTCACCTACGCGCGCTACTCGGACATCGCGGCGATGCCGCAGGTGGACTTCCCCGGGTCCGACGCGGTGCTGCACGACCCGAACAACACCTACACCAACCTGACCTGCCGCGACTTCGCGTGCGCGCTGGTGACGGTGTACCGCCACGGGGCCAACTCGTGCCCGGTGGACGACGAGTGCCTGGCGTTCGAGGAGGCCCCGGACGTCCAGGCGCCGCTGTGTCACAATTCCTCCGCGGACAAGTGCGTGATCTGGGTGCCGCAGCCCGCGCTGACCGGGGCGCCGTGGCTCGTGCCGCTGGTGGTGGTGCTGAGCGTCGGCGGGGTGTTTGCGTGCGTGTACCAGCTCTGCGGGGAGACCCTGGACGGGGGCCACGTGGTGCTTTGGGTGTACGTGTTCGTGCTGTCGGAGGTCGCGGTGCCCGTGGTGTGCTTCTTCGACGAGTGGCTCGCGCGGCTCGAGGTCGACCTGGACTACGTCACCTACCAGACCTGCGTGCGGGAGTGCGCGATGGAGGCGGACGACTACCAGAAGCTCGCGCTGCTCAACCAGTGCGCGGACCGCGGCGTGTCCTGCGACGGGATCCCCACCAGCGACCGGCTGCTGCCGTGCACGGGCTGCCAGGCGCACGCGCGGGACTGGGAGTTCCTCCTGCAGTACGTCACCTTCGTCAAGAGCATGCTCCTCGCGCACTGGCTCGTCATCATCTACCTCGCCAAGTTCCACCGCGCCTGCTGCCCCGTGTTCATGGCGTGCCTCGGCATGTCCATCGCGTGGATCGTCCTGGTCTCCGTGCGGCTCAGGTGGTGCGGCACCTACGGCCTCACGGCCCTCTCGTCGCCCTACAAAGCGCACAGCCTCTGGGACCTGGGCATGGCGTGGTCCGTGTGCGGGATCGCGTGGTCCATGGCGTTCGGGCTCATGGCCTCGACGAAGCCGGAGGAGCGCACGGAGGGCCAGCACCACGCGCAGCTCGTGTTCGCGCGGGTCGAACCGCCGCAGGTGTGCAGGGCTGTGGTATAAAAGGATTCTTCGCGGTGGGGCGGGATGCATGAGGAGTTGCTGCAGCAGCTGAATTCGTTGCTCGCGACGTTGGGGGCTCAAGAGGTTGGTAGAGAGGATTTAATCAATAACGCAAAAAAACTGGCGGGAGAGAAGGCAGTGAACGACCATGTGCTTCGCGTTTACCCA
>SESB01002709.1_pt1 | contig 10048 bp, 13 predicted proteins | sample 3171441 | NCBI WGS metagenome assembly SESB01 (sample SAMN06051867, study PRJNA518727) | freshwater metagenome | biome: subpolar coniferous forest; feature: holomictic lake; material: water; isolation source: holomictic Lake 227, 6 m depth | place: Canada: near Kenora, Ontario | collected...
ATTCAAGTTCAGATGCCATTTGAACTTCATCTTTTTTAACATCTTTCTTGTAATCTCTATCAACTTGTTTTAGACCTGAATTATAATCATATACTTCTTGCCAATTGTCAAATGATGCATTTTCTACTATTTGACCTTTCTTAAAAGTACCAGTTCTATCTTTTTGGATTTCACCTTTGTATATTTCTTCTTTGGTCTTTTCATCTTTTTCAGTGTAAAGTCTGATGATGATATCATAGTCATATTCAAATCCTTTTGCTGTATCAGGAGCATGACCTACAACTACCCAATTATCACCTTTCTTTTCTTTAAGTTCTTTTTCTTGAGCAACAGATATAACATTGATACCTTTTGAAGCTAACATAATCTTAACTGCTTGGAGTTTTTTGTTAATCATCTTTAATTTACCCCATTCTCTTTGAGAAAGGTTAGCATCATCAACAGACTGCCCATTTTTTCTTGCTCTTTTTTCAGCAACATTAAGTCCACTGATTTGAAGATTTTCATAGATTTTTGTTTCAGAGTCAATAACAAATGTCTTAATTTCTTCAAGCAGTTCATCTTCAACTTCTTCTAAAGCATCTTCAACATCTTTTGCAGATGTGGTATTAAATATGTACTTTAGATTTGGTTTCTTTTTCTTGTAGAATGCCATACCATCTTCTGCATCAATCGCAACAATCTCAGGGAATGTAAGAGCAAACCATGTTTTACCAGAACCAGTACCACCATAAGCTAGAACCTTTAGTCCACTTCTTGTTTCCTCAACCTTTTTAAACATACTCATTTTTTGTCCTCCTAAGTTTTTTTATATTAATTTAATTGCTGTCATTTTTAAGGGGAGGTTTAACTCCCCATTTTGTTGGTAAAATTATTTTTCTTCTTCATCATCACCTAGTTCATTCAACCAATTATCAGAATCATCTTCTTCAACTTTTGGTTCTTTAGCTAGGGCAGGAGTTTTTTCTTCTTTAGCAACTGTATTCTCTTCATCAGTTTGATACATAAAGTCAAGAATTAAGTCTTCCTCAGTAAATTTACCTTCTGTATGGAAGAATTGAATTCTTTTTTCTCCATTGTTATCAATAGTCTGAACATAAGGTTTAGTTATAATAAACTTTGATACTCTATCACCTTTAACAACAAGTTTCTTAAGAATATCTTCCTTAGTGTAAAGTCCAAGGTCAATCAATTCCTGCATGTCTTCTGGAATATCTTCTTCTTTTACTTCTCCCATAGGAGTTCCTTCAATTATATTTCCTTCAACAGCAAATTCAGTAATACCTTTCTTTACTTTAAAGAATTTTGTTAAGAATTTCTTAACTTGTTCAGGTTTCATTTTTTCAGTTTCAGCCTGAATAGCAAAGTTAACCATATATGGAACATTTGTTTTTACTTCTTTAGTTCCCCACATTTTAACATAATCTAAAACTCTGGCAGAAACAGGATATTCATTTGTTTCAGAATCAAGTTTTTCAAGACTATCTTTGTCTAAAAGAATAGTTTGAACAAATGTTGCCTTATGTTCAGCACCTTCTTTAGCAAGGAAAATACTAGTGATTTCTTTTTTAACTTGAATTTTTTCATTGTATGTACTGTATTTTAAATTACCACCAACAGTAATAGCCATACCATCTTTGATATGTTCTGCAACATATGCAATTGCATCATACCAACTCAAAAATCTTTTTACAAATACTTTTTCTTCACCACTTGTTTTATCAGTATATTTTTCAATACCAACTTTTACAAATTTAGAAGGATGAATTGTTTCTAGAACCTTTGGGTCTTCTCTGTCTTCCCAATCAATAGTGTAGTTGTTAGCTATATCTTCTTTAGATGCAACATAACAAACATTTGCTTTTGCAGGGAAATAACCACCCATTGCTTCAGCATACACAACATTGCCTGTCTGAGTTTCAACTCCAAGATTTAATCTTGAATACTTGTAACCTGACTTTTCAGATAGTTCATTCAATTTAAATGTGTAATCATTGATTGTTACGATACCAGTAAGATTGAAGAATGCTTTACCTTTTTTCAAGGTGACTTTTTCTTTTTCTAATTTAGCCATAGATTGTTTCCTCCATTTTATTTTAGTTTTATTTACCAACACCATAATTTTATCATAGTACTTTTTATTTGTCAATACTGATGATAAATGTTCTTTTACTTAAACGGATTAGAATCCTATTTTAGTAAACAGTTTGTAAAATATCATGTCAAACCATGTAGATGTATGAAAATAGATTGATATAAAAGTTGTTATAGATATTAAGGAAATAAATGATATTGCAAATTTCCAAAAACTAACTTTCTTATTCAAAATCTTCACCTCCTCTACATAGTATAACATAATATTTTATATTTGTCAACATATCGAATTGATTATTCAATAACATTTATTGCTTTTGCTTTTCTTATCCAATCAGGAAATTCATTAAGAATCCTTTTATAAAGTTCATCATCTGATACAGATTTAATATCATTTAACTGGAAGAAGTTTGCATTGTCTACAACTCTACCTTTACTTGTATCTAAATTAGATATTAATTTTTGGTCTTCAACAACACTCATATCATCAAGGTCACCTAAAAATTTAAAAGCACTATGTCCAATTCCTACAAACTGCCAGAATATTGGATATTTTGATGATTCAATCACTACTTGTTCAGTTAAAGTATGGTCACCATTATCTCCATCAGTGATAAATACAACATATGTTGGAACATCAGAGCTTCTATAATGAGAAGATATTGATTGCATTACAGGAGCATAACTAGTTCCACCCCATAATACATTGCTATGGTCACCTTTTTTCAAAATAACATCTTTAACATATCCTGCAAAATTGTTCATGTTTATTTTTGGTTTCATTTCTGCAAAAGAGTTTGAGAATAAATAACAATCTAATACTTCTTCATGGATTAATCCTTTTGTCATATGGGTTGCAATTGGATAAATTCTTTCAAGAATATCTTGAACTAAACTATCTTGTCCATTATAACTTCTGAATTCACTATCCATACTTCCTGATACATCAAGAACAAATACTACATTACAAGAAGGTATTGGAGATTTCTTTTCAAGATTAATTTTTACTTTTTCTTCTCTTGTCTTAAGTAAATTAATCTTTGAATGAATTATCTGTGGGTCAGTGGCTACTACTATTGTCTGATACACTGGTGTAGGTACTTGCACTGACTGCGATACTGCTTGAACATTAGCTATAGGTGTAGGTTCAGGTTTTTTCTTAAAAAAGTCTAATAATCCCATTTTAGTTTGCTCCTTTTTTACTGAATAATTTTGAAAACCAGTTCTTTAAAATCTCTACTGACCAATTCCATGTAAAGAATCTACATTCAATAGTCATCTTTCCATCACTTAATAACATAAATATTATAAATAAAGCTACTATTTCTAATAAAAGTTTCATAATTTTTCCTCCTTTACACCTTAGTGAATTGACTTAGTTTTTCTTTTAAAGCAAGATTTGCCTTTACAGTAGCTTCACCTAATTCTGCTTGAGTATCATGTTTTAAAGCTTCATCTTTTAATTGCTTTGAGAAATCTCTACTGATAACTATAGCTTCTAACTGTATAGCATTTGCTTTATCTACATCTTTTACAGCCTGTGTGAACATGCCTAGTGCATTATCAACTATACTATTAGCTCTGTTCATCATTTGTGCAGGAGTTAATGGAACTGTAACAATCTTAGGTGATTCTTTCTTAAATGGATTTCTAAATAGATTTTTCATAATATAACCTCTCTCTTATTTAGTATTTTTATTTATTTCCTTTTTTTGAGTTTGAATATCTTGTATTTCTTTTTTCAATATTTCTTGAGCTTCTGGAGTCATTACTTGTATAGGAGTTTCTACTTCTTTTTCTACTTCTTTTTCTTTTTCTTTTTCTTTATTAGTTTCAGTTTCAAACTCTTTCTCTATCATCTTATATAATTTCTTTAATTTTCTAGCTTCTGCCATTTTTTCAAACCAACCATCTTCTAAAGTAGATAAGTCATTTACTGTATTAAGCAAAAATTCCTTAACTAGGGTAACCTGCTCTAACCATGATGGTCTAACTTCCTTAAGGTACTTATATCTCTCAATAGCTACCTTTTTCTCTGAAATACTTAAAAATGGAAATCTTTTAAAAATAGAATCTGTTTCACCATCAACTTCAATGAGGTTATCTATAGCTAAATCACCATCATTAACAATTTTAATTAATTCTTTGATTAGTTCGCTCATTATTAGAATTCTCCTTTCTAACCAAATTAGTGCAATCATTACAACATTTTACTTCATTTACTGTTTGAGTCTTTGAAACTTTTTCTCCACATACTTCACATTGGATGTCCTTGAATTGAAAAGTCATTTTGTTTTTCATCACATTAACCTCCATATTTGATTTATTTTATTCTATATTTATGTTTTTTCATCTGGTGTATTACACCCTTTGCAATAAAACAAAGGAGTGCTATATCCAGTATAGTGCCAATAAACATTAACATCATATAGCAACTCCTTTTCTTATTTGAAGTATAAATTATACTTCATTCCAAAATTATTTTTTGTGTTTCTACTTGCCTGTATAAAGGCAGGTTTTCCAGTATCAGTTAAAATATCACATACTGAGTTTAAAGATAATTCAGATTTATCATTACTCCTAAAAACTGAGGCTGTGCCTTCTCCTGCATTGTAACAAGAGTAAGCTATAAATGGATTATTATCACAAAGGTCATTTAAATAACGTTTATAACTAGCTAATCCAATGGCTAAGTTCACATACATATCTGTTTTATAATTAGATTCTGTAACTTGAACTTGTTTTCTTCCATCAGCTAAGTCAACTTTTTCACCTAACCAATCTCCAATAACTCCACCTCTATTGTTTACTTGAGTTAATCCATAATCTGTTGAACCTTCATGCCATACACCATTCCTATCCTTGTAACCACTATTACTACAAACACTTTTTGGGTCATAACCACTTTCTGTATGTACTAATGTTTTACCTAATTTAACATCTAGTCCAACCATATTTGATGTTTTGACTACTGCCTCTATTACTTTATTAGGTACTTTTAGTGTTCCTGTAGACATTATTTCTGTATTGCTTGTTCCTGCATCTGGTATTTCTGATATTGTTGTAGCTATTGGTGTAATAGATGTTGGTGTGTTTTGAATTGGTGCTACAGTAGGTCTTGTTATATCTCCTCTAGATACTGTTATTGGTTTTAAGAATTTTGATTCTAAAGCATCTGTTTCTGCTGATGCTAATTTATCATATTCTTGTTGACTTAAAACAGTTTGAGCAATACCTTTTTGTACATCAGTCATATTACCAAAATCATTTTTAGTTTGATATAAAGCAAATTTGATTTGACAAACTACAAGGATTCCTATCAATGACCAAGTGCAAATGTGAAATAACTTACTTTTCTTTTTAACATTTTGGATTTGTGTAGATACCCCCTTTGATGTAATCTTATTAACTTTCATTCTTATCAAAATTTCACCCCTTTTTTATTTATTTTTGTTTAGGCTACTTTTTAAGTATATACTAAAGTTAATAATTTGTCAAGTAAATTATCTCCGATTATTGTATTATTATGTCTACTTTATTACATTCCCATATATTGTTTGAATTCAACTTCGTTCATAATCTGAACATTATTGTCTTCTGCACTTTTATTTTTCTTACTTCCAGATGTTTTATCATTAGTGATTAAGGCTGTTGTTTTCTTTGATACTGAACCAGATAACTTGCCACCTCTACTAGTAATTAAATCATCTAAGTCTTTTCTTTTGAATATTGTAAAATCACCTGTGCAACAAAATGTTAAGCCTGTAAGGTCTTTTAAATTTGAGTTTACATCTTTCTTAGGAATTTTTATTGTCACAAAATCTAATACTGCACTGAATTGTTGAAGGTTTTTTAAATCATCACACCAATATTGAATGGAATCATTTGTAATTGCTCCAAAATCATCTAATTCTGAAAAATCATAGCTAATGCAGATTGCATTTAAAAAAGCATCCATATCATGATTAAAAGCTTTTTCAATAGTTTTTGATGCTGACCTGCCAATTAAAGGAATACTCATTGCATAAAGAACTCTGTGGAATTCAGTTAATTTAGATGTTTCAATAGCTTTAATCATTTTTTCATATGATTTAACTCCAAAACCTTCCATATTAATGATTTCATCTTTATGTTTTTCAAGTTCAAAAATGTCTGCAAATTCTTTAATAAATCCTACATTAACAAATTTCTCTAAAGTTGCTTCACTTAATCCATCAATATTCATAGCTTCTCTAGATACAAAGTGAGATAATCTCTTAAGCATCTTTGCAGGACAACTATCATTAGTACATATAAGAACCTCAGATTCATTGTCTTGTTTAATTGCTGTAGGTCTACCACAACAAGGACATACTTTAGGTATTACAATATTATTGCTCTTTGTATAGTTTATAGTAACTTGAGGAATAATCATATTTGCTTTTATTACACCAACTATATCCCCAATACCTATTTCTAATTTTTGCATAATACTAATATTGTGAAGACTAGCTCTAGAAACATCTGTTCCATCAATATCTACTTCTTCAAATATAGCTACTGGAGTAATTGATGTTTTACCCATACTCCATTCAATATCTAATATTGTTGTTTGAGCAATTTCATCTTCAAATTTAAAAGCTATAGAATGTAATGGGTGATGTGAGGTAGCTCCTAAAGATTCACTATATGAAACTGAATCAAAACTAAATACTATTCCATCAATAGGAAGATATTTATTTCTAGCCATTCTTTCAAGAGTAGCAATATAATATTCCAATGTATCAGGATTAGATTCATTACTGGCAGTACAATATACCAAACTAAATCCTAAACTATTCAACCATCCAAATCTTTCTATTTTTGAGTCTGACAATTCAGGAGCATCACATGAAAGTATTCCAAAAATATAAAGGTTAACACTTCTTTGTTCACATTCTTTGTTTGATAATTGTCTTACTGAGCCAGAAACCAAATTACGAGGATGTTTATATTTTTTCTCTACCAAGCTCTCATTAATAGTTTCAAAATCATTCTTATGTATCACTGCCTCTCCCACAAGACTTAATTTTCCTTTATAAGGTATTGTAAGAGGTATGTTTCTGAATGTTTTTGCATTATGAGTGATATCTTCTCCTATTAATCCATCACCTCTAGTAGAAGCCTGTACAAGGACTCCATTATCATAATCAAGTTTAACAGTTAATCCATCAGCCTTAATCATAACAAGATATTGTTTTTGTTCAAGAAATTTCTCAACATCATCAACTTGTTTTGTTTTATCTAAAGACAACAAAGCAATAGAATGATTTACTTTCTTTAATTTACTTAATACTTGGTAACCAACTGTTTGTGTAGGTGAATTACTTAATATTATGCTGAATTCTTTTTCAAGAGCAGATAATTCATCAAACAATTTATCATATTCAAAATCCTCAATGCTTGAACCATTTAGATTATAATACTCATGTCTGTATTGGTTTAATTGACTTACTAATTCATGAATTCTTTTTATTCCTGTTGCTTTCATAATCATTCTCCTTTTTATAAAAATATTTTTCCTATTACAATTCCTAAAACAAATGAAATTACAGATGTTATTAAAAAAGCACCACCAACATAATTTACTAGTCTTGCTACTTCTTTTTTAGGAAGAATTATGTTCTCTTTAGCCTCTTTTTTAGCACCAAACTCTTTAATTATAACATTACCATATTTCATTTTGTAACCCCTTTCTTTTTCCTTATTTTGGGTTCTTTTGGCTCTTTTATTTCTTTAATCTTTACATACTTGGAACAATATAAATCAGATGTTCCCTGTTCAAAAGCTTCTAAAAGGAATAAGGCTATGTACTTTTTACATTGATTCACACATGTTAAACATTTTGGTATTGGTGCGAATTCTTCTTTACTCATACCGTTAATCTCCTTTTCAAAAATATAGAGATACTTTATAGTATCTCTATATAAATTTTACCACATATAATACTTTTGTCAAGTATATTTTTTAATCTGATGAAATAACAGAATTTAAAGCATTTAAAAATCTTTCCAGAACATCAGTTGGTACATTAGGATTTTCTTGTTTAAGATGTTCAAGTAAATCATTTTTAGTCATATCTGAAGCTTTTCTTGGTTCTAATGCTACAGGTTCTGGAGTTTCTGTAGGTTCTGGATAACTTTCTGTGCCATCATCTTCATATTCTTGAAAGTCATTGTCTTCATTTTTAGGACATTCAATATGTGGACAACCATCATTGCAATCTTTTGAACAATCATATGCATCACAATCATAACACTTACAATTTTCAAAATCAAATTCTTCAGACTCATCTTCTTCATCTTCTTCATCCCAAATATTATCATCTTCATCTTCATCTACTTCAAAATCATAATCTTCATCACAATCACAATCACTTTCACAACAGCAATCACGCTCTTGTTCATCACAATCATAATCAATTTCATCACAATCATTTAAAACAACTTGACTTTCATATGCTAAACGATAAGCCTCCATTTCAACCAAATTATTGAAAGCTACATTATAAGCAATATTTTTTCCAATAGTTTTGTCATAATCCTCAAGATTTACACAAACACTTTTGCCAGTTATTTCAAAACCACTTTTTAGAATAATGCAACAAATGGTAGTCTTTTCTCCAATTAATACATATTGAATATCTGCAATCTTTTCCTCAACTAACTCTTTCTTTAACTCAATATACTTTGACATATAATTATATCCTCTCTCATATTTCATATTTTTATTTTATGTAAAACTGCTCCTTTTACAGAGCAGTTCATATAATTCACTATATTTAAATTTAAACCATTAAACCAAACTCTTTACAAAATACATCAAGTCCACCATGGTGTCCTGCACCTATTGCATGGAATTTCCACTCTGCTCCATTGCGATATAAATCTCCTGAAACAACAGCAGTTTCAATTGAAAAGTCTTCTCCAAGGTCATATCTCATTAATTCAGTTCCTGTTACTTCATCAACTAAACGAATGAAAGAGTTTGCTACCATACCAAAATTCTGATTTCTTGCTTGTGCATCAAATATTGTTACAACAAAAGAAATTCTGGCAACTTCAGCAGGAATTTTTGATAAAACAATTTTAATAACTTCATCATCTTTGCTTATGCCATCATCATTACCTGTTCTATTATCTCCGCTGTGTGTAACTGAACCTGCTTCATCAGTAGTGTTATTATAGAAAACAAAATTTCTATCTCTTGTAACCAATCCATTTGCATCAGCCATAAATACTGACACATCAAGGTCAAATTCTCCACCACCTGAATATTTGTTAGTGTCCCAACCAAGACCAATATAAACCTTGTCTAATGTTGGATTTGTCTTTGTTAAATCAATCTTCTGTCCTTTTGTTAAAATTATAGCCATTATCCTTATCCTCCAATTTTTTGTGTTTTGAATAGTTGTTTTAATATTTCTGAAATACAATCTATAACAATACTATTTCCACATAGTTTATAGATTCTGGTGTTAGATAGTTTGGCATCTTTTAATTTTTGCCAATCTGTATCATCATAATCCATCAAACGCATTGTTTCAAGAGTAGTAAGTGTTCTAACCACATATCCATCAATTTCTTTATAGTTTATCTTGGTAGCTTTAGCCTCTTTACCTTTGAGAGCTAACATGCTATCTTTTTGCACTGTGGTTAGAGTATTAGATACATCATCTTTTCTTATTTCTAGCTGTTGTGCCTGTCCTCTGTAATTGCGAGTTCTAAGGCTACAACCTTTTACAATTACACCAGTTCTTTGAGCGTGATTGTCTAAACCTTTCCAATAATTTGCATCTAAACAACTTGCAATGCCATCTTCTTTTTCAATAATCTTACCTCTATTTTTAAGACATATAGATGGAATATGACCTCCACCTGATGAAGTACGAATTGTAGGAGAATACTCATTAAATATTCTAGGTTCTTTTTCATTA
>SESB01002715.1_pt1 | contig 10041 bp, 9 predicted proteins | sample 3171441 | NCBI WGS metagenome assembly SESB01 (sample SAMN06051867, study PRJNA518727) | freshwater metagenome | biome: subpolar coniferous forest; feature: holomictic lake; material: water; isolation source: holomictic Lake 227, 6 m depth | place: Canada: near Kenora, Ontario | collected 2014-07-08...
ATGCCTAGCTAATTCAGCATAACTAGAATTTTCTTTAGGTTCATATTTACATGCTGTAGTAATAGCAGATTTCAAATTGTCAGGAACCAATAAACAAGGTACCCCGCCAAAATACTCGAAAGCACGTATATGAGACGCAATCCAATCAACCGAACTTTGTGTCCAAGTAGCTTCTGCAAAAATATATGATGAAGCTCCTAATACTGCTAAAAATATTTCTGCTTTTCTTCCTTCTCCAGTATCTTTATCAATAATTAGCATAATCTGCCCAGAATAATCGATAAATAATTTATCACCTGCTTTGTGGTGTTGTCGCATACTAATATTACGTAATTTGCACCAAGATTTATAAATTGCACAAAATTGACTTTTACTGTATGCTTTACCAATATTAGTTTTACTATATTCTTCCCACAACAATCTTAAAGTTACACTTTTTCTTTTAAGTTCTTTATGTATATAATTACAATCTATTGGCGTTTGTTTAGTAATCTCAGATGTTTGTTTGTTATTTTCTTTGATAGATTCAAATAGCAATTCATGCATTTGAGTGTTACTAATATCTGTTGGCAAAGGCCAAGATAGTTTTGAATTTTGAAATAATGAAATATATTTGCTAACGCTGCTAGCAGACAAATTTAAGCTATGCGCAATATCTCTGTGACTTAAGTTTAAATCAAGTTTTAGTCGTAATACTTCTATAATGTTTTTCATATTTAACTCCGGCATTACCATATCAATTCTCCATCTATAAATTAGTTATAAATGGAAAATCATAAAATTAAGTTAACTAAAAAATAAGATGGATGCGTCACTACCTATAGCAAACTCATTAGTTCAATTTATTGCTAAATTTAGTGATCGTTTTCTCCGGATTTAGTGATCGTTTTGTTCCAGATTTTATGATCGTTTTGATTCAGATTTGCCGATCGTTTTGCTCCGGATCTAATGATCGTTTTGCCCGGATTTAGTGATCGTTTTGGTTCGGATTTAGTTAACGTTTTGCGTCAGATTATGCAGCCATCAACGGTTACATTAATAGCTTGTTGATAGCCATCGATTACACTATAAAAAGAAGGTATTCTTTTTTCAGCCAATCTTTCCCCATAATCAAACCAAGTGCGTACCCCATCACTATAAATTAAATTAGGAGCAATTGATTCATCTCCCGACATCGAAAATTTAAAATTAAGCTTAGATGAATTAAAATATGCCTCATCAAGATAATCATTTTTTTCTGACGTTTTCGAATTGCTATAATTTATTTTTAATGGCATGGGCACAATTACTCGAACCGTGATGTCGCTAATATTTTTTGAATTATAACCTTCAACTCGCACATAAAAACCATAAACATGACCACTATTGCCGATCATGGTAATGCTGGTATCTAAGCCAACATAATTAATCGCACGAATTGTTACTAAATTGTCTTTAGCTTTTAATATTTGATAATTACCTTCATCACCTACTATAACTTCATTGATAGTTTCCCATGGAGGGAAAATAACAGTCGTCGTCATATATTCTCGCACCGTTATTTTAATAATTTCCCGCGGATCGAAATTTACAATATAAACTCCAGCACCCTTTTTGGCTTGTTTCCAAGCTTTTTGACTGGACGCTAATGGTACCGATGGTTCTCTTTCTATTGCTGAGTAGTTACCCTCACTTTCATCAGCTACTTCTTGAGATTTTGTAGTTTGGATGATATTTTGCTCAGCTAACACTTGAAAACAAAACCAAAAAATTATTAAAAATAATGTTGCCATCTTAAGCATTGTTACTTAACCTTATGGAATATCTTATTACCGTAAATCCAATGGGGTTTAAATCTTCTTCATCAAAGTTAAGTTTTTTAGTTTGCGATTCAGCAGTCACCACCGAGCTAAAATTAGTCCGTTTTTGCAGAGCATGATGTTGATCTATTTCTAACAGTTCCCAATCTATCTGCCAAGTATTTGGTGCATCTGGTGCCAGATTATTAATATTTTTAATCAGCACCGAACGCGTAATATTGGTATCAATTAATTGTTTGACAATAGAATTATTCTGCTCAGTGTTTAATACGCTATCTATATAATCACGAGTTTCATCTTGCGTCATTAAGGATAATTTTTTTAATCTATGTTTTTCTGTCTGACCATCTACGGTATGTAAATCAATAATAAATTGTTTCGAATAAATTTCCATCAATTTGGTATAACCATAAGTAGTCTTTTCAATTGGTTCAATCTTAATTATTTGGGTGTCTTTGTTATAGGCAGTTAACAGCAACGGTTTAATTTCTTTTAAAGGAACCAACCATAAAAATCCTGAAGCTAAAGCTAAAACAACAAATAACAATACGAATACCATAACAGCCATAGCTCTTGATACCCACCAAGCTGCGTAAAAATCTTTATTCAAATGTTTAATGCTTGCCTCTAGTTTCATGTAATCTTTTTCCATCAACATAAAAAGGCGGTTCTTTACAAACATCACAAGAACTTTTAATTTGTTTGTCGTGGGGCTTTTGTAAAATTCCAGCACAACCTGAGATAAACAGGGTGTTTGAGATTAAAACTACTATTAAAATTCTATGCATACCTTACTCTTCTTTGCGTGGCGTATAATTATCTGCAAATTTTGATTCAACATTCTCCTTGGTAGGCTTATTGGTGACAAATGGCATAGCTCTAGTTCTTGAACCAGTTATCATACCCCCAATCTTGTTAGTGCTTAAGGCAACCCCAGCCATTGCACCACCAACTACTCCAGATATAATTGAACTAACATTTGCCCCCATAATTGCTGAGGCAAGTTCAGGCGCCAGTTTTAAAAAATAAATTGATGCTATCGCTAAAATCAACAACGATGATAAAGTGCTAAAAACTTCATTAGCAGGAAGTGTTTCAACTTGTAAATCTAAAACAAATTTTCTTAATGCCAACAATATTAATGCCATACAAAAAGATGCAATTAACAAAGTTAATGCTGAAGCCAACACATACTTTAAGCCACCGACTGCATGGTGGCGAGTTTGATCAAAGGCAAAAGCCAAGATTAAGAGAGGCGATAATGCACTAATAGCCGCTAACTTTAAAGTATTACCTACTAAATATAATGCAAACATTGCCTCAGACATAATAAACAACCCCCAAATAACAAAGGTTACAATCGCGGCAAAGAATGCCACCCCAAGGTTAGCTTTTTTAGAAACTAGTGTGACTAGCGAAACTAATTCACTAAAAGACGCATCGATTTTATCTATTGTTTGCTTAGGATCTTTAAATTGCTTTAAACCAGATTGCGGCGCTATTGATAAAATATTATTAACTAATTCGTTAGTGGTGTACTTGATAGGATCATAAATATACCCATAAAATATTTTATTATTTACTGTCAACATCGAACCAATTAAAGTAAAAATTAAGATCTTTTTTACAATATTACGCCAGGAAAACTCACCTTCAACTAAGACATTGTATGCAGCCAAGGTGATCCATAAGAGTACGGATCCCGCTAACAAGCTCCCAGCAAAAGGAGCTAAGCTGTTAAATACTTCCTTAGAAAACCGCTCAGCATTACTGATAATTGGCTCAACAACAAACTTTTCTAACATATTATTGCCAAGTATTTTTTTTGGCTGGCAATCTTGCAGGATCACTTAACTGTCCAGTTCCTTCAAATTGCGAAAAAAATGCCGCTAACAATTCTAATTGTTGCGCCTGAATAGTGCGGCTTTGCACCATCTCACTAGCTATGATCCCAAGTAATTTATTTTGATTTTTGATAGCGCTTAATAAATCAGCAGTCTCTAGTGCACTATCTGTTACCGCAATTATTTTTTTCTTAGATTCGCCTAAACTTTTTTTACTAGCTCCTGAGGTTACGATCCCAGATGCAATAGCATTTCTAGCCATTTGCTGTCTATCAAATTCCATTTGTTCCGATTTATTGTCAAATAACTTACGTTTAACATCATCGAGCGCCTGTAATGAATTAACCATCGATAATCTATCATCAAGTCTTAACCATTTTATAGCTGAAAATTGCTCAGGATCTAAAGTATCTATTCTATCGTAATAAGTACGCCAATTGGTTAATTCGGCTTTAACCTGCCCCACTTCTTGCTGAAAATTACCTATTAATCTTTTAGTGCTGGCAAGTTCATCATGTACTCTCTTCATTTCTTCAAATTGTGATTTAGCGGTTTTTAATATTTCAAAGGCTCGTGCATAATTAAGGGGATCATGGTAAGCAACAGCAAAACTAACATTAGAAGCCATAATTAAACCCGTTAAAATTAAACACTTTAAAATTCTAGTTAACATTTCAATTTTTCTCCTTATTAAAATTAATTATTGCAAAGTTAAATATTGATCTATCCACTCCGTCATCCCCCATTGTTGTTGTAATTCTCTGACAATTTTAACAGGTTCAGCGCCAGAGCGATATAATTGTAGTAAATTGCCTAATGGCGTTAGATCAATATTTAAAATTACTGATTCATTAGGTTTTTTTAATAATACTGAATATTTTAAATCTTTTGAGATCCGAGTGAAGCCCTTAATGTAATCCCATTCAAAATCCGTAAGTTCAAATTTAGCATACTGTTCTTTATTGGCTGAAGCATTGGGAAACAAGAATCTGGTTTGACATTGTTCTAAAATTACTGAATTAATGGCATTAACATCTTGGAAACAGACATTAACCGAACCTCTTAATTTGCGATGTTCTTTTAATAGAACACCAACTTGTTTAGCAAAAACTTGATCTTCCATCATTGGTTGAGTTTCATCGATAAAAATCAAATGTGGGCAAGCATCTGTTCCTATAGATCTAATTTTATGCATTATGTAAGTTGTAACCGCCGCAGCTACTTGAGGATTTTCTTGAATTTTAGTCATTTCAAATGCAGTTAATCTGCTTTTATTTAAATTCAATGCATCAAATGCTATATCGTTAGCATGTTCATCGGTTATAAAACCATTAAACCATTTTGATAAGGAGCTATCTGTTGACCATTTACGTAACCCTTTGGAAAACTTAGATCCTTTTCTGGCAATATCTTGAAAACATTTAGCTAAAATTCTATGTTCTGCCGGAATTGACATAATTTGCTCAATTGCTAAAGCAGCTTCATAAACACTATCCTCATCAGTATTACTCAGCATTTGCAGAAAATCTTGCAAAAAAGCTTTATTATGATCATTGTTGGCACAAACAAATGGATTTAGTAACACTGTGCCATCATTAAAATCTATGTACTCCCCACCAACCGCTTGAGTAAATATTTTAGTGCCATTTAACCGATCAAAAATAAATGCTCGTAAATTAGTATGTCTTAATGCACCGCCAATTAAATGTTGGAATAATGTGGTTTTACCACTATTACTAGGAGCTACAATTAAGGCATGGGCTAAAGATTCTTTTTCTGGAGACACATGCAATTGTAGTGAATAAACATTACCAGTAATAGTTTTAAATGGTCTAATTGCACCAATACCCCAATCACATGCATCAAAACCACAAGGTTCAAATTCAAAATTAATTAAATATGAAAGATTACAAGACATAGGGTTAGCTGGGCGGATCATTTGATCAAAGCCAGGAAATTGACAACGCCATACTAATTCTTTAGAAGACTTTTCTATGATAGGAGCTTTACCATAACTAATTAATATTCTTTTAACTTGGTTTATACTTGACTCTAGTTCAGCTAAATCGTGAGATAATACCAAAATGGATAGTTGATAATTATACATACTGGTACGGTTAGCTTGTACTTCTTCTATAGCTGTTTCATAATCTTGTTGAATATGCAGATTTTTAAAGAGCATTTGTTTTTGTTTGAGTTGATATTTTAATTTTAACAGCGATTTAATTTTGCCATCAGATCCTAACATTTGCATTATTATTAGCCTGCTGGGTAGAGACTGAATTTCTTTTAACAGATCAGCACTCACTACATCACACCACTTGTTAAGCGAGATAATTTTGCCATAACAATTGTTATATTCTATTAAATCAGTGTTTTTTACAAATCGAATATTATTGCCAATAAAATATTGTACATTTTGAGTTTTAGCTTTAAGTGGTTCTACCTCGCAACTAGCTAATTCATGTAACAACGACATTAAATCACTTTGCTCATCATCAGCCGCTCTATATCCATTGGTTAAAACATTAGGTTTAAATTCAATCAAACTATCAATGGTTAAAGTTACAATTTCTTTTAACAGCCCAGCATTGGGATCTGGCGCATCTTTTTTTAAAAATCTAAGCAAGTTATTATTTTGATTGGGATAAACACTAATCATTAAATAATGCGTATTACGGTAGTTTTTTATAAAATTACTCATCCATGAGCCATGAATTCTTTTAAGCACTGGCGGTACATCACCGCTAGCTAAATCATGCTGACATTCTCGTCTAATGGTCAAGATTTTAAAACCAGCCTTTAATTCTGCCATTTTATCAAGCCAATGTTGTTTCTTTTGAATTAATGAAGCAATCTCTTCGCTAGTTTTAGATCCAGCATCGTAACCAGCAATCTTTAAAATTTGCGAACAAACTCCATCCTTGCCTAAAACAATATTATTTATAATGGCATGAAATGGCAGAACATCGCCAAGCACCGTTATGGTGGGCGCTGGAAATGCCAGTGCCGTTATACCAGATGCTAACGACATTCCAGCAACAACACAAAATGCAGCTATTGCTAAGATCGTGAGTATAATTTTAACCAAAACTATACTACTAATAGCCATATAAATTATCTTTAGTATAAATTAAATTGTTAGTTTTTTTACAAATTAAAGCTGCTTCCCAAACATTAAGGAAATAAGGATCTTTAATGGTCATAAAAATCATACAACCATGTACCACAATAAAAACTATCATCGCAATCATTGCAGCCGTAGAAAAAGAGACAAACAAAAACATCCACGACATAACCAAAATTGTTACAGCTGATCCCATTGAAAAATATGCTCCTTTGCAGCTGGCAAACATAAGTTTTGCAGGCTCAGCAACAAATTTTAATACTAAAGATTTATACATCTAATTCCTTAGCTAGATTGTTAATTTATATTCTACCTTTTTATCTGCTAGCTCTTGTTCGCTAATCACAGGTTTTGCCGCCCAAACTCCATAGGAACCACCAGGCAAATCACAATTACCACTATATGGCAGCACCATAACATCACTCGTTTGAAAAGTTGGTATAACATCCCAGGCGGGATTACCACGGTGCTTACCAAGACCTGCGGTAAAAAATTTGCAATGCTGCCGTTCAAAGCCGGATGGTATCGGTAGCCTTGTGCCATGAACATCACAATTTCCAGTGGTAAAAGCCACGGTACTTGCTTCTTTAAATTTATCGTATAAAAATGATATTGCTTGTTTATGTGTTTGCTGTTCCTGAGCTCGGTCTCTTATATTACTCGTTACTTCTTCTCTAAGTTGTCGCTGTTCTCCTATTTGTAATTGTAGCAATCTTCTTAATTCTTGATTTTCGCTAACAAGAGCAGCTCTTGAATCATGCAAATCTTTTATGGTTGCTTGATGTTGTTGCTTTAACTCTGTAACAGTCCTTATAATTTCATCTTTAAATTGTTGGTGATCTTGAGCTTTTAATTGTAACAACCTACTCAGCTCTTGATTTTCTCTAGTAAGAGTTGTTCCTGAATCACGTAAATCTTTTATGGCTGCTTGATGTTGTTGCCTTAACTCTGTAATGGTCCTTATAATTTCATCTTTAAATTGTTGATGCTCTTGAGCTTGTAATTGCAGCAACCTTCTAAGATCTTGATTATCGGAAGTCAAACGAATTCCAACACCTTGTAAATCATTAATCTCAATTTGTTGTTGTTCAATTGGATTATAATTAACAGGAGCTGTGATCGGTGGTGCTACAAAAAGAACTGGTTCCAAACTATCAACCTCTCCAGGTACTTGCTGCATTAAATTATTTCGTCGTGATCTAATCAAATTATGTTCCTATTGCCCATTGAGTAATATGAGAAGCGGTATATAATAAACAGCCAGCTAAAACCAATAAAAATGCATATCGATACTGAGGCTCACCACGAATTAAAGAAATAATAAACCATAGTAACCCCAGGCCAACACCAGCTTTGGCTATTCCATCAACAACTTTAGTAACATCTTCTATTTTTGTTTTTAGGGTTCCTGATAATTTTCCGAGACCAGAACAATAAGCATCAGGGGTATATAGAACACACAAACTCAATATAAAGCTAAAAATTAATATACTTTTAATGTAGAACTTTTGATTATCTTGTAAGCGATGATTTTGAATCTTAATTATTTCAACAGTTGGTGGTACTATAAAATATTTTTTGTTCAATTACTGCTCCATAAGAAAATATCTTTGTAATTTTAAAAATCAATTATTCTGCAACATATATGTTTTAAACGTATATTCAGAAAAAACATTTTAATAACAAGTTTTTTATTATTTTAAGTAATATCTTACTTAAGCATAGTTATCTATAAAATGTCAAATACTAGTCTCTGCTTGTGTTGGCTAGAGATAGTTTTTGATCAATGTAATAAAACCTAAAGGAAACTTTATTTTATACCTTGCCAACAAGAAACTAAATTTTGTTTGTCTTAACAATAAAGATTAGAACTTTGTCAACACTTCAGTCCACAGCTGCTTTAATGTTTAATAAACAATTTTTAAAGAATAATTAAAAGCGATAATATTTTTTATGTTAAAAGTTTATCTTGCCAAAGAATCTTAGGAATATATTTTCAGCTAAATAATCCTTATGGTTTATAATATTTTAGTAAATTTTCCATCTGGCCGCTTTTTGCTCTCTTTGTACGATTGCAGCATTTAACAGTTGATATGGGCATTTCCATTTACCCTGCTCTACTGCCTTCCAAGCAAAACTTAATGCTGCATCAATTTGTTCTTCACGAGTTTTACAATTTAGTCTTTCAGGTACCCAATTTGCTGCATGATAAATAAATTCTTTTCCTAACTCTTCAGTGCTAATTTGGGCAGCATAACCTTTGGCAATTTGCTGGGATTTTAATTTGCTAGCAAAATTCATAGCTTTATCTGCTTTATCGCCTGGTAAACTTATAATGTCGGTTAGTGGCTCTTGCTGATCTGAATCTATTTGGCGCATAGTATTTACTTCAGATTTAGTTATTACAGCACAAGCATCATTATTTGGTAATAATTTTAATAACCATGAAACTCTAAGTAAAAACTCTTCACTAGCAACTAGATGTTCTGGCAGGTTAGCAAGATCATCCAAAAGCTCTATAAGCCTTTGTTCCGGCTCTGTAAACATGGTTTCCTTTAGTTTAATTTGCAAAAGATCGTCACTATTTGGCTGAATATTGTGCTGGGATTTAATTGCTGAATTAAGTTTTTGTTGCAAATTATATGCAGTTTTTGTAACCAACCAATGTTCTTCGTTAGTTAGCTCAAGATCTGCTTGTTTAACTGCTTCTGGGTAGGGAATGTCTTTGGCTAATTCAAAAACTTTGGTATTAAAATTTTTAGCTATTTGCAAACCAATAGAAATTTCTGTATCAGTTATTGTTAATTTTTGTTCTAAAAAAACATTGAAAGTATCTTGATTTGAAAAACACTTGATTGTGGTCTCGCTGAGCATCTGATCACTGTTTTTATTTAATATATTATATTTATTATTATATTGCTGCATTTCACAAGGATCACCCTCTACTTTATAACAGTTGAACGAATTACTAGTTTTTGGTTGCACGTTAGAATTATTTGTTAGTACATGTTCATTAGTTTTATTTATTAATAAAGTTTTGTTTTTGGCTTCAATTTGAGAGTTATTGTTTATATTTAGCGATTTATTTTGGGTGTAAACGCCAAGATTATCTTGAATAGACCAGCTATTTTGAGTGCTTAACTGTGACGTTTGCAGGATGTTTGGAATGAACTGTTGTGGCTCATAAAGGTTTAAGTTATCTAAACCTATAGGTGCTAAATTTTGTCGATCCGGTTGTTTTATTAAATGTTCCATATATGCTTGTGGTATT
>SESB01002717.1_pt1 | contig 10039 bp, 9 predicted proteins | sample 3171441 | NCBI WGS metagenome assembly SESB01 (sample SAMN06051867, study PRJNA518727) | freshwater metagenome | biome: subpolar coniferous forest; feature: holomictic lake; material: water; isolation source: holomictic Lake 227, 6 m depth | place: Canada: near Kenora, Ontario | collected 2014-07-08...
ACTGGTTCGTCGTTGAATACATATGATACAAATCTTGCGACGTGTATTTCTGGCGGACTAGTTAATGTGAATCCGCAAGTACCCCAATCTTCAACAACAGTTTGGAGCGATGGAAGTAGTGAAATTAATTATGGTCTATCAAAGGATTATCCATTTCAAGCGCTTATTGTTGGATCACTTGGAAGAAAACGAGTAAGTATCTATGGTAGCATAATTTCTACTCCGTATCCTCCGTTAATAATAACGATTGTGTATTCTCAAACTGGTGCATCTGGGACTTGGTACAATAGCTCTAATGGAGCGTTAAGTTTTTCTGGAGCAGGAGACTTCTCAAGAGATTTCGAGACATCAGCACCATATGTTAGTGCATATATCAATAATTATGCGACTGCTGTACTTATTGCATCAGTAATATAATTAAATTTATGTATAATAAATGTCTGGAGGATTTGTAAATGCCGTCGCTGTTCAATCAGTACCCAATTCAGAAGTCAATTTTACTAACGGAATTCAAGCAGTAAGTATAGAAAATCTTGATGCCAATGCTAATAGCGTACTATATTCAAGTACCGGAACTGATATTAAAGGAGATAATTCCATTCTCAAGTTTGAGGAGGACATTAAAAAACTCACCGTATCTGGAAGTATGAATTATGTTAGTGCTTATCCTATTGCGGTAGAGGCGGGTTTTAACGACAATACATTTTGTACTGGTGTACTTGCACAAAACAGCAATGCGACAGATGGCTCAAGTGTCTCGATTCTACTGTCCAATAATTTGGGGACTGACAGCAACTACTACGCTGGGATGACAATGATGTCGTCTAATTCGGTTCCACAGTACAATCAGTTCGCAAGCATCCCAAACGCTCTATCAATAAATTCGCAATCTTCAAGTGTTGTTTTGTCTGCGTGGACCGGCCAGCAAGATGGAACCTCGGCGCAAAATGACAATATAATGCTTTGTTATAATGGTGCCCAAAATGCTCATATCATCAACCACAACGGTCAGCTCGTTGTTGGTGCAAATAATGCGTCATTTTCTGGATCAACCTATGGGGGAGACGATGGTGGAACTGATAAGGTGCTTACGTCTAACGGTGCAAGCGGATTGAAATGGTCTATTCCCGAACCTCCAGGCATATCTGGTTTGTGGTTTAATATAGGATACGAAACTCAAAATGTAAACATATCAGGTACTCCAACAAGGGTTAAGGAAAGTTCTGCAGTTTCTCTGATCACTGGCAAAAGGTATTACATTCAATACAATGCAGTCTATCAACCAGCATCAGCAAACCACCAATACACATTTACGCTGGCACGCTCAACTGTATCCGGAGCAACTGCTGGAGTGTCGATAAACTTGGCAAATGGTTCTAACATTTCTGATGGCATTACCGCACTGGGGTCTCAGACATCCGGTTTTCACAACTCTGGAGGCGGAACGCAAGTATGTTCTTCGACGGCATCTATTGTTGATATGCTGACGTCGGCTAGTGGTACGTATTATTATACGCTCTGGGCACAATCAGATGATAGTTCATCTACCAGACCTATAAATGTATCGTTCATTGTATTGAAAGCGTAATTTAAATCATAATCCGGGACAATCTCTTGATTTCACGCTGGAGTGCCTTGGCGGGACATCTGTCATCTATCCACTGTCTATAATATTCGAGAGTGCGCGACTTAACCATCTGCCCCATTCTATTCTTGTTAACGATAAGTGGAAACTGTTCTGCCCAGAACTTCTCGCGCAGTCCAAGTTGCCCAACAGGCGTTGTTTCTAAAACTTCAAACTTTGGTTCTCCTTTAGTAAAGAGGATAAATGCGCTACAGTATGCTCCTAGACCGAGTTGGTAGCGTTTGTATCCAGAGATGTGGAGACGGCGCCGTATCTCGGGAATCATCTTCGTTGACCCGATATATGATGACCCATCGTCGAGGTACAGGCGATACACGCATCCTTGCGTCTCATCTGATATTCTCTTTTCCCTGGATTTTTGGAGTATGAACTCCCTATTCTTCTCATAATAACTACTCATTTATTAGGGGGGGCTTTTATTTTTTTAATATAAAATTATATTAAAGGATTTATTATAAAAAGAACTATAATAAATGATGCTTTCCCTTAAGTCTTCCAATGGGAGCGTACCTATTGCATTTTCAGAGTCTACTCCAGACTTGAAAATATACATTAAAGATGAAGAACCTACTGCCGAGTTGGATACTGATATGCCGAATAAACTTAAAATATTCAAGGACTATCTCAAGAGCGATAAGAAGACCAGTATTAAGGACATCAACGAACTCGCCGAAAGTTATGAGGGCGGTGCTCTGGTTCACCCAAATCCTAAGTTGGATAGAAAATACGACAACGCGATGCACTTTGTCGAGGACAGTCTCAAGCATTTTCTGCAGTACCCAGCATCGGCAAAGTTATTCCCTCTTGTGCCTAAGGATAAAGCGTATACCGTATACATCACAGGTATGCGAGGGAGTGGCAAGACTTACTTTGTGAAGCAGTTTCTTAAGCACAACAGAGACAAGAAGCGAGAGGTTATCTTCATCTCGCCATTTCTCGACGACGACAGCATGAAAGGCGTGAAGAACGTGATACCCATGGACATCGACGAGATTGAGGAGGAGTTAGAGCGACCGTTCACCGTCTCTGATTTTCCCGAGGACGCGATCATTATCTTCGATGACCTCGAGGGATTCTCCAAGAAGAAGATGATGAAACTCGACGATTTGAGGGATAAGGCATTGACGATGGGACGGCATAACGGGCTTGCGGTAATCAGTATCTGCCACAACCCCATGAGCGGGAACCGCACAAAAGCGCCGATCCGTGAAAGTCAGTACTTTGTGTTATTTCCCCAGTCGAATCCGAGGGACACAAGAGTGTTATTGTCGACATATGGGGGGTATACCACTGACATGATAACAGAAATCTTGAAGTCGGGGAGTCGGTTCGTGTTCGTAAATAAAAATCATCCTAAATATTGGGTTTCGTCGACACAGGTAAGAATTTTGTGAGAAAAATTAAAAATAAAACCATTAATAAATGGATTCTGTTAAAGTCATCCTTGATGAAAACATTAACGTCGGCGCCGATCGCGCAAAACTGCTGAGAGTCAACGGCACTCAGATTACCTACAACGCTCCCCAGAACAACGGGTCGATTGTCGGTGGTCAAATTCTCTTCTCTAATATTACTCTTCCCTCCCTTGCTAATAGCGTTATCTCTCGCAACATGCGTGTACGGTACCAAGTGGCGATAACTGCAACCACTATTGGCACATCTTTTGCGAATGCTGCAACACAGGAATATGCACTCGCCCCAAATATTGCCCTACGTCCTTTCCCTCTGTCAACATGTACAGATACCGCAATTCTAACCATTAATAACGTTCCCGTTGCTGTTTCACTCCGTCAAATGATGCCCGCTATTATCCGCACCATACCCAAGGCATATCTTGAAAAAGAAGCGAGTGAATGTCCTTCTATGCTCGATAATTTGCCTATTATAGTTTCAGATCAGATTGACACAGTGGGGGTTTCCAATCAACCTCTTTCTAATGCAATAAATTGCTCGTATCAAACAACTCGTGGTTCATTTTTGCCAATATCGGCAGTTGTGTCTGGTACGAATACAATTACAACGTTTGAAGTTTGTGAACCCATCTTTGTGTCTCCTCTGTCTTTGTATGATGATAAGACCTTCTTGGCCAATGTCAACACATTATCGTACCAAATTAACTATTCACTGTTAGGTGATATGTGTACTCTGGGCGCGCAAGTATCAAATGGAAGTTTGAATTATCCCGCTGCATATTCAGTGGCACTTGTTGATAACACGGCACGTCTAGAGTACACTGTCATCTCTCTGGATTCTCGCGTTGTTGCAATTCCCCGCGTTGTTTCTTATGATTATGCTATGCCACAGTTTTTCCCGACTCCCTTGACACTGGTTCCTACTTCTCTGGCTTCGCTTACTATAACTTCTACTGGGATGGCAACCAGTCAAAGTTTGCGACTGTCATATATGCCTTCATTGATTTATATCTACGCCAATATTGGTCCAAATTCCCGCGCAAGTGGCGCTGTTGCAGGAGCTTCGGCATATTCAGATTGTACCTTGGCGATTGGAAGTGCTAGTGGTACTTACAACGCGGGAACTGGAGTTTCGGACACGGTACAGTATAACACAAATCAGCAGAACGTCATTAGTATCCAGTTGAACAACAGACAGGGTCTTCTTGCGGGCGCCAGTATCAAGGACCTTTACCGCATCGCTTGCACTAACGGATATCAGTATCCCTACAGTTATTGGTTGATGAATCCTGTCATTATTGTCAACCCCACAAAAGACCTTGGTCTTGATTTGAGCGCATCGGATATTTACCCCAACCAGAACGGAAATGTGACTCTTTCTATTCAAGCACAATTTAATACCTGGAATTATTGTACGGCAACTAACATGTATCTAACTGGAGCAGTTGCTCCACCGTGGTCTAAGCTGACCACTCCTCTTGAGTTTATGGTCGTCTGCGTACAGGAAGGTATTGCCGAACTCTCGCCCGACACCCTGGTTATCAACACCGGTGCCCTGTCGGCGAGCGAAGTTAAGCAGAGCATCGAAGAGGCGTCGTCGGGTGGCGACCTCGACACGGCCTTTGTTCCCTCGTCTGTTGCCAAGGCGGGCGGTGGTAGTCTCGCGTCGATGTTCGGTGCAGCGCCGAGCGTCATCTCGGGCATTGCCAAGGGTGTGGGCAGTGTTATCAACGACCCCCTGTTCAAGATGGCGCTGAGTCGTGCCCAGGGTCTCGGTGGTGGCGTCTCCGCTGGTGGTTATTCTGGTGGTGGCGTGTCTGCCGGCGGTGTTTCTGCCGGTCGTGTTCGTCGTCGCCGTTGATTCGAGTTAATTAAATAATTAACTGTTTAATAAATGGATTCCGTAAAAGTTATCCTAGACGATAACATAAACATTAGTGGCGATCGCGCAAAACTTATCCGCGTGGGCGGTCTACAGACAACATATAACAACCCCCAGAACAACGGGTCGATTCTCGGTGGACAAATTCTCTTTAATAATATCTTGCTCCCCTCTCTCTCAAACAGCGTTATTAGTCGCAACATGCGAATTAGGTACCAAGTTAGGGCATCTTCTGATGGACAGGCATTCGTTGGCGTGGACGGAGCAGGTAGCCTTCGCCTGACTAATCCAAATTTGGTACTGCAGGCAAATTTCACTGGTACAGGTCCAGTTCAATCATTCCCCCGTGGAGCACTCCGACCATTCCCATTATCAGCTTGTACAGATACGGCAACATTAACGATAAATAGCACACCAATGTCTCTCTCTTTAAGACAAGTATTACCAGCAATCTTGCGTACAATTCCAAAAGAATATTTAGAAAAACAAGCATCAGAATGTCCTTCTCAATTAGATCCAGGATCTATAATAACTCCAGATGATTTCAACGGAAATCCCGCATTTCCTTTCTATTTACAATCATCACAACCGTTATCTTCAGTAATGAATTGCCCATATGGGACTTCTCGAGCAAGTTTTACACCAGTTTCGTACGTGCTTGGAGGAGCTGGAGGGCAAGATGTTGCTATTTATGAGGTATGTGAACCAATATTTGTGCCACCTCTATCTTTGTATGATGATAAGGCATTTTTAGCAAATGTCCAGACATTATCATATCAAATTAATTATAGTCTGTTGAACGATATGTTTTGCTATACTTACGTGTATCCTAGCGGTTTTAACGTGTCTTTAGTAGATAATAGTGCCAGATTTGAGTATACTACTATAACCCTTGATTCTCAAGTTGTAGCGATTCCTCGAGTTGTGTCCTATGATTATTCAGTGCCTCAATTTTACCAAAAAAACCTGAATGATTTTCTTCAAAATTATCGTGCTCCAGTTGTTCAGAATACAGGTCCGGTATACTCAGACTCACTTAGACTGTCTTATATGCCTTCCCTAATATATGTATATGCCGGTCTACCAGTAAGTAGAAGAAGCTTTCTCGCTGCACAGATTTCCATTACCACGCCGTCATTTACTGATTGTAATTTAGCGCTTGGAATAGCCTCGGGAATTCCACTCGGATATATACCCGCGGGGGATCCAGGTCTAGTTTATAACACAGATCAGACAAATATTATATCCATTCAGTTAAACAATCGGCAAAATCTTCTCGCCGGAGCGAGTATTAAAGATCTATTCCGTATAGCATGTTCTAACGGGTATTCATATTCATATAACCAATGGTTAAATAATCCAATTATTATCATTAATCCAGTAAAAGACCTTGGTCTTGATATAAGTTCTTCAGATATTTATCCAAACCAGAATGGTAATGTGACTCTTTCTATCCAAGCACAATTTAACACTTGGAATTATGTTTCTTCTTATGCACAATACTATACCACGTCTAATAGCGGACCAACGGCTGCACAGTTGACCATTGTATGTCTCCAAGATGGGATTTGCGAGATTAGTCCAGATACGACTATCTATAATTCTGGTTGCCTTTCATCTCAAGAAGTCAAGGCGAGTATTGAAACTGCAGCATCTGGCGGAAACCTAGAGACTGACTTTGTTCCGTCGTCTGTCTCCAAAACTAACGGAGGCAGTCTCTCGTCGATGTTTGGTTCCGCGCCGAGCGTCATCTCGGGGATTGCCAAGGGTCTGGGAAGCGTCATTGACGACCCGCTCTTCAAGATGGCACTGAAGGGTGCCCAGAGTCTAGGGGGAGGAGTATCTGGAGGAAAAGTGCGCCGAGCAAGAAAAGATAAGAAAGACGGCGGGTTTCTTTTTGGACTATTATAAAATAAAAAACTGGATTATAATAAATGGTCAGTGCTTATCAACAATTTGTTAAAGCGCACTATCACGATCGGGAATTTGCGGGAATGGCTCCCAAAGACGTAATTAAGGGCGTTGCTATGAAGTGGCGTAAACATAAGGGTGGTGGCGTCTCTGCTGGTGGTTATTCTGGCGGTGGCGTCTCTGCTGGTGGTTATTCTGGCGGTGGTGTCTCTGGCGGTCGCGCTCGCCGTGGCGGTGGCGTTTCTGGCGGTGGCGTCGGTTCAACCATTGGTTCCATCTTTGACAGTATCTTTTGAGGATTTATTAAATTAATAAATCAATGGGGAATGCTGGAACCGCGGTGTAGAGCACCGTATGACTTGCTTTCTATCCACCCTGCTGGAGCGCCATACTGGTACTGTGTGCCACGCAGGTCTTGCCCGCGAACAGTCATACCGCCACGGCTAAAGTTTGAATTCTGCTGTAATTGTAGACCCTTAGTAATGCCCTCGGGAGAACGCATATCTTTAAAATCCTTTGGAGTATATCTAATTTCCTTAGGGACCTGCTTTGCGTGTTCGGCGAGAGGACTAGGATTTAGCACAGGCATTCCCCAACCAGCGCCAGTATTCTGCCACAGTTTGAGCGGTCCTCGCGGACGATATCCAAATGCAGCAGTTCCAATTGCGTTTACATCGGGAGGAAGATACCCTCTCTCGCGTTCCAACCAGTTTGTGCTTTTGCCATATGTGCCTAATTCTATTTTGTTTAGTTCTTCGTACGGATACCCGCCGTTAAATCCTCCAAGTGCTAATCCAGTCAGAGGAAGTGTCTTCTGATTCAAAGTGTATCTCGGAATGTTCATTTATTAGACGCTTTTTTATTTAAAATATGCTTCCCAGTAAATTGCCGATAAATCCGCCTCCTTGTTCGGGTAGAGAACCTCCCTTCTTGCCCATAAATGTTTTGCCAAAGTCGTACGCCTTCTTCCCATACTCGATTGCTTTCGGGGCGTTCTCGATAATGGCAGGAAGATTGCTAGCAACTGTCGAACCTACAGACTTGATTCCGCTCCACAGTTTATCGAAGAACCCTCCGCCATTGAGTTTGCGGTAATCCTCGAACTTCTTTGATTCCTTGGCACTTAGCGCTCCACCAGCCTCTGCCTTGCGCGCAAGACTGACGAACTTCTTGAAATGCTTCGGGAGATTAATACCCGCCATTACCTCTTTAACGTGCTTGGGACGTCTTCCGACGAAGGCACCGCCAAGTAGTTTAGGGAGAATCGCACCCACGAACGGTGCTGCAGGACCTAGCATTGGAGCGAGCATTGGAGTGATAAGGGGCATTGCCATTGGAAGAAGCGACTTAGCTGCACCAAGCGCCGTTGACCCCACAGACTTGATTCCGCTCCACAACGAGTCGAAAAACCCTCCACCATTGAGTTTGCGGTAATCATCGAGTTTTTTCATATCTGTTCCACTTAACGCTCCGCCCGCCTCTGCCTTGCGTGCAAGACTCACAAACTTCTTGAAATGTTGGGGAAGATTGACTCCCGCCATTACCTCGGCAACGTGTTTTTGAACACCTTTACCACCAGCGCCAAGCAGGGCGCCTCCAGTAGGTGTGCCTGTCGGGTTTGTTCCAGTAGGAAGAGCAAATGAACCTCCCGTCTTCTTCAGACCGAGACCGAACTCCTGACCTGGTTCGCGCCCCATAGCTCTACTATTGCGAATGTGAGCAACCAGTTGTTCTTTGTTAAGTCCGCTATAGTTCCTAATACCACGCGACTTTGCGTATTGGAGAAGTACTGTTTTAGTTAAGAGTCGTAATTCATCCTGTGTGGGGTCGTCTACATTAGTAAATAAACCACTGTACTGTAGAAGGTCCGCTGTTGGAGCTACTGGTGCCTGCGCCGGTCCTTGAGCGCTAGCAGGTTGTTGTGTCTGTGCAATGGTCTGCTGAATATGTTCAAGTCTCGGCACTAAATTTTGCGCCAACTCTGGAGAAATGTTCTGGATCGCTCCGTGTAGATTTTGCAGATGTGTTATAGCATCCTCAGCGTTAGCGCGTGCTTCCAACCGCGTCTGTTGCTGTTCTGCACGTGTCGCTTCCTGGGCGCGACCAATTGCAGCGAGTTGATAGGGCTGGGAGAGTTGTGCCTGTCTAATCTGTCCGAGTTCACGTGTTCTTCCTGCGAGTTTTGCTCGGAGCATATCCTGGACGGACTCGGGTGCCTGTGATAGCAGTTGAGGATTTGCCATAATCTCCTCGACCGTGGGAAGGCCCTCCGGACCTACTGTTATGGGGCGAAGAGGTGCGTATGTCTTTTTTGGTCGAATAACAGCGATGCTGTCTGTCGGCAGGATTTTCCCAATCTTGCCAGACGGTGTGCGATCTTCACCAACAACAGTAATCTTGGGGCGTCTGAGTCTAGCGGGTTTCATGCTTATGGGTTGCGCTAATTCTTCGGCGAGTTTCTTCTTACTCTTAACAATTTGAGGTTTGCGTCTAACAAAGTAGATTCCGCTCGACGCATCGTCTTTCGTTGCGCGTTTTGTCATTTATTAGTGTTTTTTTAATTTTATTATAATATCTATAATAAATGTCCTTGGAACAAATGGCATTATACTACAAGGACCGCGATCTCGACGGGCAGGAAATACAGACATTGATAGGCAAACAACCCATTATGTACTCTGACCTAGCACAATATCAAACTCTTGGGCAACTTCTTGGGAAGGAGAATTATGTGATTGTGATGTATCAGACATCATCGAAAACTACCGGGCATTTTGTAGCAATAACACGCAACGACACAACTGGCAAAGTCCGCTATAATGACCCTTACGGTATCCCCAATCCCGACAAAGAACTCCAGTTCACTCCTTATGACCAGAAACTGCCAAAGTACCTGACCAAACTGCTACAGGGTGTCGACTATGAGAGCAACACTGTTGACTATCAGGGCGGGAAGAAGGTAAGCGACTGCGGTAGGTGGTCGTCGTTATTCTGTATGTTGCGTAATATGACTTCACAGCAGGTACAGCGGTTGTTCAAGACTAACGGATCCGGGTTCCTCGGCAACTCGGATAACTGCGCAGTTCTACTCACCTTGCTGTCGCTCAACGACCTAGTTAAGTTTGAGACGAGCATCGGGTCTGGCACAGGAGGGATTGTGAGGTCAACTATAGGGTCAACCTTCTAAGT
>SESB01002719.1_pt1 | contig 10032 bp, 4 predicted proteins | sample 3171441 | NCBI WGS metagenome assembly SESB01 (sample SAMN06051867, study PRJNA518727) | freshwater metagenome | biome: subpolar coniferous forest; feature: holomictic lake; material: water; isolation source: holomictic Lake 227, 6 m depth | place: Canada: near Kenora, Ontario | collected 2014-07-08...
ACAAGATCGGTTATTTCTATAGAATCTGGGCTAACTGCGTCTTTAGAGCCTTGTTCCAAGCTAAGACGTAATGCTCTTGTTTCTTTAGCTTGTTGAATTGTTTCAGGTTTGAATGCGTATTCTAAACTTTCTTCAATAGAAGATTGGGGCATATCCACGATGAAATCATATCTATGATATTCTGGTTTAGCAAAATGACAGTATGCTGTTTTACTTTCGTGTATCTCTTTTAAGATATCTTTGTTATTTAAATAATTGACGGGTTTTCTTGAGGGTAATGACATAAGTCTCCTTGATTTATAGTTATGCTTGAGTGATTATAGCATAATGGTTGCAGAAAAGCAACATATTTTATGTAGAAAAGGTAAAATATAGTATATTTAGTCTGACTAAATATACTATAAGGATAAGAATATAGTATGGCAACTACCCCTAAATCACCGCCGTTATCAACAGGAACAACATCACCCGCATCTAGATATACGGTAACGCCAACCTCAACCGCGGCTTTAGGGGCTGCACAATCTGCTATTAAACAAGCGACCGGCACTGCACCTCCGTCAACTTTTACGGTTGGATCAACAATGAGTGTGTCTCAGGCTGCGCCGGGTGCCAAATTTACGCAAGGCTCCACAACTACCCCTACTGCAAATAAAGCAGCAGCATCATCTCCTGCACCCAAAAATACAGGTACTTCACAATCTAATGTGCTTCAAAGTATCTTGGGTATTGCTCCCTTGGCAGCAGTTGGATTATCAGTTTATAATAAAGTTTCAAGTGGAGTATCTTTTGGGTCAACAATCACAAACATATCAAATTCTATTAGTTCTTTGTTCTCATTGGGTAGTTCACAAAATCCAGTCAATCCATCTAATACCGCCGCATCTGGATTTGTTAGGATTAGTCCACCGGATCAATTTGCTGCTCCCGCCCCAGCAGCACCAGTTCCATCAACCGGTTCAACTAACAACGTAGTAGATCCGGCTCAACGAGCGCAAGCGGCACTAGCAGTTGATCCTCCCCCTTCTACTGGGTCAACTAATAATGTTCAAGACCCTGCACAACGGGCACAGATAGCAGATCAGATAGCAACGGATAATGCAAAGTCTATTAGCAATGTGCAAGACCCGGCACAACGGGCTCAAGCTAGAGAGGCTGTTGCAACATATCAAGCGCCTCCAGTAGATGAAGCTGACGCAGAAACAAATAGATTAGTCAGAGCAAATACTGCTGCTGACATACAAGTAAAAAATTCAACTCCAGCGTCAACGGTAGATGAAGAATCTGCATACTTGCCGCAAGACCCAAATAACTATGTTGAAAATTTCACACCGCGTGAAACAAAAGTAAATCCGCATGAGGATGCTGCAAGTTATAATATTGAAAGTCCTACTCCTGGCTCAATTAATAATGTGCAAGATCCAGCACAAAGAGCGCAGATAGCAGATCAGGTAGCAGCGACTCAAGCAAAATCTATTAGCAATGTGCAAGATCCTGCACAAAGAGCGCAAGCTAGAGAAAATGTTGAAAATTATAAAGCGCCTCCAGTTGATGAGACAGATGCTGAAACAAATAGATTAGTTAGAGCAAATACTGCTGCTGACATTCAAATACAAAATGCAACACCTGGCTCAACTATAGATGAAGAATCTGCTTATCCAATTAACACGGCTGATCCAAATAACTATGTTGAAAACTTTGATCCTCCGCCAACTGATGAATTTGATGGTATAGATCAACAGATAACAAATAATACCTATATTGAAAACTTTGATCCGCCGGCGACTGATGAAGAAGTTGCTGCTGCTATAGCTGCATCAAAAGAAAATGTAGAAAATGCCGATGTTCCGGCAACAGAAGTAGATGAACTATCTGCATATCCAGATAACCCAGTAGATCAAAAAGATGTAGTAGATGAATTATCTGCATATCCACCAAATCCAGTAGATCAAGTTCAATCAGAAAATCCAAATCAAAGTGGTGCAGAATCTAATAGATTAGCATTACGTAATGCACAAGCTGGACAGACCGAACAAACCGCTCAAAAGTTTAAGGCACAAGAAGATTGGCGTGTACGATTAAGTTTAGCACCTGGCGCTGATTATTTGTATAAAGTTGGTCAAGGTGCCGCCGGTATACTTAACCCATTACAAGCAACCGACGGAGTTATCTTTCCATATACGCCGGCAATATCGGTGGCATATACTGCCGGATACGATTCAACTGATATAACGCATAGCAACTATAAATTTTTCTCATATAAAAATAGTAATGTTGACAATATCAGTATAACTGCTGACTTCACCGCACAAGACACCGCAGAGGCACAGTACTTGTTGGCAGTAATACATTTCTTTAGATCAGTTACTAAAATGTTTTATGGCAAAGATCAGAATCCTAGAAACGGAGTTCCTCCCCCATTATGTTATTTGAGTGGATTAGGTGCATTTCAATTTGACTGGCATCCTCTAGTAATTAGCAATTTTACTTACACACTCCCAACTGATGTAGATTATATTCGTGCCATGGATACAGCTAGTAGACCTGGCGTGAATACAGGGTCAGGTCAACCTAAAGGTAAGCCAGGTGAAAATTTAATGGCGCAACGAATGGCCGGGTCTAAATTACAAACAGGTGCTTTGGCTGCTCCACCAAAATTTACAAACGATGCAAACCTAGATAAAAGTGCGGTAACGTATGTACCTACAAAAATGTCAATAACAATACAAGCATACCCAATTGTATCTAGAAATGATGTAAGCAATAACTTTAGTTTGAAAGAATATGCAACCGGTAAGTTATTAAGAGGGTCGCAACGACAATCAGGAGGATTTTGGTAATGGCAACTATGTACACAGCAACTAGCCCGTATTATAACACAAACATATATAATGATAATTTTTTGGATGTGATGATAAATCGTCCAATTCCAATGGTGCCTTCTGACATCTATTGGGAAATAACAACTGTTTATGAATATCGTCCAGACTTATTAGCATATGATTTATATAGTGATAGTAGATTGTGGTGGGTATTCGCACAAAGAAATCCAAATAGATTAAAAGATCCTTATTTTGATTTTGTTGCTGGTGTAGGAATATATTTGCCTAAGGCAGATTTGTTATCAACAGTATTGGGAATATAAAATGTCAGCGGCATTAGACAGTTTACAACAAATAGCAGATAAAATAGATGCAGCCATTGCTACCTTTCAGATAACGGTTCAAGCAGTAACAGAAAAAATAAATGCAGTGGATCCAAAAGATCCGACGGCATTAGAACAAATTGCTGCTATACAAGCAGAATATAAGGCAGCTAGAGACACGTATGTAGGCATAGTAAAGCCGGCGTTTGATGAGATGCAAACTATAATTAACGGGTTGCCTGCAGATGAAAAAAATGCCGGACAAAAAATATTTAATGATGTTAGTACACGTAACAACATCTCTACCGAAAAAGCCGCAGCATATACTGCAACCAGAGATACAAAAAAAGCAGAAGCACAAGCCGCGGTAGATGACAAAAACAAAGAAGTAGAAGATAACGCTGCTAAAACTCCAGAACAAACTGACCAACAAAATAAACAATATACTGCTGAGGGTGGTGCTCAAGATGATAAAGGTGGTCCCACTGAAGCAAACTCTAACACCCCAACTAGTTCAACTGCCTCGGGAGATGCCACAACGTTACCAACGGTTACAGTAACTGGTAAAAAATTACCCGGAAAAGACCCATCTAAATCAGGCCCTAGATTACGTAAAAATCCTTTAGGAAATTTTAGTAGTTATACATATCAAATAACACTTTATATGATAACGCCAGATGCATATAATGCATTTGTTTTGTCTGGTAAAAAAGATATAAATGCTTTTCAAAATGCATTAGATGCTGTTAATCAAAGAGATGCAGCAAATGTAACAACCAGCAATAGTTCACCAACGGCTTCGCCCGGAAGCCCACCGGCATCGTCTTCTAAAAAACTATTGGGTGGAGGAGTATATGTAGTTGCTCAAAGCGGCGGAGTCGGCCCCGGTCAAAAAAGAGCACCAACAATGGATAATGATCTTTACATAGATGATTTAAAAATTACTCAAGCTATCAATGCAAAAGCTACTTTAACAAATACTAATAACACTTCTTTAAGTTTTTCTATAACAGAACCATATGGATTTTCATTTTTAACACAACTACAAACAGCAGCAGAACAATTAGCTACTGTTTGTAAAACAGCAGGATATAAAGACTTACAAAATCCTTCAAAACAATTTTTTATATTAGGTGTTCAATTTTTAGGATATGACGCAGACGGTAAATTAATAAATTCAAAAGATATTCCTGGCGCTGAAGGAGACCCTACCGCAAATTCGTTTGGATTATATCAACGATATTATGATATCTATATCACTAAACTTAGTTGGAAAATAGATGGTAGAAATGTAGTTTACGCTGTTCAAGCAGCAAATATTCCTAATTCTCCGTTTAAGACTAAACGAGGAGTAGTGCCTCATTCGCTTGCTGTAATAGGTAAAACAGTATATGATGCATTAATGGGAGGAACAACATTAAAACCAGATAGTAATCAAAATCAAGCTAAAACAAATAGATTGGCAAATAAATCAGTACCGCCAAATTCAGGAAATACATTGGGATTAATTACTGCATTAAATGCCTTTGAAGAAAGTTTAGTTCGTTCTAACACAATTGATTTGGCAAATCAATGGGATATAAAATTTATAGGAGATGCTGAAAGCTATATTAAAAATTCAGATATGGTTACTCCAAATGATTTAAACAAATTAAGATGGGGCAGAGATCCTAATGTAACTGATACAGGTAAATCAAATGACGCTAACTCTACAAAGCCCGGCGTCCCCAACCCTGATTCTAGAATAGTTCAAGTTCAAGGTGGAACAATGATTTTACAAGCAATTAATACTATCATTACACAAAGTACTTTTATGACAGATGGAATGACATTGCTTAATATGGAAACTGAAGAACTTAACTTGAAACCCAATGAGCAAGCTAAAACAATGGTATGGTATAACGTTAGCGCACAGGTAGAAATTTTGGGATGGGATACTAAAGTAGGTGACTTCGCATATAAAACAACATATATCTTTGAAATATATGATACCCCAATGGTTTTGAGTACATATATTAAAAATACTAGTCCATACTATGGACCGCATAAACGTTATCAATATTGGTATACCGGACAGAATAGTGAAATTATAAAGTATGAACAAACGATGGATAATACTTATTTTGTTACTACACTAAATCCCAATGGGACTCCGGCGTCTCAAGGCGGCGGCGCAGATGTGGCTACTAAAGCACAGCCAAGTGGTGCAATTAAGCAAGGTGGAGAAAATCAATCAATAGAGCCACAAAATAATTATATTAGAAATTTAATTGATCCTGTGGCTGCGGCATCCGCTAAAATAACAATTTTGGGAGATCCAGACTATTTAATGGAGACATCAACATCAAGTAGTGCTACGGTGTATAGTAAATTTAATGGTAAAGATGGCTTTACTATAAATCCAAATGGTGGACAAGTTTTTATAGAAATTGATTTTGACGAGCCAAATGATTATAACATGAAAACCGGATTAATGAATATTAATGAAAAAATAAGATTTTGGAAGTACCCTGATTCAGTAAAAGATAAAATTCAAGGGCTTGCTTTTATGCTTACGGAAGTGTCTAGCAGATTTAGTAAAGGAAAGTTTGAACAAGATTTGACTGGTGTAATGGCACAGTTTGATAGCGCAAAGGCTACTGCTAATCCAACAAGTTCAAATGAGTCTAGAGCCGAAACGGATAGATTGGCTGGAAAAAATGCAACATTAGCCGCAGGAGCCGGACCAAATGAATCACAGGCTGAGACAAATAGATTAAATAGAAGTTCTAATGCAAGTGTTCCTACTATACCAGACGGAACGGCGGTGTCACCATTAACTCCTATTACATCATTGTCGCCTACTTCATTTTTGGATCCGGCACAAAGAGCACAATTGTCATCACTTAACTCCGTGGGAAGTATCAACAACGTAATGGATCCAATGCAAAGAATGGAACAAAATCAAAATATAACAATACTCACCAAATCTGGGCCTGTTGCAGACGGCGAATCAGGCCCCTAATGGATAATAAATAATTTAAATATATGGCAACCGATAATTTTAAACCAAGTGGACAAGTAAAAAACTTTAAGAACGACAGCGGCGGAGGTGTTGTACGTAATAGCCCCATCATTGGTGTTGTAAAAAACAATATTGATCCTAATCATAGTGGTAGGATCGAGGTGTATATTGCTGATTTTGGTGCTCGCAATCCAGATGATAGTAAAAATTGGACAACAGTGGGCTACATGAGCCCATTCTTTGGTAGCACTAGACCGAGCGGTCCCAATGGTGAAAAAGATTATGGTAGCTATTCACAAAACCCAAGTTCATATGGTATGTGGTTTAGTCCACCCGACATTGGTAGCACCGTAGTTTGTATATTCATCAATGGTGATGTAAATTATGGATACTACATTGGTAGTATTATGAATGCAGAATTATTACAAATGGTTCCGGCTATTGGCACTAACACAAAAACTAGTCCAGTAATATTCAATGGTGGCGAGGCAAAAAGTTACGGCGGTGCTACACAATTGCCCGTCACTAATTTAAATACTAATAATAAATCAATTAGAGATAGTGCAGGATTTTTAGATGCACCAAAGCCAGTACATAGTTATTCTGCATCTATATATTTTCAACAAGGATTACTTAGAGACCCGGTTCGTGGACCGGTATCTAGTAGTGCATTACGTGAATCACCGTCACGGGTTGGATGGGGAGTAAGTACACCCGGAAGACCTATATATCAAGGTGGATTCACAGACGAAACAATTCTCACACAAAAAGGATCAGATAACACAGACGCATTAAAAGTTGTAGCGCGGCGCGCTGGTCATACACTAGTAATGGATGACGGTGATGTGGTTGGGAAAGATCAATTCATTAGACTTAGAACATCACTTGGTCATCAAATATTAATGAGTGATGATGGACAAACATTATTCATCATTCACAGTAATGGTCAAAGTTATATAGAATTAGGTAAAGAGGGTACAATTGATATGTACTCTACCAATAGTGTAAATATTAGAACACAGGGAGATTTAAATTTACATGCCGACAATAATATCAATATCAATGCTAAAAAAGATTTAAACATTGCAGCCGATAATATTAAAATAAACACAGTTAGCAATTATGATGTAAGAGTTGGAAAAAACTATAGTGGTTATACTATGGGAAAATATACTGTTAAAGTCAATGGTGCAATGAGTATGGGCGCAGGCGGTGAAGGTTCTTATGCTAGTGGTGGCACAATGTATGTTAATGGCAGTATAATTAACTTGAATACAGGTTCTACCTCAAATCCTCCTGCTGAAGTCTCGTTGATCCCTCAAGTTGCACATACAGATACATTGGGTGATAAGACTAAGGGATATGCAGCAGCACCGGGATATTTATTATCAATTGTTAGTCGTGCCCCGGCTCATGCACCATGGGCAAGCGCAGGTCAAGGAGTTGATGTTAAGGTAACAACTAGTGCTAGTGCAGGATTGCCGGCGGCACCCGCGGCAGCAGCGGCGGCAGCAAATCAGGCTGCATCAACAACTGCTCCAGCAAACCCAGTAAGTACTGCAACTTTGACAACTGTACCGGGTGCAGGGGCAGCAAGCAGCGCATTAACAGCAGGAACTACAGCGGGATTAGTAGGCGCAGCAGCAAGCCAAGCAGCAGGCGCCGCAGCGGAGGCAGTAAACACTGGAACTAGTGTTATAACTGATGCAGCAGGAAAAGTTAACGCAGCAGTTGGATCACTTGCTATGACCCCGCAACAAATGGAAGCGGCTGTATTGAAGCCAGGCGCAGCCGACTTAGTTACAGGATTAGTTCAGAATGGTTCTAATGTAACCGCAGCAATGACACAGAATTTATTTAAAGGCACGCCGGGAGCAGAAAATTTAGCAGCATTTACTAATAATATGTCTGCACAGGTTGATGCTACTAAAGTTAATATACAAGGAGCACAGACCGCATTAACAAACATAGGAGCAATGACAGGCAGTGAAGCAGCAGGAAGTGTTGCTGGAATGGTATCAGCCGCAGCATCCGTGGGTGTTGGACAAACTGCTGACTTTATTAAAAACGCAGCCGGCGGAGCAGTTGGTGATGCAACTAAATTAGCTTCATCAGTCGGTGATGCAGTTTCGGGTGCAATGTCCGCTGGTAGTCTTGCAACAAATTTAACAACAAATATAACCGGCGGGTTAAATTCTATAGCTACTGGGGTAGAAGGTATGCTAGGTAAAGCGGCAGACGGTGCAGCAAGTCTACTTGATAAAGCAAAAGGCATAGCCGGCTCAGCATTCTCTGCAATTACAGGATCATTTAAAGATTTTGCACCAGGAGTACCTCAAAATCTAGCATCTATTGCAGAAAAAAATGCAGCGTCATTTGCTGCAGGAGCCTCTGGATTAGGCGGCATAGCTGACGCTGCCAAAGGAGTTAGTAATTTAACTGGAACTATTGCGGCTGGAGCAGCGTCTTTAACTGGCGATATAGGTAGTGCAGTTGCAGGAGCAGCAGGATCAGCAGCTAATGCAGTCACCGGTGCAGCCGGAGTAGTAGGCAATCTAACAACTGGTGCTGCAAGTACTATTGCCGGAGCAGCAGGTATAGCAGGTGGTGTTAGTAATTTAACAGCAGGCGCCGCCACTGTTGTAGCTGGATTAGGCAGCGCAGCCTCTATCGCAAGTGGAGTAAGCAATTTATCCGGCGGGCAAAATGCAATAGCATCATTAACAAATTCTGCTGCTTCTTCTGTTGCAAGTATGGTGCCGGGCGTATCAGGTATCGGAGATATGGCAAAAACATTATCAACCGCCGCACAAACTGGTATAAACCCTGCTGACGCACTAAACAGCACACTTACATCGTTAACCGCAGGTGCATCCACAGCAGCCGGAGATTTATTAGGCAAAGTAGCCGGCGGCCCGGGAGCATTGGTAGGAGCATTGGCTGCAGGAAAAGATAAACTATCTTCTCTTGCCAGTGCAGGATTGCCACCGGGACTTGGGGCACAACTAGCATCAAGTATTAATTCACTTAATATAGCAGGCGCCGATCCAATTAAAATGCCAAGTATTGGGTTAGGAACAGTAGATAGAAGTGAAGTAGAGGCTTCAATTAAAGCGGGATTGGGAGATAAAAAAATAGCATTACCAAACTTTTCCGGGTCTATTGCAGCAAGCGCAACTGATGCTGCAAATAAAGTCAGTGATCGAAAAGCAGGATTTGAAAAATTAAAAGCAGAACTTGACATTCCATTAAATGCTCAAAAGCCTATCACCGCTGCGGCCATTGCAAAATATGAAGAGGCTAAGAATAACTTACCAGAAGGAGATCCTGAAAGAGAAAGATTAAGAGTAGCTGCAATGGTAGAAGTAGATAAAGGTGGAGCAATAATGATGGCAAATCTAGAAAAACTACGAGCCTATGCAGAATCTGCGTAAGGCTACTAAATATATTATAGGATAAAATATGCCAACATACATCGGTTATAGTTCAATAAACGCAAATCAACCAAGGTCTACTAATCTTCCTTTTGGTACAGGCGGAGGGGTAGGATCAATGGTTGCTCCCGTTGTAGTTGGCAATAAGTTTCAATTAGTAGATACTCCATTGGTAGTGCAAGATTTTATCAATGCATTGAACATTCAACAGGGTCAAAAAGTAGGAAATCCTGGGTATGGAACCACACTTTGGACATTCGTATTCGAACCAAACACAGCAGACACACAATTTCAGTTAGAAAGTGAAATTCGTAGAGTTGCTAGTCAAGATCCTAGGATGATATTAAATTCTGTAAATTCTTATCCGCAAGAGAGCGGAATATTAATTGAATTAGAAATGGCTATTGCACCCTTCAATAACGCATTTGATTTGAGTGTATTCTTTGATA
>SESB01002723.1_pt1 | contig 10029 bp, 7 predicted proteins | sample 3171441 | NCBI WGS metagenome assembly SESB01 (sample SAMN06051867, study PRJNA518727) | freshwater metagenome | biome: subpolar coniferous forest; feature: holomictic lake; material: water; isolation source: holomictic Lake 227, 6 m depth | place: Canada: near Kenora, Ontario | collected 2014-07-08...
GAATGCGGCAATGCTGGTAATGCAGGAATGCAGAAAATGCAAACAATGCAAACAATGCAGGAATGCAAACAATGCAAACAATGCAGGTAATGCAGGCAATGAATTGATGATGGTTGCCGGGGTGGTTTTTTCCTAAAGGAAACTTTTTATTTCGGCGGCGTGCTCTTTTTCCTCGTCGATGATCTGCTGTACGAGCTTCTTTGAATCGCTGCGGGTATATTTCAGCAACTCGGAGTAAAAGGCGACACTGTCGTTTTCAAATTTATAGGCCATTTCAAGGCATTCCCTTGGGGTTTTAAGGCTAAGTGCCAGGGCTTTTCCTGAATCCGGTTTTCCGAAGATATTCGATTCGGCCAGGTGGTTGATGTAATCGGATGCATCAGCGTCACCAAAATCAAAGGTTTCGGCATCAAACTTCCCGGCAAGCTTCTGGAAAATGGAAATATGCAGGATCTCCTTCTCCGCCAGATCGTAAAACAACCCCCTGATATCGGTGCTCTCTTCGATCATCCCGGCGGCGGTATTGTAAAACTCATTGCCGTTCTCTTCAATTCTGACGGCGATTTCAACGATTTCTTGTCCTGAATAATACATGTGGCTGATTTTAGTGCAACAAAAGTAAAAAAAATCAAGGGACGGAAAAGAGAAAATAAATCATTTCTGACAAGTCATTATCCTGTAAGGTTCGACATTCATTCCTGCTGCTTTTTCCCACCACCACTGATGCCGCTTCCACCGGTGCCCCGGCATGTCCGGATATGCATGTTATTTAGTCTGAAAACAAATTAGGGGTTAAAACCCGTGAAGGGATAAAACTGGCAAAATCCCACCCTAACAATCTGAATTATTGTTATTTTTGCGACGACATTATCCCTAATATCCACAAACCCTATTGCATTATGAAAAAGACATTACTCACTTTCGTAGCATTTTTTGCTGTTTTGCTGGTGTTTTCCCAGGCCGTACAACGAAACCAGGTTGTTATGGAAATCGGCACGGGAACCGGTTGCCAGTATTGCCCGGGAGCCGCCATGGGAGCCCATGACCTGCTCCAGAATGGCTGCCAGGTGGCCGTTATAGAATATCACAGTTACAATTCCGGCGACCCCTTCAACAATCCTGCCGCCGCTGCCCGTACAAGTTATTATGGCATCACCGGCTACCCGACCGCTTTCTTTGACGGAACACTCAGTTATGTTGGTGGCAGCAACACCCAAAGCCTCTATACTACCTACCTGCCTCTTTATCAGCAGCGCTACGCGGTATTATCTCCCCTGACCATTGAGATGACCGGCACCAACGTCGGCAACCTTTACAATATCAACGTGACCATCACCAAGGTGGCAGCGATTACCTCCACCACCCTGAAGGCTCACCTGGTGCTTACCGAATCGGATATCCCTTATAACTGGGAAGGCCAGACCATGATCAACAATACCGAACGGCTCATGGTTCCCGATCAGAACGGGACCAACATCAACTTTACCTCGGGAAATACCGTCGTATTGAACCTCAGCTTCACCAAAGATCCTACCTGGGTTACCAACAACTGCGAACTGATCGCCTTTGTGCAGGACAACACCACCAAGGAGTGCCTCAATGGCGCCAAGAAGATGCTCAATGCCCTCTATCTCCCGCTGCCTACCAACTTCACGGCAGCTCCCACAACCGGCTGCACGCCCCTCACGGTGAATTATACAGATCAGTCAACCGGCGCTACCAGCTGGAACTGGACCTTCCCCGGCGGTACACCGGCTACATCAACATTGCAGAACCCTGTGGTTGTTTATAATACCGTCGGCACTTTCGACGCCACCCTCAATGCAGCCAATATCGCTGGAAATGCAGCAGGTTTCCTGACCAAAACCGCTTTCATCAGCACCGTGACAACACCTGATGCCCCGACCACTCCGCAGGGTCTCGCCGCCCTTTGCATTGACCCCGCCAACCAGACCTATACCACCACCGGCGCTGCCAATACCACGGGATATGTTTGGGAACTGGATCCCTCCACGGCCGGTGTGTTGACCAGCAACGGCGCCAGCTGCACCATCGACTGGGATAATACCTTCACCGGGATTGCCCAGCTCAAGGTTCGCGGCACCAATGCCTGCGGAGCCAGCCCATGGACGCCATTCCTGAACATCACCATCAGCGTGCTGCCCGCACAGGCTGCCACCCCGACAGGACCAACCAGTCTTTGCATGAATGCCGGTTCAACCAACTATTCAACCACGGGAGCCGCCAATGCAACACTCTACTCGTGGGAGCTCTTACCGGCAGCAGCTGGAGGCATCTTCACCAACGGCACCTCTGTTAGTGTCAGCTGGTCACCTATCTTTACCGGAACCGCTACGCTGAAGGTCAAGGGCCTCAACGGTGCCTGCGATGGCGCGTGGTCAGTGCCACTTTCCATCACGGTCGCTCCCGGACCCAACGGCTTTAACGTTACCGGTGGCGGCACATACTGCGCTGCAGGAGGTACAGGGATGCCGGTTGGCCTGAACAGCTCCGAAACGGGTGTTAGCTATACCCTCTTCCTGAACAATACGGCAACCACCAATATCCTCCCGGGTACAGGTTCAGCCCTTACCTTTGGAAACCAGATGACCGGCGGCAACTATACGGTCCAGGCCAGCACTACCTCGGGCAGTTGCACCAACCTCATGAACGGCTCGGCCGTTGTTTCGGTTGATCCGCAGGCCCCGGCCGTACCAGGCCTGCCCGTTGGTCCCACACAGGTCTATTCAGGAACAACACCTACTTCCGACTACACCACCTCAGGCGGAACCTATGCAACAACCTATTCATGGGAAGTTACACCATCCGCAGCCGGAACCATGACCGGTACCACCACCACGGGTACCGCAACATGGAACCAGGTTTGGACAGGTACCGCCACCGTAAAGGTGAAGAGCGTCAACACCTGCGGTTCCAGCTCCTATACCAGCGACTATACCGTTGCCGTTGCAGCGGGTCACGTTGGCATCCAGGAAAAGGGCATCTCAACACTGGTGTCGGTATTCCCGAACCCCGCTCACGGCATGGTAACGCTTATCCCTGCCCGGACGATGATGGCCGATGTCAGGATCTACAATGCACTCGGATCAAAGATGATCGAAAAAACCAGCGTCTCCCTCAGCATGAATTACCAGCTTGATATCTCAGGACTGAAGGGCGGATTGTATTTCATCCAGATCAACAGCGAAGGAACCCAGCAAACCATCAAACTGGTTGTGGAATAATCAGTCTGGAACTGCCATTACAAAATGAAAAACGCCCGGCTAAAATGCCGGGCGTTTTTTTTTGGTACCTTTGCACCCCCTTAACCTCCTGTAACAGCCCTGCCCGGGTACGCCATCAAGGCAGGGTGCCAAAACCCGCCGGGAGGAGGGCAATTAAATCTTAATGGATAAAAAAACACTTGAAAAATATAGCTCAGCCTTTACCCTGAGCGACATGGAAATCTTCATTTTTCCCGACCTGCTCTATGCCCTGGTGCTGGCCAACATCATGTCACCGGAGATATGGAAATGGCGCGACGACCCGTGGTTTGCCGGCATCCGGAAAATGGGGCCGCTGAAAAAGATCCACCGTGTGAAACAATATGTGATGGATCATTACAACTTCAACCTCGACCTCGAAACCTGGGGACTCACCGACAAGCAAACCGAGATAGGCCGATTCAGCGATTTTGTCGACATTGACATGCTGTCGCGGTCTAATGCCCTTTTCGGGTATGAAGGCGACAAGTACTATTTCGACATGGATATCCGGCGTCATTTCGGACTGGATAAATTCGATTCCGACATCATCCCCTACTGGAAAACGGAAACGGTGGAGGCGATGAATGCCTTCCGTTTTAAACCCAACCACGAAGCTGGAGCCGGCGAGTGCGTCTCGCTGGCCTGCCTCTATGCCGCTGCCCTCTTTATCGTGGCAGAGGTGCCGCTTGAAAAGATCTTCCTGATGGGAACCCCGCTCCATTCCCAGAATTTTGTGCTGGTCGATGAAGGAGTCCTGACCAACAACCGTCGTATCGTTACCAAGTCGATGTGGTACAACGGCACTGAACTAACCGCCCTTGCCCGCCGCGCCCTCGAACACGAACAGGTAACCTACGTGGCCCACAGCACCGGGTGGATCCATTCCATGTACCAGGAGGCCACCATCAACAAGCAGGACTATCACCTGTTTCGTGAAAAACTGACTAAATTTCTCGAGACTACCGTAAACTATGAGATCTTCATGAATTTCCTGCGCGATTACAGTCGCTATCAGAAATTTTTCCAGATTTGCTTCACATGCCAGGGATCCAACCGCTATATCCGCCTCGAAAAGGCCTATGGTTACGAACATGGCAGTAAAAACAGGCTGAGTGACAAGACAAACCGGAAACTCTTCTGCGAGATGGATGAAGAGGATCTCTATACCATCCCCATCATCGGCCGTGCCACGATCCTGCCGGATGACGCCCTCTTCAACACCAGGAGCTATCCCGAGTTCATGGAGGCGTTGAAGGTGCAATATCCCGACCTGGCTGGAAATGCTGAATTCCTGTCCGACCTGAAAAAATTCATGCATACCGCCCCGCGCCTGCCTTCGGCAAACAAGGAGTTCATACCGGTGTCGCCGATCCATCTCACCCCCGACCAGTCCAGGGAGGAGATCATCGCCCACCTTGCGACGCTGCGTCAGCCGGGAACAAGCCACACTTCGCTCGTTGCCGACCTGGCCTTCTACGCCGGCCGGTTTATGGATGTATGCGACTGGAAACCCTTCTTCAAGGCGGCCTTTGAACGTAACCCGGTTTCCATCGAAATGTTCCGTGATGTGGAACTACCGGCTGTTGTTGAACAGATGAAGGCCTGGCCCGACGATTCGATTTACGACAGCAACCGCCTCGCCCTCCCCGACGAAGTGGTCAATTACCAGCGCGGCGATGGTATCGAAAAGGCGATTGCCCTGGTAAACATTGCAAAAGCCCGGCATTTGGATGCCACGATCGATCAGCATCCGGGGCATGTAAACGTTAAAGTAGAGGGACATAAATTCGGATTTGCCACCTCAAAAAAGCTGGTGATCCCCGGGATTGGATGATTGTAACAGGGGAGGGTCACAGATTTCACATTTCACATTTAATAATTCACATACAACACATTCAATAGGCACATCAGGATACAATAGTAACCTGATAGGGTTATCAGGACAATTCCGGTGTCATCTTTTTGCACTATCACCCAAATCTTGGTTATTAATAATTGGGACAAATCAATTTCCCCCTGTTGTGTTTTCCTGATGTGTCCTAATGTGCCTACTGTGGTTGATTTCCCTGACAATTTGCATCTTCATCAGGATTATCGTAACTTTATCGAAACATTTCCCAACATGAAAAAGGCGCTGTTCATCCTGTTCCTGTTCTGTGTTGTCCCTGGAACGCAAAGCCAGTCCTACCACCCGCTGGTTCAGGCAGGAAAGATCTGGAGCACGAAATACGTCATCGAACAAGTCTGGATATATTCGGATTTCAAGAAGTTCGAAGGCGACACGACTTTTGGAGGCGACACCTGGATGAAGATTTGGACCACCCGGAATAGTGCCATGACCGGGTGGACGGTAACGGGTTACATCCGTGAAACCGCATCCGGCCGGGTTTTTTATAAGAGTGGCCCGACCTTTGCCGAACAGCTGATCTACGATTTTTCCATGCAGGCCGGCGATACTGCCACCTTCTGGGGAGACCCGAATACCCGCTACAGGCTCGACTCCATCACCCAGACTACCCTGCTGACAGGTGAGGTACGGCGCAGGTACAACCTGTCACCCACGGGGTTCAGTTGCACCGACCACTGGATTGAAGGTGCCGGCAGCCTGCTTGGTGTGCTTGAACCCGCATCCTGCCTGTGGGTGGGAGGCACCTCCGAACTGCTTTGTTTTACCGAGAACGATACACTGAAATATTTCAACCCGGGATATTCCTCCTGCTATATCTCCACCGGAATAGAACCACATGCCGGCAGCAACAAGTTCGGTGTTTTCCAGGATCCCGTCACGAAAAAGATAGTGATCGGCATAGATGGAAATTATCCCGGCGGGCTTACCTTCGACCTTGTTGACCTTGACGGGCGTCTTCGTTTCACGGGGAGTGTCCATCCCGGCAGGACTGAGATGGAAATGACAGGGATACCCTGCCTCAGCGGACTTTTCCTGGTCCGGATCCGGTCGGCAAACACGACGCTCTACCATGGAAAAATCATCCTGAAGATGGAATAAGGAGCAGGGATGACCGGAAATTTTGCAATTTTCCTACCTTTGTGGCCCTAAATCAAAATTGTTATGGCCACCAACGATGACCTCTTCAAGAAAATAATTGCCCACGCCAAGGAATACGGCTTTGTATTCCCATCCAGCGAGATCTACGACGGACTGAGCGCCGTTTACGATTACGGCCCCTTTGGCGTTGAACTCAAGAACAATATCAAGGAATTCTGGTGGAAATCGATGACCCAGTTCCACGAGAATATCGTTGGACTCGACTGCGCCATCTTTATGCATCCCACCGTGTGGAAAGCCTCGGGCCACGTGGATGCCTTCAGCGACCCGATGATCGACAACAAAGATTCGAAAAAGAGGTACCGCGCCGATGTGCTGGTCGAAGACCATCTCCAGAAGATCGAAGACAAGATACAGAAGGAGGTCGACAAGGCCCGTGGCCGTTTCGGCGAAACCTTCGACGAGAAGATGTACCGCGAGACCAACCCGCGCGTAAAGGAATACCAGGATAAGATCGATGCCATCAAGAGCCGTTTTTACGACTCGCTGGGCAAAGACGACCTGGCTGATATCAAGCTGCTGATCGAGGAGACCGGCATCGTTTGCCCTGTAAGCGGAACCAAGAACTGGACCGACGTCAGGCAGTTTAACCTGATGTTTTCGACCCAGATGGGATCGGTGAATGATGACACCTCTGTTGTTTATCTTCGCCCGGAAACGGCGCAGGGTATTTTCGTGAATTTCCTTAACGTGCAGAAATCGGCACGCATGAAGATCCCCTTTGGCATCGCCCAGATCGGCAAGGCCTTTCGCAACGAGATCGTGGCGAGGCAGTTTCTCTTCCGCATGCGCGAGTTCGAACAGATGGAGATGCAGTATTTTGTCAAACCGGGTGAAGAGCTGAAATGGTATGAATACTGGAAGGAAGAGCGCATGAAATGGCACCTTTCCCTTGGACTTCCCGCATCGAAATACCGCTACCACAACCATGAAAAGCTGGCCCATTATGCCAATGCCGCAGCCGACATCGAATTCGAATTTCCCATCGGCTTCAAGGAGCTTGAGGGGATCCACAGCCGCACCGATTTCGACCTGAGCGCCCACCAGAAGTTCTCGGGCCGCAAGATCCAGTACTTCGACTCCGAAACCAACGAAAGCTATGTGCCCTACGTCGTCGAAACCTCCATCGGACTCGACCGTACCTTCCTGGCCATCCTGAGCCACGCCTACCGTGAAGAAAAGCTGGAAGATGGCAGCGACCGCGTCGTGCTGGGCATCCCGGCAAAACTCGCCCCCATCAAGCTGGCGGTGCTGCCCCTGACCAAGAAGGACGGGCTGGCCGAAAAGGCCCGCGAAATCATGGATGTCGTCAAGAACGACTATCGCTGTTACTATGAGGAAAAGGACACCATCGGCCGTCGTTACCGCCGGATGGATGCCCTCGGCACCCCCTTCTGCATCACCATCGACCACCAGACCCTCCAGGATAATACCGTGACCATCCGCGACCGCGACACCATGCTGCAGGAGCGGATCCCGGCAGAGACCATTTCGGCCATCGTGAAGGGGAAAATGTAACAAGGCAGCCTTCCTGTCATCCGATTTTTTTGTAATCCATATGAAAGTGGGGACCATCCGGCATATCATGAAAAGTGCATGGCATCTCGTGCGGGGGGCGCTGCTCGCAGCGGGAGCCGTCGCCGTTATTGCCGTCATCCTCGCCTTCACCACCGCCCCCTTCTGGATATGGTATAAAATGGGGGTGAAAACCGCCGGCATCAACCGCCCCCCCGACTATATCGTCGTCCTCGGGGGGGGAGGGATGCCCAGTGAATCGGGGCTGATGCGGTGCTGGTATGGCGCAAAGGCCGCCCGGCGCTTCAACAGGGCGAATGTCATCGTCTCCCTCCCGGGTGAAGCCGGTGACAGCCTGAGTTCGGTAAACCTGATGAAAAAGGAGCTTGAGATCCGCGGCGTTGCACCCGAACGGGTGCTGCTGGAGGATTCGGGGACCAACACCCGTGCCGAAGCCCTCCAGGTGCTGAAATTAATCAACAGGCAGAAAGGTGTCCCGGTTGCCGGCAATAATGCCATCCCAGGAAATCATGGAAACCGCGTGAACCTGCTGATCGTCACCTCCCCCGAACACCTGCTGCGTGCGGTGCTAACCTTTAAAAAGGCCGGATTTCTCAAAGTTGACGGGTTACCTGCTTTTGAAAAGACCATTGAATGTGACCTAACCTTTACCAGTAAAATGACCGGCGGACGTAAATGGGTGCCCGATGTCGGCAATAATATTACCGTACGGTATGAGTTCTGGCGGCAGATGAATTATGAATTCCTGGTACTGCGGGAATATGCCGCGCTTCTCTATTATAAACTACAGGGCTGGGCTTAATGAAACAGCCCTGAGGATTAAAAGCCGCGCTGTGTGTGCCAAAGCCATGTTCACTTTTTGTTAAAGAAATTCATCGTCCTTTCCGTGCCGATCAGCACGAAGCTCTTGATCAGTTCCACGGTGGTTTCGATACGGGGGATGAGGGTTTTGGTCTCCTCTGCGGTCCAGCGACCCAGGACATAATCGACCTGGTATCCCTTGGCGAAGTCGCTGCCGATACCGATGCGCAACCGCGCAAACTCGCTGCTTTCGATGGTTTCGATAATGCTGATCAATCCATTGTGACCCCCGTCGCTTCCCTTTGATTTCAGCCGGAGGGCACCCAGCGGCAAAGCAAGGTCATCGACGATCACCAGTACGTTTTCCCTGGGAATGTCCTCCTTTTGCATCCAGTAGCGCACCGCCTTCCCGCTCAGGTTCATATAGGTTGTCGGCTTGATGGCCACCAGTGTCCGTCCCTTCAGCGACATCCTGGCCACCGAAGCCAGCCGCCCCACTTCGAAGGTGGTTTTAAAGTTCTGTGCCAGGGCATCCACCGCGATAAACCCGATGTTGTGACGCGTATCGGCATATTCGTCGCCAATATTCCCCAAACCGACAATGAGGTACTTCATACTAAAAAATATGTAGGTAAAAAGAAGAAACCACTCAACCAAAATCAATAATAAACCCACTCCATTCCTGCATTCCAGCATTCCAGCATTCCCGCATTCCTGCATTCCTGCATTCCTGCATTCCCGCATTCCCGCATTCCTGCATTCCCGCATTCAAACAAAGAAGGTGTAAAGTTACTCCCTCTACACCTTCCCTGCAAAAAATCGATACTGAATGTTTACTTCTTGGGGGCTTCAGCTTTTTTAGCTCCTTCGGCAGGTGCGGCTGCAGCTACGGCGGTTTCAGCGCCTGGTCCGGTTTCTTCAACCACGGCACGTGCGGTGCGTACACCCACGATCACGTTGCTGGCGGGATCCAGGAAGAGGACATTGTCGAGTTTCATGTCGGAAACCTTCACCGAATCGCCGATCTCGAGACCGTCGATCGAAACGGTGACATCATCGGGCAGGTCCTGTACCAGGGCCTTGATGATCAGTTTGCGCATTTTCTTGATCAGTTTACCGCCGCGCAGAACGCCGGGGGCAGTGCCGATAACTTTAATGGGAACGCCGATGATGACGGGTTTTTCAGGAAGGATCTCCATGAAGTCGACGTGGAGCATCCGGTCGGTGACAGGATGATATTGTACATCCTGTACGATGGTGCTGACCACCTTACCGCCGATGTTCAGTTTGAAGATATGGGCAACAGGTGTGTGCATGATCTTGGCCAGCACCTTTTCCTCTGCCACAAAGTGGATCTGT
>SESB01002729.1_pt1 | contig 10003 bp, 14 predicted proteins | sample 3171441 | NCBI WGS metagenome assembly SESB01 (sample SAMN06051867, study PRJNA518727) | freshwater metagenome | biome: subpolar coniferous forest; feature: holomictic lake; material: water; isolation source: holomictic Lake 227, 6 m depth | place: Canada: near Kenora, Ontario | collected...
CAACCTTTCCAACGCAGAATCGGCATGTGCATCTAGTTGCCAGCCTACGGATCGCGCTCCCTTTAAAGCATGCGCAATCTGCTGAACGCTTCCCGACCATAGTTGCGGGGTCCGTGACAAGAGACCTTCGGTGACGAAGCGCCACCGTCGTGCGCTCCAAGGAGTCTGTGCATGGCATTCGGCAAACGCGACGCCAATTAACAATACATCAGCACCAACGTCCTGCGATACCGAACCCATCGACCATGGGTGGACCAACCAGACATTGCGGCCAGCCACTATGGAGTGGTCAGGCTCACACCACGTTGCTCCAGGAGGTGCAGCCAGCAGAGCGGGCTTCGCAATGCCGAAGTATGCTCGACCGTTGTCAATGAGGTGGTCCACCGCTGCAGCGCTGCGGGCAAGGAGGTCCAAGTTTTCGTAACTGGTATCGATCACCGTGCCGGGACTATGCCAATGCGCAGGTGCGTATTTGGCGACATTCTCAGCGTTAAATAGATACGGTTTGGTGCTGCCCGTGCCAGCCGCCCACAGCCAGCTCAAGTGGTTGCTGGCCACATCGCCGTCGAGTAAATGTCCAATCATCCACTGCGCAGCCGTGTACCAGTGCACCTTGCGAAAGTGAACCACATAGCTTGCCAGCCACATACGGGCATGGTTATGAAGGTATCCCGTCTCGTAGAGTTGACGTACGGCTAGGTCGATGGCTGCAATCCCTGTGCGCGCTTCCAGTACATCTGCAGGCATTTCAGCCCGGTAGGCATCGTCGGGCAGCAGCCCAGAGTGCAAGGACTTATGTATGCCCTCGCCAATGTGCGCCCACACATGTCTGTAGTAGGCACGCCAGCCCAACTCGAAAACAAACTTGTGCTTCGCGTCCAACGGATAGCGGGCGTACACGTCGGCGTAAACATCCCGCAGGCTCAGCAAACCGTGAGTAATGTAGGGCGATAACCTCGTGACAATGCAAACAGAGCCTGGGGGCGTGTCACTGGCCAGCTGAAGCTGTGCATGGTGCCGGGGTGGCTGGCAAAGCGTTTATTGACCAGCGCCATAACCTCTTGCGTGATGGTGTCCAGCGCAAAGCAGGTTGGCGGTGGCACATTCTGCGGGCCCGATTTGCCATAGGCTTCGCGGTTGTCGGCATCAAAATTCCATTTCCCACCCACCGGGGCTTTGCCCTCCATCAGAATTCCGTGCTTGTGCCGCAATTCGCGGTACCAGTATTCCAGGCGCAGCTGTTTGCGGCCGTCGGCATGCGCAGCAAATTCGCGCACGGTGCTGAAGAAATGGGTGTCATCGCGAAGGTCCAGCGCAAGGGCGTGCTGTTTTGCCACCGCGCGCAGGCCTTGCAGCACTCGCCAGTCGCCGGGGGCGGTCAGCACCAGCGCGGCGGGTTGCAGCTGGGTAATCACCTTGCCGAGCTCCAGCGGAAGGCCGCGCTCGCGTATTTCATCTGCAAAGTGCCTCATGGCGCTCATGAACACCGCAATGCGCTGCTTGGCCGACCAGACATGCGTGGACTCTTCGGCCACCTCGGCCATCCAGACCACGTCTTGAGTCGCATCGAAGCCCTACAAAGCGGAGGACTGTGCGTCGAGCTGGTCGCCAAGCACAATAACCAAATGGCGCACCATGGCGGGAAGTGCCGACTGCAAGCGGTCACGCTCAGCCATGCGTTGCCTTGTTGACAGCGGAATTCTTCTTGGCGCGACAAGCATCCGAGCAATACAGCACCGATTCCCAGTTCTTGGCCCAGGCCTTACGCCAGGTCATGCTGCGGTTGCACACTGTGCAGAGTTTGCTGGGCAGGGACTGCTTGTTGCCTTTGAAGTCGGTTTTCATACGGATACGGGTAGCCAATTAGTTGAACAGGCCGCCCTGCGGGGAGTGTGCAGGCGGTGTTTTGGCGTTGCGCTTGGGTATCAGTGGTTATCAGCCGCTTACTGGCGGCTGTGGGTGGCGCGGTGTCGCAGCCATGTGGCACCGCGCAGCACAGCATGCTTGGTCCGACGCCCAGCCATGCGCTTGCGCCACATCCGAAAAGACGAGGGCAACAGGTACCGGCGCATCAAGGCAATCACGGCGGATTCATTCAAGCCAAACTGAGCCTCAATCGCCTCGAACGTAGTGCGGTCCTCCCAAGCCATCTCGATGACGCGGGAGTGGTTGGCCTCGGAAAGCAACTTGGATCGGTTAACGGCGGTGATTGTCATGGCAAGCTGGATTTGTTGTTCGTCTGCATTAGTACGTGGACCAAGTCATCTCACGGACAGAAAGAACCGGGCGATTTCCCGGTCACAGTCAAGGCAATTGCCACGCCGGCATTGGTCCCGGCCAAGGAAGCTTGCAATGACAGCACCATAGCCCGCCAGCGCAAGCCCGGCGAAAGCGCGGTGGCCAGGCTCTGCCAACCAAGTGGCCATAGCCAGCAGGACAAATGGAACCAAGCCTGCAAATCCCAGTCGTTGCGCCCATACGGAGGGCACTACAGCGTGCGTCGCAGTCATTCGGAATCCGCTTCCTGTTCTAACTGCTTCGACGCCAACGCTGGCGTAGTTTCAGTGTTGCCCATGGCCGGATTACACATTTTCAGCCCGTCCCACTGCTGCCCACACCAGCAAAGCCCCTGGGCATCCAGGATGCAGGTGCCAGTGCCGCAGCAGCGTTCAACTTCTTCTTGCATTAGCAAACCCGATAGGTGTTGTTGGAGTGACCGAGCGACCCAGACAAGTAAAGTTGTCTGGCCACCTCAGCGTTTGTCAAATTCTCTCTGAATAAGCGTTTCATCGTGCATTTGAAGGACATTGAACATCCTGCGAACGCGTGACGTACCGCTCGAAAAGCTGTTGTGTGTTGAATCTGAAACACCACAAAACCTGCTTTGTAGTACAAAGAATGGTCAGCGCGCCCAATGAACTTCGCAACAGGTCGATGTGGGTCTAACGACTGCTTTCCGCAAAATCGTATGTCAGCTATTCCATTTTCACTGTGGTTCCCGGGTTTTGAGGCAATGACAACAATCAGCCTTCTAGCAGCCTAACTGATCAGCCAGCGACAGGAAGTCTTGCGCATGCCAGTTGTTGTCCTTGTGGGGAGAGATGTCCTTGGGATGGGCTGCACCAAACTCTGCTGAACGTTCAACGTATGCGGTCTGTAGGCCGCAGGCGCGTGCGGCGGCTAGGTCGTCCTGATGAGCGGCCACCAGCATGACCTCTGCCGGCGTTACGTCAAACACCTTAGCCACGCCCAGGTATGTCGCAGGGTCGGGCTTGTAGGCCCGAAACACCTCAGCCGACAAAATACAGTCCCATGGCAGGCCACCATGTTTGGCCATGTCAGCAAGCAGGCCGATGTTGCCATTTGATAGCGTGCAGATTGTGAAGCGAGACTTGAGTCGCGTTAACCCGGAAACCACGTCGGGCCACGGATCCAACCGGTGCCACGCCTTGTTCAGGTGATGCTTCTCCGATTCGCTCAGGTCAGCTATGCCGAACTGACCAAGAATCTGCTCAAGGATGAGTCGGTGCAGGTCATCAATCAGCGTCCAGCCCAGTTCGCCCGACATGACTCGACGCATTGCCGGCTGATAGCCGTCACGCCAAGCCAATGCAAACATTTCACCGTCCACAGTGGGTCGTAGCGCCCTTACCTCTCGGGCAATACCACTGTGCCAGTCGACAACAGTGCCAAAAACGTCGAACGCCAGGATTTTGAGATTTGAGTGGGAATTTGTGCGCATCTGCTTATTATTAGCAGAGTAAGCCACGCCTCGAATCAATGCGAATTTACAAGACTAACTCGGAGGGGCAAAACACAACCGAGTTTGATTTATAAAGGGTGAGTGTTGGCTTCATCAACAATTTGACCAGTTACGGGGGCTCTGCAATCCGCATCTACATCTGAACTCGTAATTCACTGTACTTTGGTAAAATCACAGACTCACGGCACATCTCGTCAAGTTGGCGTCGGCAGCAATACCCACGGATAGATTGCACAAATGACAAACGCTGGCACGGCCAATTCGACAGAGGCCAACAGGGTTTCCATCGTTGCCCAAACGCTTTAACGGTCACAAATCAAAACTCTAATCGCCGAGGCAACCCAACCGCTTGCTTTCGAGGCTTGCGACTTTGAGGGCGTTTACCTGTCACGGTTGAACCTGCGCGGCTTTGAATTCAGGGATTACACCTTCATGGAGGCATCCCTGTATGCGGCTTTTCTGTCGCAAACCACTTGGCTACGATGTCGTGGGCGTCAGGCCGACTTTGAAGCAGCTGAACTGGTTGAAACTCAGTTTCTCAATTGCGACCTCAACAATACCAAATGGCGTCGTGCCCGGTTGTCGTCAGCCATCTTCGAAGACACTTTATTGATTGGCGTCGACTTGCGCAAGATGTCGTTTCGAAAAACGCAATTGCAGCAGCTTGATTTCTCAGAAGCCGACATGTCAGGATGCGACTTTCGTGATGCTGTTTTTATGGGTGGCAGTCTGCGCAATGCCCATCTAAAGTTGACCCGCTTTGCCTTAGGAAGGTTGCGTACACACTGCAGTTACGTGATCATTCTCAGTCGTGAATGAACTCACACCCTATTTAAATCCAGCGTAAACAGGACGCATCAAACCCATCACAACGCTGTGATCGCTAAGGTCAGTTAAGGTTACATTGAGTAACGCATTTGATTCTGAGCAGTTCTGACATGGCAAATGCTTTTCTCACAACTGGTTGCGGGTTTTTAGGAAGTTGGAATTCGTTAAACAAAAGCGCTACCATTTTTATCTTTTTCGCGCTGAAAGCCCTTGAAGAAGAGGTGACGCCAAAGGACTGCGAGTGGCAAATTTAAAATATCATGCGCAATTACCAGCGCCTGAAAGTGAGTCCCCCGTATGTCAGATATTCCCACTTACACCCCGCCCAAGGTCTGGACCTGGGACAAGGCCAACGGGGGCCAATTCGCCAACATCAACCGCCCCATTGCCGGGCCAACGCACGAGGCTAAACTGCCGCGGGGCAAACACCCCCTGCAGTTGTATTCGCTGGCCACGCCCAACGGTGTCAAAGTTACCATCATGCTGGAGGAGCTACTCGCTCTGGGGCATGCCGGGGCGCAATACGATGCGTGGCTGATCCGCATCAACCAGGGCGATCAGTTCGGCAGCGGGTTTGTCGGGGTGAATCCGAACTCCAAGATTCCGGCGCTTTTGGACTGCAGTGTCACCGAGCCGATCCGGGTCTTCGAATCCGGTTCGATACTTTTGTACCTTGCTGAGAAGTTTGGCGCCTTTTTACCAGTTGAGCCGGCTCAACGCGCCGAATGTCTGTCGTGGTTGTTTTGGCAGATGGGCAGCGCGCCCTACTTGGGCGGTGGTTTCGGTCATTTTTACGCCTATGCGCCGACCAGGATCGAATACGCCATCGACCGCTTCGCCATGGAAGTCAAACGCCAGCTGGATGTGCTCAACCGCCAACTTGCAGAAAATGCCTATGTCAGCGGCGACGACTACACCATTGCGGACATGGCCATCTGGCCCTGGTATGGTGCGCTGGTCAAAGGCCTGGTGTATGAAGCCGGTGAATTCCTGCAGGTCGATGAGTACCCCCATGTGATCCGCTGGGCTGACGACATCGCCAAGCGGGGTGCGGTCCAACGCGGGCGCATGGTCAACCGCATCACCGGACCGCTGGAGTCGCAATTGCACGAACGTCACGATGCCAGCGACTTCGACACCCGCACCCAAGACAAGCTGAAGAATTCAAAATGATCACACTTTACGACTGTGCAACCGCACCCAGCCCCCGTCGCGCACGCATCCTGCTCGCCGAGAAAGGCATCGCCCACGACACCGTGCAGGTCGATTTGAAAGCGGGGGAACAACTTGGTGCGGCTTACCGAAAGATCAACCCCCAGTGCACGGTACCGGCGTTGCGTACGGACGAGGGCGCCATGTTGACCAGCAACGCGGCGATTGCCGCTTATCTGGAAGCCCGCTTCCCCCTGCCGCCCATGCTGGGCGCCACGCCGCTGGACAAGGCTGAAATTGCGGATTGGCATTGGCGGGTTGAATTCGAAGGTTTTTTGCCAATTGCCGAGGCCTTTCGCAACAGTTCCGTGGCCATGCGCAAGCGCGCCCTGCCTGGGCCGCAGAACTATGAACAAATTCCCCAACTGGCCGAGCGCGGACTGGCGAGGCTGCGCCAATTCCTGATGGATCTGGACGAACAGCTTCAAGATCGCGACTTCATCGCGGCCCAGCAGTTCAGCATCGCTGACATCGCAGCGGTCGTGACCCTCGACTTTGCACGCATTGTCAAGGTCAGGCCCGACGAGCGCCACCTCAATCTACTGCGCTGGCGGTCGGCGATGGCTCATCGTCCATCTATGAATTTGTAGCTGACCTTGTGAATCGGTGATCGGCGACCATCGTCAAATCCTGGCGCTGTAACTTTCTGTTCAGTTGGCCAATTCGCCCAGTCGTCCGTCGCGGAAGTCCTTCATTGCCTGATAAATCTCGTCCTGAGTGTTCATCACAAAAGGACCATACTGAACAATGGGCTCGTTCAAGGGTTGGCCGGCAATGATCAACAGCTTGGCATCTGTAGCGGCCTCAATTACCACGCCATCGGCGGTGGCTTCATTGGCCAAGAGCGCCATACGCTGCATCGGCACCGATTGACCAGCAATTCTGACTTCGCCCCGATAAACATAGACAAAAGCGTTGTGGCCCGCTGGCAGTCGCTGCTCAAACCGGTTACCCGCTGGCAGATGGACATCCAGATACAGGGGCTGTGTAACCTCCCGGGTCACGGCACCGCTCACCCCATGGCTCTGCCCCGCAATTACGGTCACCGCCGCACCTTCTTGAGTCCTGAATTTTGGCAGTTCAGTGTTCTTGAAGTCACGGTACCAAGGCGTTCTCATCTTGTCGCGTTTTGGCAAATTCAGCCAGAGCTGAAAGCCCTCCATCACACCTTCTTCCTGCTGCGGAATCTCGGAATGGATTACCCTTTACCAGCTGTCATCCATTGCACGCCACCGTTTTCAAGCAAACCCTCGTGGCCAGCACTGTCACGGTGCAACATGCGCCCGGCAATCATGTAGGTCACGGTCTCGAAGCCGCGATGTGGATGGTCGGGAAAACCGGCGATGTAGTCATCCGGCTTGTCGCTACCAAAGGCATCAAGCATCAGGAACGGATCGAGCCGATGCTGTAGGTTCTGTGTCAGTACGCGGGTCAGTTTGACTCCAGCGCCGTCGGCAGTCGCCTGACCCGTGATCAGTCGTTCCACGGTGCGTGACAGTGCAACCGGCTGGTTGGCAACGGATATGTTCATGTTTGGCCTTTTGTGGTGCAGGATGGAGGCTCAGGACGGCCCTGTGGGTTCATTTGTTATTCGAGGTAGGGGCAATCGCGACGCGAATCAAGTCCCCTGCCCCGATGCGCCAGCATCGTTGGCGGCCATCGCCAGCAAACAGCATCCACGACGATATTTGAAGAAAAAAACTTGCATCACGACCGCCAAATCAGCAGGGACGACTCAATGGCCTGCAAGTCGTTGTGGAACTGACGGAAGATTTAATCAGATAGTCGGAACATCCGGTTGATGGATGTGTGGATAACACCGGCGGATGGGTGCGCCATTCGAACACGGCGGGGCAATGCATAGGGGGTGGCTCTAACGGCCAACGGCTTGTGTAAAGAAAAGTATCTGCCGTCAACCTTGGTGATAACCCTACGTTGTAGGTGCAAGCCTGAACGAACTTCTGGCTCGCTTATGACAGTCGGAGCTTATGCGGCTGTCGTTTTATGAGTGAGTACAAATCATGTTGAATATCAAAACCCTTATTGCTACCGTGTTGCTTTCCAGCGTTGCTGCGGTGTCGTTTGCACAGGCGCCTTCCGCTGCCAAAGACGCCGGTGCCACGGCACCTGCGGCAGTAACCGCACCTGCGGCTGCAAAAAAAGCGAAGCCTGCCAAGAAACACGTTGCAAAAAAGGCGCATAAAGCCAGCGCCGCCAAGAAAACCAGCGCTGCTGCCTCTGCTGCCAAATAAGCAGTCCGCCGCCCACGAAGGGAGACTGAGGAAACTCAGCCTCCCTTTTTCATTTATTTGCCAAACATGAAAGGCCTGCATGCCAACATTCAATATCCGCGCCGTGGTCGTTGGCTCGCTGCTGATGCTCGCGCTCGACATTTTGAGCAGCATCCTTTTGTTTTCGGTCTTTGGCGGTGACGCATTAAGTTCTGGCGCCACGCAGGAAGAGATAACCGCCGTGAGCAACATCGTGGCGCAAAACAACGGCTATCTTCTGGCTGGAATGTTCCTCGGAAGTTTCTCGACGGTGCTGGGGGCCTATATTGCGGCGCGTATCGCCAACAATCTGCCCCTGTTCAATGCGTTGGCCGTGGGCGTGGTCGGTATTGTTGTGGCGGCGCTGCTGGGTGACGGTTCAAACGAGAGTCCGATGTGGTTTAGTGCTTTCGGGTACATCTCCACCGTGCCAATGGCACTCGTTGGTGGCTGGTTGGCTCGGCGTGAATCAAAACCGGGGCCGTGAATTTCGGTTTGCCTGGACCGCTTTTTCGACAATATGGTCATACAGTACATGCGCGCCTCTGTCCTTAGCTCCCTACTTGCTCAAGATGCGGTGTCTGAAACACAAGGCACGCTCATCCTGAATCTTGAAACTCCCGTCAACACTGAAACCGATATTGCGCCCCCTGTTGGTATCCGAGGTCGACCCGCTAAACGACCCTTGGCGTCGCAAAAGACAATCAAGAAAATCTAGCTCACCACGACCTAGGGAAGGTCTGAATAACTCGACACCAACTGAAGTAGCAGGTCATTAGTTTTCAAATGGTGGAATTTCACGAGCAATCTCCAGAAATTCTGCTTACTCTTCTGCCCTCAAGGACTTTTTTACCCTTGGCAGGGCACTTGCCTCGTTTTCGGGCGCACTCATGCCCCAGTCACCATCAATTTGCTTCGCACCATCCACAGATTGGACAGCGCAAACAACGTGACGAGTTGTGCCGTGTTTTTCTTCAGTCCGCGATAGCGAACCTTCACGAATCCAAACTGGCGCTTGATCACCCGAAACGGATGTTCTACCTTGGATCGAACGCCTGCTTTGAACTTTTCCGCCTGGTCAATCAGTGCATCGGCCTCGTTTTCTTTGTCGAGTGCCCGACGCTTGCCTGGACGCATGGCGATATGCCAAGCAACACCCGTCTTGGCATCCGGACGCTTCTCAACACCCTGGTAGCCAGCATCGCCATAGGCGACGGTTTCTTCTCCATGCAGTAATGAGTTGCCTTCTGTGACATCACCCACATGACCGGATGTACCGCGCACTGTGTGTACCAATCCAGAATCTGCATCGACACCAATATGAATACGAAGGGACTTCCCGCTTCCAAGTAATGGCCCCCGATTGCCATGACTGGTGTGCTGGAATATCGTTCTTAACCCCCAAACAGAAGGAGAAGTCCCATGAACAAGATTATCCGAGTTGGCGTCGACCTGGCGAAACATGTCATCCAGGTCCATGCAGTGGATGTCGCAGGTAAAGTCGTTACTAACCGCGCATTGAAGCGCGATAAGTTCTTGCTTTGGTGCGCTGATTTGCCAGCCGGTTGCCTGATCGCGATGGAGGCTTGCAGTGGTGCCCACCACTGGTGTCGCAAACTGACTGAGCGAGGATTCGATGCGCGCATGATTCCTGCCTCGTCTGTGGTGCCGTACCGTATACAAGGACGCACTGGTAAGAACGATGCGAACGACGCTGCGGCAGTCTGTGAGGCAGCGTCTAGGCCGCATATGAACTTTGTTCCGCCCAAAACACTGGCACAGCAGGGTATGCTTTGCGTGCATAGACTCCGAGAGGGGTTCAAAGAGGAGCGCACTTCCTGCATCAACCGAATTCGCGGATTGTTGGCGGAGTTTGGCGTTGTACTTCCTCAGAGTCCCGATGTGCTGCGTTGCCATCTTAGCGATGTGA
>SESB01002730.1_pt1 | contig 9999 bp, 9 predicted proteins | sample 3171441 | NCBI WGS metagenome assembly SESB01 (sample SAMN06051867, study PRJNA518727) | freshwater metagenome | biome: subpolar coniferous forest; feature: holomictic lake; material: water; isolation source: holomictic Lake 227, 6 m depth | place: Canada: near Kenora, Ontario | collected 2014-07-08 ...
AGGCTTTGGCGCCAGTGGCGAAGGCTATGTGCGGTTTGCCATTACCCGCCCGGTGGCACGCATCAATGAGGCAATAGAACGTATGCGGAGGCTTGACCTGTGAAACTCCCTCACCACCTATCTGTGCAGAACCGGCACCTGAAGATAAGCGGGCAGGACTGCGTTGCCTTGGCAGAGAAGTACGGGACACCGCTCTATGTCACCAGCGAAGACCGGGTTGTCGAGCAGTTCCAGAGCTACAAAAAAGCCCTGTCAGCCCGTTACCCTAAGGTTCAGGTGCTATTTGCAGCAAAGGCAAACGGCAATCTTGCCGTGATGCGGGCACTCGCACAACTCGGGGCGGGTGCAGATATTTTCTCATCCGGAGAACTCCATCTCGCACTCGTTGCAGGCATGGCACCGGAAAAACTGCTCTTCAATGGCAGTTCAAAGACGCCGGCTGATCTGAAACTTGCAGTTGAAAAAGGTGTAAAAGTCTCGGTGGATTCGTTAGACGAACTTCACCAGCTCGATGCAGCGGCACGACAAGCGGGAAAGACGGTTAAGATCGCGTTCCGCGTCAACCCGGCGCTTGAAGTCCCCACCCACCCGAAGATTGCCACCGGGCTTGCAACAAGTAAGTTCGGCATCCCCCACAAAGAGATTCCCGAAGCGTACCATGAGGCTATGACCTGCAAAAATATCCAGCCCGTGGGAATTCACTGCCATATCGGTTCACAGATTCTCGAAATAGAACCCTTTGTCCGCGCCGCTGAAGTGATGGTGCGGATCGCAAAGGAGCTCACCAGCATGGGTGTGAAACTTGAGTTCATTGATCTCGGCGGCGGGCTTGGCATTCCGTACCACCATGACTCTGACCCATCACCATCCCCGGAAGACTATGCAGCAAAAGTCATCCCGGTCTTCAAAGCCGGGGTCGAGGCCTGTGGTATCACGCCCGAACTCTGGGTGGAGCCCGGCCGCTCACTCGTTGCCGATTCCACGATCCTGCTCACACGGGTCAACTCAACAAAATCAGCGCATAAGCGGTTTGCCAACGTGGATGCGGGTTTCAACCTGCTCATCCGTCCGGCAATGTATGACTCTTACCACGAGGTCATTGTTGCCAACAAGGCCGATGCCCCGCTCACTACGGAATACACGGTCACGGGACCGATCTGTGAGACTGGTGACATCCTTGCACCAGACCGGAAACTCCCGGAACTTGTCGCTGGAGACATTATCGCGGTGCTCGATGCCGGTGCCTACGGGTTTGCCATGTCATCGCAGTACAACAGTCGCCCGCGCTGCGCCGAGGTACTGATTAAAGGAACGCAGGCAGGACTCATGCGCAGGGGCGAGACGGTCACAGATATCACTGCCACCATGGAACGCCCTGTCTGGCAGCGGTAGGCGGAGCACCCCGTGGTCCTCTTTCACTATGCGCTGGTCGATGACCTGATCACCACCGAGGAGTTCCAACTTCGCGTAGATGCAAAAATTGAGGACTGCGGCGATCTGGTCGATGAACCGACTGCTGCCATGATGGTGATTGGCGAACTGGGCCGGCAGCATGTGAAGATCAAGGGGCTTTCAGGAAAGTCCAGCCTGTTTTCTTTTTTCGGAAAAGTTGTTGACAAGACCGAGCCCAAAGAATTTGTCCGGGCTGATGGCGAGAAGGGTTGGGTAGCCACCCTGCTATTAGGTGACGAGACGGGGACTACACGGGTGGTGCTCTGGGACGAGAAAGCTGGTGCGGCAGTGGATGTGGCCATTGGGGACGTGCTGGAGATCATTGGCCGCCATCCGGGAAAGAGCACCAAAGAGATCTATGCCCTTGCCCTGCGTCTGGCAAGCTGTGAGATCACCTGCTCCCTGCCGTCACAGGGTGCAGGAGCAGGCAGTCTCTCCAATGAACCGGTTGATCTCGATGCAATCGTGATTGCCGTAAACGAGCCGCGCTCGTTCACCAGAAGGGACGGGACCACCAGTGAGATGGTAGAAGCCGTTATTGGCGATGATAAAGGTTCAGCACGGCTCGTAGCATGGGCACCGGAACTGCTGTGCGATATCGCTCCCGGTACGACGGTACACATTCGCGGTGCAAAACCCAATAATAAAAGTGATGGCAGGGATTACAGTATTGATGAGACGAGTAAGGTCACTGTGACGGATACTACGGTTTCTGTACCATTTACTCCACTTGGTTCTGTAAGCGATCAGGGTATTTACTCGGTTAAAGGACAGGTAAAACAGCAGCAGCAGCCCCGCACCTTCACCACCCGGAACGGTACAGCATCCTGGGTGAGAAATATTATCATCGGGGAGGAAGGAGAGGAAATCAGACTGGTCCTCTGGGGCGATTTCGCTCTCACGCCATTAAAGACGGGTGACAGGGTTGAAGCTTACCACGCAATCGCTAAACCCGGGCGATTTGGAGGCATTGAACTGGGAGTGGGGCGAGGCAGTGCATTCCAAGTGCCGGATGAAAAGGCACACACAATTGTTTTTTCCGGAACCATCATTCATGGGCAGGGCGGTACATTTATAGATAATGGCACTGACCGCTACCTGATTGATGGCAGTTTTCCGCACGGCACCGAACTTAAGGTAACAGGACTCCTAAAAGGAAGCCGTATTACTCCCACACAGGCAGAACCGGTTGTTCTTAAATCTGATGAGATACTGGCTAATCTCCGGAAATTTAAAGAGTGTCTCAAAGGCTAAAAATTACACTTTCACACCACGCACTCCGCGGGGTTATATGCGAGTGTATAACATCTTGTTGTGCCATAGGAGTTGTAAAGAAATGGCTGAAGGACCATTAAGCATTGAAGATTTACCGGGCGTAGGCCCGAGCACCGCAGACAAGCTCCGCGAAGCTGGTTACCTCTCGGTGGAAAGTATCGCTACCGCATCACCGGCAGAACTCTCTGAAGTCTCGGAGATCTCTGAGTCTACCGCAAAAAAGATCATCAAAGCAGCCAGAGAAGCTGCAGATATCGGCGGGTTTAAGACAGGAAAAGATATCTTTGAACAGAGAAAGGATATCAAAAAACTGTCATTCCGTGTTCCTGAACTGGACACCCTGCTTGGCGGGGGCATGGAAACACAGGCCATCACCGAGATGTACGGTGAGTTTGGTTCCGGTAAGAGTCAGATCGTCCACCAGATGGCAGTCAATGTGCAGCTTCCCACAGATCTTGGAGGACTGGACGGGAGCGCCATCTATATCGATACAGAGAATACCTTCCGTCCTGAGCGTATCGAGCAGATGGTAAACGGCCTTGGGCTGGATAATATTCCGGATGTGGATGAGTTTTTGCAAAATATCCATATCGCCCGGGCTCACACATCCGATCACCAGATGTTGCTTGTGGAGAACTCCCGCGATCTGGCAGCAGAACTCAAAGACAGCGACAAACCGGTCAAACTCTTCATCATCGACTCGCTCACAGCGCATTTCCGGGCAGAATATGCCGGTCGGGGCACCCTTGCCACCCGCCAGCAGAAATTAAACCGGCACATGCACGAGCTCTTCAAACTCATTGATCAGCACAATGGTGTTGGACTCGTAACCAACCAGGTCATGTCCAACCCGGCAGTCTTCTTTGGAGACCCCACAAAACCGATCGGAGGCAACATTGTCGGACATACGGCCACCTTCCGACTCTACCTGCGCAAGAGCAAGGGGGGAAAGCGTATTGCACGTCTCGTGGACAGTCCCAATCTTCCAGAGGGAGAAGCCCCCTTCATTGTAGAAGAAGCAGGTCTCAAGTCGTGTTAAAAGCAATCCTGACAGATATTGACGGGACGATCACGGATTCGTCCCGCCGGATCAATACCGATGTGTTCGATACTATCAGGTTTCTTGTAGATGAGGAAATCGAACTGGAACTTTATAGTCACCTAATGTTAAGCCGATATGGCATTTGGCAGTACGGTGCCTGTCGACGAAGTGAAAATGCTCTTATTGCTCGTGAAAAATAAGATAATCAATTTGGTGTGTATAGTTCCATTCCCCCAGAAAATTGCTCACGATCTTAATTTTTCATTTTCATCTCATCATCGGATATCTTGAATCCGCGAGGGGACACAATTTCATCCAATATTGCTTGAACATTTTACCCTGTTCGTGTTTTAGTTGAACAAATCAAAAAAAAGGAAAAATAATTGTGTTAATAACCGCCCATACCGGGCGGCATTCCACCCATACCACCGGAGGGCATCCCACCACCGGATGCCTTGGATGAGGCAATGACATCGTCAATACGGATGATCATGACGGCTGCCTCTGCTGCGCTCGAAATTGCCTGAGTCTTTACCCGCAGCGGTTCGACAACTCCTGCCTTGAGCATGTCGGCAGGTTTTCCAGCCTCCACATCAAGCCCGAAGTTCTTCTTCCCTGCCTCGTGTGCAGCCCGGATAGCAACGAGCATATCAATCGGATCGAGACCTGAGTTTTCGGCAAGCGTGCGGGGGATGATCTCCATTGCTGATGCAAACGCCTCGATTGCGAGCTGGACACGACCGCCTTCTGCCTGCGCATATTTCCGCAGCTGAATCGAGAGTTCTGTCTCAGGTGCCCCGCCTCCGGCCACGATCTTTTTTGCCTCAACAACAACGCCAACTACCATGAGGGCATCATGGATAGCCCGTTCGAGTTCGTCAACCACGTGCTCGGTGCCGCCATGGACGATGATCGAGACAGATTTGGGGTTTTTGCACTTCGAGATATAGATCATTTCTTCATTGGAGACCTTGCGTTCCTCAACAAGGCCTGCTGTGCCGAGATCCTTTGCCGTGATCGTATCAATACTTGTAACGAGGTTTGCACCCGTTGCCCTGGCAAGGTTGTCGATGTCGCTCTTTTTTACCCTGCGGACCGCAAGGATGCCGGCTTTTGTAAGGTAGTGCATGGCAACATCGTCAATGCCTTTCTGGCAGAAGACTACGTTTGCCTTGCTCTTGATGACCTTATCCACCATCGTATGAACCATCTGTTCCTCTCCATCGAGGAATGCCTGTGCCTGACCGGGCGAAGAGATATTGATCTTTGCATTCACTTCGGTCTTTTTGTATTCGAGTGCAGCATTGAGGAGCAGAATTTTTGCATCCTTAACTGATTTTGGCATGTTCGGGTGCGCACGTTCCTTGTCTATGACCATGCCTTCGATAAGGACAGAGTCATCAACCGCACCGCCAACTTTCTTCTCCACATTGATGTGAGCAATATCTACCTTGCCATCGGGATCGGTGACGAATGCAACTGCCTTAACAAGGATATCGCAGAGGTGTTCTTTGGATACTTCTGCATTCTTGCCGGTGAGTGCAGTTGCTGCGATCATTTTCAGCATCGCGGTATCGGTCGGCTTTACCGTGATGGCAAAACCATTGAGCAGCACGAGTGCCTGTGCGGCTGCCATCCGGTAACCCTCTGCGATACTGGTCGGGTGGACTTTCTGGGCGAGAAGCACTTCGGCGTTCTTTAAGAGTTCGCCGGCAATGACAACAGCTGTTGTCGTACCATCGCCGACTTCAGCATCCTGCGTCTTTGCGATCTCAACCATCATCTTTGCGGCCGGGTGATCGATATCCATCTCTTTTAGAATAGTGACACCATCGTTTGTGATGGTGATATCTCCCATGCCATCGATGAGCATCTTGTCCATGCCTTTGGGGCCAAGGGTCGATTGGACTGCTGTGGCAACAGCACGTGCAGCGGCAAAATTATTGGTCTGGGCTTCCTCTCCCCTGTTTCTCGTTGCTCCTTCCCTGAGAATAATTATGGGTTGTCCCCCGAGTTGTTGTGACATTTAGTACCTCATCAGATGATAGAACAGATAGATCTGCATCGGTTTTATGTGTATCCATGTCTGTCGATGTCAATACCCCATCATTAATTACCAGTTTTTACCAATTACTGATCAATGCGCACGGATTTTGGCATTCATATGAAAGGGGGCGTCATCACCGAACGGGACGCAGACTTCTGTACCATTCGCATCAGAGCCCCTGCGGGTATTTTTTCTGTTGAACAGTTACGCGGAATTGCAAAGATCGCGAAAAAATATGGAACGGGTACGGTTCACTGCACCACCCGCCAGACTTTAGAGATCCCGCATGTCAAGCCGGTACTGCTAAAAAAGGTTGAAAAAGCTCTGGCAAAGAATGAGACTCCGGTTGGCTCAGAGAAAGATGAGATCGTAAATATTATCGCATGTCCCGGTATTGAACGCTGCAAATTTGCAAATATTGACACCATCAGTCTCGCAAAAAAAATAGACGAAAAATTGTTCGGAAAGGAGATGCCGGTCAAGATGCGCATCGCAATATCTGGCTGCCCGAATGCCTGTACAAGTCCCATGCTCAACGAGATTGGCGTGATTGGGAGAGTTCGCCCCTTAAGGACTCCCGGGCTCTGTACGGGATGTGGGTCCTGTGTCCAGTACTGCAAAGAAAAAGCCATTAAGATCCGGAATGGCATCTCAGAACTCAAAGAGGATAGTTGCGTCCAGTGCGGGGTATGCATCCAGTCCTGCCATTTTGATCTCCTGAAAGCCGAACACCGGCATTTTCTTATTACAGTTGGAGGTAGGAGAGGCAGACACCCCCAAATCGGCAGGCCGTTGTTAACCGTTGAAACCGAAGAACAGGTAATTTTTGCCATACAAAAAATTGTCGACTGGGTTTACCGGCGCGCATGGAGCGGTAGACTCCTGTCTGAGCAGCTGGATGAACTCCATTTCGAAAAATTCCGGGAGGATATTACAAAATTAATGCCGGAGACAAATGATAACCCGGCAAAATCCCCATCCCAGTGAAAGTTTTAACAAACTTTTTTTAAATGCCACAAGGGTATTTCTGATAAATTATACTGAGTTCATCGCATTCATCCAAGAATATTTAAAATCCGTATGCGATCACGTTAACGACCAGGAAACGAAAAAAGAATTTGCAGGGATCAGAAACGTCCCCGACGGATCGAAATTGTACCTGCAATACCCAGCCCTATGAGGATGAGGGTAAGGGGCAGGGGGGATTTTGTGGGTGCTGGTGTGGGTGCTGCGGTTGGGGGTACAGTTGGTGCCGGATTGAGGGTGGCATAGAGTGTGACAGTCTGTCCGGGAGCAGGGACACTATTAATAGCGGCCGTATAAGGCAGGTAACCATTCATCGACACGGTATAGGTCTGATAGGGTGTGCCGGTAGTATAGACAGGAACTGTCAATGTTCCCTGGGTGATCACACCCACCACCTGGTTATTGAATGAGACGGTTGCTCCATTCACATTACAGTTGACAACATACCATCCCTGGCCGCCACCAATCACTGCCGGTGTTGTGGGAGCTACCGCATTTAAGGTTGCATACACATCAAAGGTCTCTCCTTTACCGGGCATGGCCGGAATGGGGGCGGTGTAGGTAGTGTAGCCGGTTTTACTTACCGTGAATGATTTTAAGGGAGTACCGGTGCTGTAGACCGGAACTGTAAGAACGCCTCCGGATATCACACCTTCATACGTACCATCGAAATAGACCTGTGCTCCATTCACATTACAGTTCACGGCAATCCAACCCTGGTTCCCTCCAATCGGCTCAGCAGCAGAGACTACCGAAAAGCATGCCAGCGTAAGCACAACGGCAATTAATGCCAGATAAATACGGTTCATCTTCATCACAATTCCTCGTATACAGAATAATGGGAAAACAGCTATAAAAAAGAATCTTTCCATTATCGGGTACACAAACAATGCCGGGATCGGACATCCACGGTCCGCTCCAGAAAGGCTAAAGAGGCTGAAGAAGCCTTCATCTGTTAAAGAAAAATCAGATATTAAACGGGTAGTTTACCCTTATTGATCGTTCACGAAAAAGATTTACGAGACCCGCGATGCCTTAAAGAGGGAGACCCCCTCTTTCGTAAATAAAGCCCAACACTGCCCATGTCCCATACTGCCCTGCCACCACTGCGATTCAACCTCTCCGAGCTGGCGGGATCGCTTGGGGATTTTGGGACGATCATCCCACTCATCCTTGCCGTGGCGCTGGTATCCGATGTCAATGCCCGGTATATCCTCTTCTTTTTTGGGATCTGGTTCATCTTAACCGGCCTGTATTACCGGTTGCCGATCCCGCTCGAACCGATGAAGGCGGTGGCAGTGATCGTGATTGCGGGATCTATTGGAAGCGGCGAGATCGCAGCGGCGGGTCTCATCCTCGGGGTCATCTTTCTTGTGCTTGGCTATGGCCGCTTCTTTGCGATCATTGAAAAATGGGTGCCGCAGAGTGTGGTGCGGGGTATCCAGCTCGGTCTTGCCCTGCTCCTGTTCCGCTCATCGTTAGGATTTGTTGTAAAAGATCCCACCTTCTTTCTCATTGGCATTGCCATCATAGCAGTTTTTTATCTTCTCGCAAGGTACCGGTCGATCCCGGACCTCTCCACGATTGTCGTCATCGGAGTTGGCCTTATCGCGGGAATCGCCCTGTACGGTGTTCCTCCCATCAGCTTTATTCCTGCACCGCACCTTGTCATCCCACTTCCGACAGATTTCTCATCTGCCTTCTCAACTCTCGTGCTCCCGCAGGTTGTCCTCACCATCACCAATGCAATCCTTGCCACCTCGCTCCTGACAAAAGATCTCTTTGCACGGGAGGTCCCGCCAAAGAAATTCTCAACAAGCATTGGTCTCATGAACATCTTCTCGGTCCCGTTCGGTGGGTTTCCCATGTGCCACGGTGCCGGCGGTCTGGCCGGACAGTACCGCTACGGAGCACGGACCGGAGGGGCAAATATCTACGCGGGCCTGATCTTTTTGATCCTCGCCCTTTTCTTCTCCTCCCCGCAGGTGCTCTCAATCATCGCAGTTGGTGTGCTGGGAGCGCTCCTTGTCTTTGTCGGGATCGAGATGTGCCGGCACAGTTTCAAGACCGACTCGCTCATTGTTACAATAATCATCGGGGTGCTCGCGCTGGTCAGCTCGATGACAGTCGCATTTATTGTGGGAATGATCATCGCGTTTGTGATTCCTGCGATTAAGAAAAGGGTGAAGACGACAGGCACATAAAAAAAGGATGGTTCTTAATTGTTCCGTGTGGGTAAGACCTGTTATCAAAAATTTGTTTGTGATATCTCCCCGCATCAGGGCCTCTCTTTAGGCACTGCGGGGCAAGACTGTTTCATCATTTTAGTCATTAAAACCGCCGCGGGGGCGTCCCTTTTTGGTGCGGCGGCGTTCATCCTATTCTGGAGTTTGGGGCATCATTCACCATCTTTTTAATCCACTCAATTCCTGCATTACTCATCTAAATCAATGATGAGACAAATGGATTTTTAGCTATTTTGAAATCTCATTTTTCAACAAAAAACAAAGCAAATGGGCAGCTATGCGGCTGTAATGATTTTGATAATGTACAAAAAAAAAGAGATTGGCTGGTTTAATGTTTGGTGAACGGGTTGAACACGTTCTCGTAGATCATGTCGCTGCCGGTGTTGTGAAGACGGGTACGCTCGGTCTTCTCCTCAGCAAAGGCGAGGATCGGGAGTTCCATATCGACACCCGGAACATGGCCGAACATCTTTTCAAGTTCAACCTGCTGGGCGTGCATGAAGAGCGCATTCGGGATCTCTGCCGGGCAGAGTTCCTGGCACTGGCCGCAGTTCACACAGGAGTCGGCAACGTGGGCGAACCGGATCAGGTGGAACATGAAGTTCGGGGGCAATTGACCGGGAGTCACATAGGCCGGGTTCTTTGTTGTGCAGTCCACACAGTAACAGATCGGGCAGGCTTCGATACAGGAATAACACTTGATGCAGCGGGAAGTCTCGCTCATGATCTTCTTTAAGCGGTCCTTACCCTCGCCAAGTGCTTCGAAGTCGTGCTTGCGCCACTTGTCGCCAAGCTTCATCATCGCGCCTTCGACTTTCCCTCGGATCTCAAGACCCTTGGGGTTGGCAGCTTCAGTTGCGAGAATGCCGTTCTTTACCGCACCGTTGACAAGGTTTGAACCCTTCTCGGAG
>SESB01002732.1_pt1 | contig 9995 bp, 11 predicted proteins | sample 3171441 | NCBI WGS metagenome assembly SESB01 (sample SAMN06051867, study PRJNA518727) | freshwater metagenome | biome: subpolar coniferous forest; feature: holomictic lake; material: water; isolation source: holomictic Lake 227, 6 m depth | place: Canada: near Kenora, Ontario | collected 2014-07-08...
CTCCTGCAAGTTCGCTTTCAAGAGCATCGCGTCCGATCTTTCCCTTGCCGGTAACCGACTGATAGGTCGAAACCACCACCCTTTTGACGCCGAAACGGTCATGAAGCGGCTTGAGCACAACCACCATCTGGATGGTCGAACAGTTGGGATTGGCAATAATCCGCTCAGGAGTGCCGTCAGCCCTGAAAATGGCTTCGGGATTGACCTCAGGCACAACCAAAGGCACATCGGGCTCCATGCGGAATGCCGATGAATTGTCGATAACAACCGCGCCTTCGGCAGCTGCAACCACTGCCCACTCCTTACTGGCTGTTGCTCCTGCTGAAAAAAGGGCTATATCAACTCCCTCAAACGCCTCCGGAGAAGGTTCGCGAATAATGAACTCCTTGCCCTTGAAGGTCACCACCTGACCGGCGCTTCTCGACGAGGCAAGCGGAACAAAATCGGTGGCAGGAAAATTTCTCTCTTCAAGAACCTTGATCATCGTGCGGCCAACGAGGCCGGTTGCACCAAGTACCGCTACCCGGCAACGGGAATCCAAACTACTCATAAAATATTTTATATTATTAGCTTAATAATTCAATAACAGTTTATCGGAATGGTCATTGAGGTATTCCGCTCCATCAAGAATCTTACCTTCCCTGGCATATCCCTCACACTCCTCCCGGTAGGCAAGAAGAATATCAATAACCTGCTCCCACCCCTCCTCGCGCACCAGCTTGTTGCGTGCCCGCGACACCATCGGGAGCCCTTTCAGGTAGGTGGAATAATGACGGCGCATTTCAAGAACCCCATACTTTTCACCCTTGAACTGCACGGAGAGCTTCAAATGCTCAATAGCAACATCTATTCTTGCTCGAAAATCGGGCGGCGACATCGGCTTGCCGGTTTTGATCAACTGCTTTGCCGCCTCAAAAATAAAGGGATTGCCTATGGAACCCCGGCCGATCATCACCCCGTCCGCTCCGGTCTCGGCAAACATGGCAACAGCATCTTCAGCGGTCCAGATATCGCCATTGGCAATAACCGGTATGTGTGCATGCTCTTTGACGGCGCGAATCCAGTTCCAGTCCGCCTTCCCCTTGTACATCTGGCTCCGGGTACGGCCATGCAGCGCGAGGGCCTGAATACCGGCATCCTCAAGACGAGGAAGAACATCAAGAATGTTAATCGAGTCAAAATCCCAGCCAATTCTTGTTTTGGCGGTCACCGGAATGGTAACCGCTTTCACAACAGCTTCAGAAATCTGTGCCATCTTTTCCGGCTCCCTGAGCAGTGCCGCACCGGCACCCTTGCCGGCAACCTTCTTGGTCGGGCATCCAAAATTAATGTCGAGATAGTCGGGGCCATACTCTTCAGCAATAACAGCAGCCTCAACCATCGACTCGATGCTGCTGCCAAAAATCTGAATGGCAAAGGGCCTCTCCACCTCATCTGTTTTAAGCTTGCGGAGCGACTTTTCAACTCCCCTGCGCAACGCTTCGGCACTGATGAACTCCGTATAGACAATGTCCGCCCCATGGCGCTTGCACAGTTGCCGGAAAGCCCGGTCGGTCACATCCTCCATCGGAGCAAGAATAACCGGCCGCTCTATTTCAATAGTCCCGATTTTCATCTCTATCCGGTAATAATCTCAGCAGGACCGCCCATCAGCTCCTTGACCTGCGTATGAATCCTTTTATACAATGAAGGGTCGTCACGGAAAGCCTTCTTGACGGTTTCACGTCCCTGACCAAGCTTCTCCTGGCCATAACTGAACCATGAACCTGCTTTTTTTACCACACCGAACTCCACAGCCAAATCAATCAGTTCACCCATCGCCGATATGCCCTCACCATAAAGAATATCGAACTCGGCTGTCCTGAATGGAGGAGCAACCTTGTTTTTGACAACCTTCACCCTGGTACGGTTTCCCGTAATCTCCTCACCATCCTTGATCTGGGCAATTTTACGAATATCAAGGCGTACCGACGAATAAAACTTAAGCGCCTTGCCACCCGTCGTCGTTTCAGGATTGCCATAGACGACCCCGATCTTATCGCGAAGCTGGTTGATGAAAATACAGACACAACTCGATTTTGAAATGGCTCCGGTGAGCTTGCGCAGGGCCTGGCTCATAAGCCGCGCCTGCAAGCCCATCACACTGTCGCCCATCTCGCCTTCAAGCTCAGCCTGGGGCACCAGAGCCGCAACAGAATCAACCACTACCACATCAATGGCATTGCTCCTGACCAGTGTTTCCACAATAGAAAGAGCCTGCTCGCCTGATTCCGGCTGGCTGATCAGTAACGCATTGATATCGACACCAAGCCTCCGGGCATACGAAGGATCAAAAGCATGTTCGGCATCGACAATAGCGGCAATCCCCCCCAATTTCTGCGCTTCAGCAATAACGTGAAGGGCAAGGGTTGTTTTTCCTGAAGATTCCGGTCCATAAATTTCCGTTACCCTTCCGCGCGGCAGGCCGCCAACACCGAGAGCAAAATCAAGCGTCATTGAGCCGGTTGAAATCGACTGCACCTTCATTCCCGCCGAATCGTCACCCAAGCGCATGATCGCTCCCTTGCCAAACTGTTTCTCAAGCGCCTCAACCGCCAGGTTCAGCTGCTTGAGTTTTGCCGGATCAACAGCAACGGCCTTTTTTTCAATTTTCTGAATATCCATAATTATATGCGTGGTAAAATTGAAGAAAGTGTGGCTCTTCAGATGATAATCGTCTTGAGCGTCTCGGAGAGCTCCCGGTAACAGAGACCGAGCTCCTGCTTTGACCTGGTGTTACTGAAGGCAAGAAGCCTTGAGGCAATACGTATGCTCTCCAGACTGACAAAAGAGGAACGGCTTGGCAACATCGACCACAGTTCCCCGCCGAAACCGGCAAGCAAACCGATACTCTTCGGGACCATAAACGCTTTGCCCGTATTGCTCCCGGCAAGAGTGCGCATGCAGTCAAAAAGCTGCCGGAAGGTCAGATTGCTGCCGACAACAATATACCGTTCTCCTGAACGACCATTTTCCCATGCAGCCAGATGAGCATCAGCTACATCACGGACATCAACAAAACCCGTACTCCCTGAAGGAAAGAGCGGCAGTTTTCCCTGATAAATGAGACTCAGCACATCATTCGAAGAGCTGACCGATGCCGGGTTTTTGCGGTCTACGCCGATGACCACACCGGGATTGACCAGCACAACATCAAGACCCTCTGCAACGCCGCGCAATCCCTCCAGTTCAGCCAGATGCTTGGCCTCCATATAACCGTTCCTGCGTTGCCACTCCTGAAACATGGTCGCTTCGTTGGCCGGCGAACCATCCTCCGAAGCACCGATCGCAGCAATAGAGCTGGTTATGACCAGCCTTCGGACATTATTGTAAAGAGCGGCATTGACAACATTCCTTGTGCCGATCACATTGGTCTCATAAAGGGCATTGCGAGAGTACCGGGTATAAGAGATGAGCCCGGCGCAATGAAAGACCGCTTCAGCTCCCCGGAAAGCATCCATCAGGGCAAGAGGATCAAGAATGTCCGCCCGGACAATATCAACCGGCAACCCCTCAAAAAAAGAGCAGTCCGAACTCTTCCGGGCAACAACCTTGCAGCGAATCTCTCCGGAAAGTCGTGAAAGCAAAGCCAGAACCACCTGGGAGCCTATATATCCGGTAGCCCCGGTTATGACAATGGATGAGTTAAGCATGAATCGCTGAAAATGAAAAAAGAAGCCAAACTGTCTGGTTATAAACAACAGCATAGCCTTCACTGTTTTTAAAAATAAGAATTTCGCGGGTATTGTTTTCCTCTATTTTTCGCTCTTCGCAGATTGTCGACGGGAAACAGGGAACGGATCCGCACTTTTCAACGCTTTTCAGCATCAAGGCAAAAATATTCCCCCATCAAAACCCTTATACTTTCCTTATCTTCACGTTCGCGGCAATGTGCATGGATTTCAGAAAATCAGCTTATCAGTAAATTATTCAGTAATGACGAAAGAAAGTTCCCGCCGTCAGCCGTCTCCCTTTTCAGAACCTTCAGTTCAGCAAGGTGTTCTGGCCAACGGATTGAGGATTATCACCGATGCGGTCCCCTCGGTAAAAAGCGTTACGCTCGGCATACAGATCGATGCCGGTTCCCGCGATGACCCCGCTGACGCTCCCGGATTGGCCCATTTTATAGAACATGCCCTTTTTAAAGGCACAAAGCATCGGACCTACATCGACATCGCCCGAAACATTGAAAAACACGGCGGCTATCTCGATGCCTATACCACCAAGGAGCAGACCTGCATCTACCTGCGTTGCCTTGCCGAACACCTTGAACCATCGTTCGACCTCCTCTCCGATCTTGTCTGCGATCCGGTTTTTCCTCCAGAAGAGATCGAAAAAGAAAAAGAGGTGGTCATTGAGGAGATCAGCAGCGTCAATGATACCCCTGAAGAGCTTATTTTCGAAGAGTTTGATCTGCGCTCGTTTCCCCGTCACCCTCTTGGCACGCCAATCCTTGGTACAGAAAAAAGCGTTGAAGCGTTCAGTGATGACAACCTGAAGAACTTCATGCGGCAGCACTATATTCCGCAAAAGATGCTGGTCACGGCTACCGGCATGGTACATCATGACGAGATCATGCGGCTTGGCGAAAAATTTCTCGACAAGCTCAGGCAGCCTTCCGGCAACCAGTATGTCCGCCAGCCGTTCCTTGCTGAAGATTACACCCCCTTTACCCTGACCTTGAAAAAACGGGTCTGCCAGGCCCAGATTGTTATCGGCACAGCTATAGCCCGAGAGGATCCGCACTTTTACAGCCTGATGGTACTCAACTCCATGCTCGGCAACGGAATGAGCTCGCTGCTCAATCTGGAACTGCGGGAAAAACGGGGACTGGCATACAACGTCTATTCATCGATCACTTTTTACGATGATCTGACCGCACTGAACATCTATGCCGGAACCGACAGCAACAAAACAAAGGTGACCCTTGATCTCATCAGGGAACTGCTCCAGAGCGACGCGTTGAAACATCCCGATCCAGAGGAGGTTCAGGCTGCAAAAACGAAACTGCTCGGCTCGCATATCATGGGCATGGAAAAAATGACACGAAGAATGTCACAGACGGCATCCGACCTCTCCTATTTCGGAAGGTATATTGAGCCGGAAGAAAAAACTGCCGCCATCGAAGCTGTCAGCTCGGAGGATATTGCCGAAGCCGCCAGGCGCATGCTGCATGATGCCCCTTACTCAACGCTGGTCTATAAACCGGGCCGGTAAGCAAACCCGCCCGCAGGCAAAGCCCTGTTTTAAAACAGAAGATTAATTCGTATCTTCTTAACTTTTAATTTTTCACCATTACCAATTAACCAAAGAGAGCCTTGCAAAAGAATATCAAGAACGTCAGCGAAACCGAACAGAAACTGGAAATCATTCTTTCCGCTGAAGAATTCGGTACCGAATATAACCAGGAACTCGATGAGGCAAAGAGAAACATCCAGATCAAGGGTTTCAGAAAAGGACATGCACCTGCAGGCTTGATTAAAAAACTGGCTGGCCCCTCCATTGAGGCAACCGTAGCCGAAAAAATGGCATCAAAATATTTCGGCGAGATCGCTGACGCCGAAAACATCAAGCCAGCAAGCCGAGCACAGATCATCGACTTCACGTTTGAACCTGAAGAGCTGAAAATCCGCCTCTCCTACGAAATCCATCCCGAATTCGAAGTCAAGGATTTCAGTGAATATACCTTCGTACAGAACCGCTATGTCGTTACCGATGAGGATATTGAGCGTGAAATAAACCTAATTTTAAAAGGACATGGCGCTCTTGTCAGCATCGATGAGGCTGCACTTTCAACTGATACCGTCATCGGCGATGTATACAAGCTTGATGAAGCCGGTGAACCCGAAAAAGACGAGAAAACCGAAAATCACCACTTTACCCTTGAGTACCTTCCCGAGGAGAATCCTTTCCGCATAGCACTTACAGGAAAAAAAGCCGGTGAAAGCGTAGACGTTGAAAATGAAGCGAAAGGCTCCGAACCAGCTTCACGTTTCCGTGTTGCGATCAGTGAGGTTAAACGGCTCGAACTGCCTGAACTGACCGACGAACTGGTCAAGGAGATCACCGGAGAGCGCTTTGAATCAGTAACCGATTTCAAGGCCGACGTCCGTATCCAGATCGAACAGCACTTTACCTCCAAAACCGAAGAAGAGCTCCTCGAATCCATCTCCGCGAAGCTGATTGAGGAAAATCCGGTTCCTGCGCCGAATTCCATGATTGCCTCCTTCTCGAAAATGCTGGTTGAAAATGCCAAACGCCAAATGGGCGGCAGCTTCCCGAAATCGTTTGACGAAGAGCAGTTCCGCATTGCCATGAGGCCCAATGCCGAAAAACATGCCCAGTGGCTATTGATCAGCCAGAAAATAGCTGAAGATGCAACTCTTTCAGTATCGGATGAGGACATAAAGGCTTACGCAGAAAAAGAGGCCGAAAAAAGCGAATCCATGAATGCCGAAGAGATCCTGAAAACCTATCTTTCACCAGAGTTCCGGGATTACATCACCGATACCATCCTCAAAGAGAAGATCTATAGCATTATCAAGTCGAAAGTAACCATCACCGAAGAAGAAAAACCGGTTCCGGTTCACGAGGGCTGATTTGTAAAAGATCAGATTCATCTGTCAAAAGCAGGAGTTCTTTAGCGGAACTCCTGCTTTTTTTGTGCCCCTTATCCCCCCCCCGCCCTTATAAACCGTCAATAAGCGCCGTAGCAACAGCGGAATGGCGGTCGTGAGCAATGGAGATTTTAATGACGCAGCCAAGAGGAAACGAGATCGCAGAGGCAGGGCGCACAAACGGCCGGCCCTGTTCATCATTGAGTATTGCAAAGCTTTTCCAGTGCACACCGGCAGAAAATCCGGTTCCAAGTGCCTTGACGACAGCTTCTTTGGCCGCAAACCGGCCGGCAATACTGGCAATCACCTGCGGCTTATGCAGGCAGATTGCAATTTCCTCTTCGGACAGAAAGCGCTGAAGAAACTTCACCCCGTAGCGGCTGTATACTTTTTCGATCCGGTCGAGATCGACAATATCCACTCCAATCTCCATTGCCATCCCCCTGTCAGGCCAGAACGATCGTCATTGAAAGATCAAGAGCCTTGACGCTGTGCGTCAGCTCTCCGATCGAGATAAAGTCAACGCCGGTTTCAGCTACTTGCTGCACGTTGTGCATGCCGATATTGCCCGACGATTCAAGAAGAACAGTGCTGCTGCGACTTCTGGCATAACTGACAGCCTCGCGTAGCAGTTCCGGCGTAAAGTTATCAAGCAGAATAATGTCCGGCAGGCATGCCAGAGCCTCACGTAACTCGTCCATTGAACGCACCTCAGTTTCGATCTTCACCGAAAGTTGTTGCTCTGCACGGTATCTCTGTGCAGCTTGAATAGCCTGTGCAATACCTCCGGAGGCATCAATATGGTTATCCTTGATGAGAATCATGTCGAAAAGGCCAAAACGGTGATTTTGACCTCCGCCAATCCTGACCGCCTCCTTGTCGAAATAGCGCAAGCCAGGGGCCGTTTTACGGGTGTCAAGAATTTTAGTACCCGTATGGTTCACCTTGTCAACATAGGCCCTTGTTCTTGTTGCAATCCCCGACATGCGCTGCATGAAATTAAGGACGGTACGTTCGCCAATAAGCAGCGGAGCAAGCTTTCCCGTCACTTCAAGAATCATCTCTCCGCAACGGACAGCTTCACCGTCACGGTGATGCAGCACAATGGAAAGTCCAGGATCACAAGCGGCAAAGATCCGGCAGGCAACGTCAGCTCCGCCCAGGATACCATCATCCTTGGCCTTGATGACGGCGCTTCCACCCTGAGCGGGATCTATGGTGGCAAGAGTGGTGATATCACCGGTGCAGCAATCTTCCTCGAGAGCAAGCATAATGGCCTTTGCACGGCACTCATCATAAAAATCGTTACCAGCCTTGTTTATCATTGTCTCCGTTCCCGTATGCATTGAAAAAAATCACGTTGCCGCCCCAAGGTAGTGAATTTGCCAATACCCAGCACAAAAAAAACAGTCATCCGCACCAGCAAAACCGGAAGCCGATATGGCTGTTTGCAGGAAACGAGAAATTTCTTTTTGAAAAAGTGATTGTCAGGCTTGTTGTAGAAGGAGATAGAGAATTGTTATATTATTAAATGAATGATGTGGGCAGATATTGGCTTATGAAATAATCTCGAAGCACTGCCCGGTTTCGGGACTTTTTTATGTAAGCATCATGGATATCAATAAAATAAGATTTAAATGCTTATTTCAGGACGTAGCGTCGCTTGAGGATATCTGGAAATTCTCTACCGTGAATAGCCGGGATGTCGATTTTCTCAAGTTCAGACAACGCTCTGAATGGTTGCAGTTTACCGGACTGAACGACAAAGAGGGTCATGAGATTTACGAAGGGGACCTGCTGAAATGGGAAGGCGCTATCGTTGAAGTCGTTTTTGATTCAGGAAGTTTTAAAGTCATGCACGACGGCAGCGCGGATATGCTTTTGTGGTTTTGCCTGCCCGAATGCAAGCTTGTCGGCAACAAATACGAAAAAAAAGTCAAGCGCTGAACACCAGTCACTATACGCTTTAAAAGCCGATATCCGCCGATTTCATAACATCATAATTACTATGACACACTGCGCACACTCTTGCGTCCGGTTGGTAAACATTGTTTTCTATGCGCACCACGGGGTACTCAAGGAAGAGCATACCGTTGGCGCAAAATATGAAGTCGATGCAGAACTCTCTTTCGACTTCACTGATGCCGCGCAAAATGACGACATTACAAAAACCGTCGATTACGGTGCGGTGTACAAAAAAATCCGGTCAGTTTTGACCCTCAAGAAATTTTTTCTCATTGAGGCCGTTGCCTGTCAGATAGCCAACGACCTTCTCAGAGACTTTCCCATTATCCAGAAAGCCGCCATCAAGGTACGCAAACGCAACCCGCCCGTTGACGGCATCTGTGATTATGCTGAAGCCGACTACTCCATCGCCCGTCACTGAAATAATGCCGATTCACCAGGTCTTTATCGGGATAGGATCCAATATCGGAGACCGTCTCCACCACTTGCAGGAAGCTGTTGACCGGCTTTCCCGGCTTGACGGAACAAGAGTATGCGCGGTATCAGCAATCTATATGACTGAACCGGTCGGCGAGAGCGAACAGAACCGTTTCTATAATGGCGTTGTCTTGCTCGAAACGTCGTTTCAGCCCGAAGAGTTACGCCGGCAGTGCAAAACCATTGAACAGGAACTCGGAAGGCCGGATGCCTACCTTCGCTGGAGCCCAAGGGTCATCGACCTCGATATTCTGCTCTATGACGACGTGCGGCTCCTTACCAAAACGCTCTCCATCCCGCACCCTGAACTGCATTGCCGAAAATTTGTCCTTATTCCCCTGCTCGACATTGCCAATCCCCTGCACCCCGGAATGCAGCAAAGCATCCTGCAACTGCTCCAGTGTTGCAGCGACCGCTCGGTACTGATAAAAATCAAAGAGAGTATCTGCCTCAAATAAAAACGGAGAGCCTCTTGAAAAAGCTCTCCGTCATGTACAAAGGTAAAAATTATCCCGGCAAAAGCCACTGCAACAAACTCAGTTGGCAAAGGTAATATTGAGGTTCCCTCCCGCAAAATCAGCACCTTCGGTCTTCCGGCCAACAAGAACATTGGGCAGAATGATGCTTTTGCGGAAGTTATTGATATCCACAAGCAACTCATCTCCCTTGATGTTCACATTAAGCTTCTTCACCTCAACGTTCGGCAGGTAAAGGCTGAGAACATATTTTCCGTTGATTTTCTCCAGCATCTGGGTCTTGTCATCAGTGTAGAGGATATCAGCCGGATTGCAGTCACCAAACATCTCCTGACTCAGCGCATAAAGCCTGTCGGTATTGATGATCTCTGCTGTAGACTGTTTTACCCTGAAAATCGGCACCGGGTAGAAGCAGTTTTCA
>SESB01002733.1_pt1 | contig 9984 bp, 7 predicted proteins | sample 3171441 | NCBI WGS metagenome assembly SESB01 (sample SAMN06051867, study PRJNA518727) | freshwater metagenome | biome: subpolar coniferous forest; feature: holomictic lake; material: water; isolation source: holomictic Lake 227, 6 m depth | place: Canada: near Kenora, Ontario | collected 2014-07-08 ...
GATAAGTGGCGGGCGGTCTGCCTATGCGGCTGCCGTGCTTGCGGGAGACCAATCCAAAATCGACAACCACAAGAAAGATATACGACAAAACAGCACAACCTCGAAACTGGTGACAGAGGGTGAGCTTTCTACCGTTTTGTCGCTTTCGCCTGCCCTACGTCTGAGGTTCGAGTCTGTGCCGGGTACTGGCAAAATCACGCCCATAACCACCGCCGACTTTACACGCACAATCAATATCTTGCGCGACAGAGCCACGGGGTGGAATTTCCACGCCGTTATCGCCTTTGCCAAGGACGATGCGGAAGCGGCAATCTTCCGCAAGACCATCAGAACTACGGTTAAGGATAAGCAGTATGAGAACATCGTATTCATCGACGCGCTCTCTGCACCGCTGGGCTCCGAAGCGTTTGAGCAGTACGTGGAATTCTCCGCTATGGCGATGTACTACCAAGGTAGCAACAACACGTCGTCACGGGAAAGTTCGGATAAAGCAAAGCGTGTCTTAGACCAAGACTGGAAAAACCGTATCTACAACGGTCAGTTTGTCGTATACATCTACGCAAACCAAGAGGGCGAGAAACTCGGCAACGGACAAGGCGTGGCAAGCGTCCTCCAGACCATAGTGACGACCAAATTCCCGTATGTGTTTGATTTTTCCAAGAGCCTTACAGAGAGCCAACTGAAGATAACTCCTGCGATGAAGCAATCGGCAAAGTCCGGCATATCGCAGGCCACGAGCGGTGTTGTTGTCGGCGTCGAGAAGCACGTCCTTCCGACTGTTTGGAAGATTGATAGGTATTGGGAAAACCCTACGACTGCGTCTTTGCCTATCTCGAAAATCAAAGTCGAGGTAGAGAAGCGCATAGAGGTAGCGTTTGCCCGCGATGGGCAGATTTCAATCGGCGAAATCTACGACTTCCTTGAGAAAACCTATGGCTTTGCGCCATGCAACCTCTCGTCGTTTATTGCTGGTTTCCTGTTGAAAGAGTACGGCAGTGAGCCGTTACGCTATAGCGACTCATCCGGCAGCCATGAGCAGATGACGCAGGACAAACTTGCGGAGATGCTCGGAAACGACATCGGCAAGTCTCCGAAGCCGACCTATATCGTGAAGATGACCGCCGACGAAAAGGCGTTTTATGAACTTACCGAAAAGGCGTGGAGGATACCCGAAAATTCGTGTTCTTCCGCAGGACAGGCTGCCATAGTCGTGTCTACGAAAATGCGCGGTCTGAATCTGCCGGTATGGTGTCTTGAAGAAGTGGACACAGTCGGCATCTTTGATGTGGTTCAGAAGTACATTGAGCTTGTTCAAAAGGAAGGCAACGAGGCTCATAAGAAAGCGGTGGAAATCGGAAGGATTGCGTCCGCCAAGCCCTTGATCGCCAACAGCTTGTTCACCTTGCTCACAAGCGAGAACTGCCAGAAAGGTATGCGCAAGTATCTCCGCTTCTTTGAGGGTGGCAAAGTTATGGAACTTGCAACGGCAATCGGTGCTGAAAACAATGTGCTAGCCGACATTCGCCGCTTGTTCGGAGTGAAGCACTCGTGCCTTTGGGATAAGCAGACAGGCGAGGACGAAATACGCAAACTGCTGACCGAGTACAGCGTGGTCACAGAGAGCAATGCAATCCTGAATGCTGCGGGTCATTCCTTGACGGACGCGTACAAGGAGTGGCGCGAGCGGCTGAAGTTCATCGGCATCTCGTACGAGGCTCTGCGGGCAAAGTATTCCGACTTGGCAAAAGTCCTCGACACGCTCCTGAAAATCTGTAAGCAAGAGGATATCCTGCCCGAACAGTTGAAATCGTTCCATATGGAGTTGGTGGCGCACGGCGCGGAAATCAGGGAGTTGCTGAACAACGACAGACGTGCTTTCCCCGAGGTCTATAAGCCGTACCTTGAAGACCTGAGCGATAACGACATCGCCGATTTGAAGAGCAAACTGCAAACAGGCTTGTTTGAGTTACCTAAAACTGACTGCAACGTCAAGGTAAAAGAAACCGCCGAGGAGTTCCGCAAGAACCAGGTGAAATCGCAGCTCTTCTGCTTGTGGAAAGACAAGACGGGAACTAAAAACCCGTGTGAGTGGTCGAGCCGTTACAGGATGCCTATCCTGTGCTGTGTATCCGAGGCTGAATACGAAAAAGCAAAGAAAGCATTTGAAACTCTCAACCGAAACCTGGGAACTGATTCCGAAATCAAAGCCGCTCTATCATTCCTTGAATCCACCACACTGTTCGACATCCTTGCGGATGACGAGAAGCGGAATGCGGCATTCAAGCGGGATATTGTTGGCGAATACAGCATCTTGCTTCCCGACCTTGATAAGGTCAGGGATACACTCGAACACCTTTCCGTAGACACTTACGATTGGCGCGGTAATCCGAGCGTCAAGGGCAAGGTGAAGCAACTCGCAGAAGCCGAGTACAACGCCGGCGGCAGCGACAAGGTTCTACTGAAAATCGACGAGATGGACGATGCCCAGTTGAAGCAGTACCTCAAAAGGCTCGTCAAGGACAGCATAACAGTCGGAATTGAAATACTGGCGAATGGGGGCGGGAAATAGGATGAAAATTCACTCGGTAAAGAAATACCTGACATCCGCCGTCAAAACGCCATATTTCCTGTTCATCAGCGACGGACAGTATGCGACCGTAATGGACGAGTTGTCGGTCATGGGGCTTGATTTCATCCCGATGAGCGGTTTCTGCACCAACGACGACAAAATTCCTGACATCGATGGACTCCTCACCTATATCAAGGCTGCCGATGTGAACGCAAATGTGAAAAATTTCGTTGTAACGGGGCTTGGCGAGTTTCTTGCGCTTCGCGGAAGCGATGATGCAACACGCACCCTGTCGCGGCTGAAAGACCATAATGTCGGCGGTGCAAAAGTCGTGTTGCTTCTGCGAGGGCTTGCCTCGCTGATTGCCGGCCTGCAGACCGACCCGCGCTTTGACAGCCGTCGGTTCAGCATCGTCGACAAGGCTGAGTGTGACTTCTCGTTTACCCTTGCCGCCCCGTCTGTCGGATTGTCGGCTTTATCGGGTTTCAAAGCGATGCTTGCGGAACTCGAAAATGGGCGGAGTGGTAGTGTTGTCGTGAACACGGCTGTCAATCTCGATAAGGCGATATTCACGGTACACCAAATCAGCAACGCCTACGAGGGTATTAAGTTCTTAACAAGGGACTTTGCCTTAGCGCGTTCCTGCGGAAGCGACGCTCGCTGGGCAGAGTTGCTGACAGAACTCAACCAGAGCAACGGCCAGCTCGACGAGGTCTTCGAAAAGCATGACCTTGGCAATAATATGGAGTCGGATTTTTACGCCCGCATTGCTGGGAGCGACTACCGCAACTGGCTCTATTTCATCTGCCTGAAGAGCAAAGCAGATACATTGCAGAACGGATACCTTCGGTTCGTACTGGATAAGACGAGCAGTTTTGAGAACTTTGCAGGGAATGTCCTGAAAGCGATAATCGATATCCCGCACATGGATAAGCGGTTTCCCTCGTACTATCGTGAGCGTAAGGCTCTGGTCGAGAAGTTTCCTGAGTCGGATATTGCAGACTTCGTAGTGAATTGTCGGCAAGTGGTGTCCGAAAGCATTTATAAGCTGACGGACGGAACAAGGGCGGAACGTGAAGAGATTATCGCTTGGCTCTCGAAAAACGGTATGGTTCAGCAGTTTGATGGCATCTACCCCGTGCTGACGGCCTACCTGAAAAAGTACGTTTTCAAATGCCCGGAACTTGCAAACTTGCTGACAGAGTATTTCGAGGAGTATAAACGGCAAAAGCTGTCCAACCATCTTGAACCTGAATTCTTAGAAAAGGTTGACGAACTTGCTCTTTCGCGGAAGTTCAACAGACTGCCGACGCGGAATGAAATTATGGATAGCGTTGATAAGAGCGACACCTTCCTGTACTGGATAGATGCCCTCGGTGTCGAATATTTAGGTTTAATCGAAGCCTTAGTACAAAAGCGCGGTCTGTCTGTTCGGGTTAACATCGCCCGTGCGGAACTTCCGACGATAACGGCCATCAACCGGGACTTCTTTGATGCGTGGCAAGGTCGCAAAGAGAAGAACGGTGAACTTGATGATACCAAGCACAGTGACGCGGGCGGTTACAACTTTACTAATAATAAATTGCCCATCCACCTTGCGAAAGAACTGGACATCATCACGGCGCTGATAGACAAGGCGGCTACGGAACTTGCGTTAAGGCATTGCAAACGCTTCTTGATTATGAGCGATCACGGTACATCGCGACTTGCTGTCCTGCGGCGCAAAGAGGAAAAATACGACACCGATACCACAGGCGAGCATTCGGGGCGTTGTTGTAAGCTGTTTCAGCCCTATGACCTCCCGTTCGCCGCAGAGGAGAACGGATACCTCGTACTTGCCGATTACGGGCGCTTCAAGGGCAGCCGTGCAGCGAATGTCGAGGTTCACGGCGGGGCATCGTTAGAAGAGGTCGTCGTTCCAGTTATTGAACTGTCTCTGAAAGACGGAAGCGTAACGGTTAAGCTGGTCGACGAGACCGTGTCCGTAGACTTCCGAACCGGCACAGAGATTAAGCTATTCTTTAACTCGCCTGTGCGAGATGTTTCCGTTGTCCTGAATGGGAAGCCCTACTCGGCTTCGCAGATAGACGCTAACCACTACTCTGTGAAGTTGCCCGACACAAAACGGGCAGGCGACTATTCGGCGGATGTTTACGCGGGTGACAACCTGATTGGCAAGATTATGATTAAGGCGCAAGGCAAGAGCGGCAAAGTCAATGACGCTTTTGATGATTTGTTTTAGGAGGTGCGATTGATGATTGAGAAACTCAGAAGTTGCTTTGACGAGATGGTCGTGTATAAAGACCTCAAGAAGAGCAACTTCTTCTCCGCTCTTAGCCTGCCTTCCTTTATGCGTGACTGGCTCTTAAAGAAGTTCGAGGACGAGAACGGTCACTTCGACTCCGACGAGTTGGTTCGCTTTGTGCGGACTTACTTGCCGCGCAAGGACGACTGGACAGCTATTAAGAATCAGGTTGTAATCGAACACGAGCGAGTGAAATTCCTTGCCAAGGTGTCGGTCGATATCGACATCAGGACTGGCGAGGTGTCGTTTGCTTTGCCCGACTTCGGGTTGACGAGCAAGGACACCATCATCGAGGATTCCGTGTGGCAAAACTGCAAGGACGACTTGGTGCGTGGGCGTGAGACTTGGGGAATGGTTGAAATCGGCTATCGTCTGCCAGACAACTATGGTGTTGATTTCCAAAAAAACAAAGCAAAAGGCGCAAACCGTGGCAAAATCAAGCTGACGGCGTTTAAGGCTTTCTGCCCTTACACCATTGATATCGACTACTACAAAGAGGCGCGTCGGGAATTCACTACAGCGGAGTGGTTCGATGTCTTGCTTGGCGCGGTGGACTACAATGCGATCGGCTATCTCGGCGATGAGGAAAAGAAACTCACGATGCTTACCCGCTTGCTTCCGTTTGTTGAGAAGAGACTGAACCTCATTGAACTTGCCCCGAAAGGAACCGGCAAGTCATATCTGTTCGGTCGCGTAAGCCGCTTCGGGTGGCTTTCGAGCGGCGGCGTTATGAGCCGCGCGAAGATGTTCTACGACCAGAACAAGCGTGTCGAGGGTTTGGTGTCTGGCAACGACTTTATCACCCTTGACGAAGTGCAGACCATTTCATTCACCGATGTGAACGAAATGCGCGCCGCGCTGAAAGGTTACCTTGAATCTGGAATCTTTACAGTCGGCAACTATGAGGGAACCGCCGAAGCGGGCGTTATTCTCTGTGGCAACATCAAGAAGGAAACGATGGATGAGGATGGCTTCGGGAATATGTTTGAGGAATTGCCGTCCATATTCCACGAGTCGGCTTTGATAGAGCGTTTCCACGGCTTCATCAAGGGGTGGAATATTCCCCGAATGAATGACGACCTCAAGATTGCGGGCTGGGCGTTGAACTCGGAATACTTCTGCTCGATTATGCACGAACTGCGCGATGATATGAGTTACCGCACAATCGTGGATGAACTTATCGAAGTCCCCGAAGCGGCTGACACCCGTGATACCGAAGCTGTCAAGCGTATCTCCACGGCTTACCTGAAACTGCTGTTCCCGCAGGTTCGTAGCGCAGACGACATCACTGCCCGCGAGTTCAAGCGTTACTGCTTCGACAGGGCTCGAAAGATGAGGGATACGATTAAGTACCAGTTGGGAATACTTGACGTGGAGTATCGCGGGAAAGACATCCCTGCGTTCAGAGTCAGGTCTGACTCTGAAGAAGTGGGGTAATTGTGTGGAGAAAAAAAGCTGCTATATCTGCGGAAAAGAAGCCCTGAACAAAAATGAAATCGGGCTGACCAAGAAACTGCTCGACAAGGATTCAAAGCGTTTCTATTGCTTTTATTGCCTTGCCGAGTATTTGGAGGTCGATACTGAGTTCCTGCTCGCCAAGGTTGAGGAGTTCAAGGAACAAGACTGCAAACTATTCTGAGAAGGTGAAACCGTGATTTACGCAGACAACGCCGCGACTACAAGAATATCCGACAGCGTCTTTGAGAAGATGCTTCCGTTTCTGTGCGAACAATATGGAAATGCCTCCAGCCAGTATTCGCTTGGGGCAGAAGCCAAACGCGCTATAAAGCAGGCACGCAAACAAGTTGCAGCGGCTATCGGTGCAGAGCCGCCTGAAATTACCTTCACCTCCGGCGGTTCGGAAGCGAACAGTTGGGTGCTTCGATGCGTTGCGGATACCTACCGCAACGAGCCGATGCACATTGTAACTACTGCTATCGAACATCATTCTGTGCTGAACGATTGCCGCTCACTTGAACAGACTGGCATTGAGGTTACCTATTTGCCCGTTGATAAGACGGGGCGTGTTTCGGTCGATAATGTAAAGGCGGCAATTAAACCCCACACCAAACTGGTGTCGATTATGCTTGCCAACAACGAAATCGGCACGATTCAGCCGATAGCGGAGATAGGTCGATTACTGAAAGGTGAAAGCATTCTGTTTCATACAGACGCTGTGCAAGCTGTCGGACATATCCCAGTTAATGTGAGTGACCTACAAGTCGACTTTTTAACCGCTTCAGCCCATAAGTTCAATGGAGCAAAAGGCACAGGGATTTTATACAAACGGTTAGGTTTGGACTTGTCGCCGTTGGTGTTCGGCGGCGAGCAAGAGAGAGGTCTTCGTGCCGGAACGGAGAATGTTGCCGGAATCGTAGCGGCTGGTTATGCCATTGAGGAAAGTGTCGGCGAAATAGCTGATACGTCAAAGCGACTAAAGGCAATGGTCGAAGATACCGTGAATGGCATAAAAGAAACAATACCCTCCGTGAGGGTTAATGGAGACAGCGAGTGCCGTCTGCCCGGCATGGTCAATCTTTGTTTTGACGGCGTTTCGGGTGAATCCCTTATGCATCTGCTTGACCTGAAAGGTATTTGCGTGTCCACGAGTTCGGCTTGCACTTCGGGTAAAGACGAGCCGTCACATGTGCTTCTTGCTTTTGGGCTTACCGAACAGCAAGCAAAGTCGGCGATTCGCATATCTTACGGTAAATACAACTGTGCAGATGAAGTCGGTAAGTTAGTTACGGCTGTGTGTGATGCTTACGAAAAGATAGTTGAAAACCGCTAATGGCGTACAATAAAAATGCGCCGACTGGGTGTGCAGATTATAACAATTTGCATATCAAGAGCTTCGCCAGCGGCATCACCAATATGTTTGCCTGTGGAGTTGCCCCTATAAAACAGGACACCCGCTTCCGAGAGAATTACGCCTGATGAACTCCCTTGGGGATGAGTTCAAAAAATGCCATGGTGCCTACCCTCTGTGTCAGGATAGATGTCGCATCCCAATAATGGACACCTTAATGATCGATTAACCCTTCGATAACGATTTGATCCGTGGGGCCTTCGGTGACTAAATAGATGAGCTTCATCAGATGTTCGCGGGCACACCGCCGAAGGTACCCATGACCCATTGCTGAGACAGTGAGAACGCCTTCCTCCGCCTTTTTGAGTAGCTGCTCACTCACCTCAACTCGGTGTACGCCGGTTTTTCCTTGTCTGCTGCGCTCCACGGTGAAGAGTCGAACCGCATCATTTCGTAGAGGCAGGCCATCCAAGACCAGAGGGTTATGAGTTCAAGATTGTATTTTTGAAGCTACAAAAGCTACTATTGCCGCCAGTTGTTGCAACGATGTATCCTGCCTGGACAACAAAGAATATGAATTCACATAACCGGCAAGAAGTCCTTCATAATAACTTTTTTGCTCTCTACCTGAAAACAAACTTTCAAACTGTTTAATTATCTCAGGTGATATATCATTTACCTGTGACGCAAATTGTCTAAGAAGTTCATCTGTTATTTTGCCATCAATACGGAACATCTGAATTATCTCACCCATATTATATGTTTTCCTTCCTAACAAACATGAAAATCACCGGTTTATCCGGTGCATTTTATGGTTGGCATTCCGAAGCCTCTCGTAATCAACTCCGTTCGGCCAAGAAATGGTACCACCTTCCACCATCGCTTTTGAAAAAACTTTATTGTCCTTGAGTGCATAATTCTTTTCCAATAATAAGTTATAAATTAGGCTATTAAATTCAGACAGCTAACGCGGAGGTAACCTGCGGAGGTTGGCGGGTTTTTTGCGACGGCAAAAAACCTGACAACCGGAGACAGGTTGACCGACTGGTTGTCGAAATCCCTCGATTGCAAACATCCGCCACGGAAAATATCCTATCCTTCGAACGCGCATCCCGTTTGTATGACCTGCTCATTCCGGCAGTCCAGTTCGTATGTCTGCTTGTCCGGTCCGGCCAGGACAACCGCAAATTTGGTGAAGACATGTAACTTATGCTTTGTTGGCAGCTTTCTTTCGTCGCCGAGGCAAAAATGGGGTATTACTCCGAAACTTTACAAAAAGCTTGTCTTCATCAGTGATTGGGAACGACCAACAATATTTACGGCTTCCCCTTTTTACCCTGTGAGCGTTTAAAAATTTGGTGTGTTTGCTTTTCCAAGCAAGATTGCATTGTTTCCCAAAGTCAAGGCATGCCATAGAGTTTACAACGCTGAGAAAAGTCTTTTTCCCAATATAACCAAGTCCGAGCATTTTGCTTATTAAATATCCAGGGTGCTGATCTTCTTCGCTGGTAATAACGATCTCGAATACTTCAGCCAAGGTCAAGGTGTCTGTCTTTCCCCAATACGATCGACATAAACTCTTCCGTGCCAATTTTGGAAATCCACAGAACAAGAGCAAATCCGATTTTGGCCACTGTCTCATCATGTCATCGGCATTCGCCACTTCTTCGCTAATATTGTTTCCATCTTGGTAGGTCATGTGCATTTTCCTTCTGCCATCGCTGTGCTCACCTGCGCCCCGAAGAACCGATTGTCCATTGCCGGGAATTCATCCCTTCGAGAAACCTCCCATCCATTGATAGCGGGTTTTCTCCGATTGTGCAACTATCCAGCCGAGAAACCTCTCAGCCGCTGAAAGTGTATCCAACCATTTTTTCCAAAATATTTCATCATCCGACTTCGCTAAACTTCTCCGCAACGAGTTACCGTCCACCATCGTCGAAGGCAAAACCATATTTTAACAAATCTCAAAAAACCCCCGCGAGCTGGTAATCCATTCGAGCTGTCCACCCGCTGAAACTAATATCCGTGCTTTTAAACTAACCAAAAAAAATCTGCTAACCGGCGGCCTCTGCGAGTTACCGTTATCCAATGTCGAAGCCACTACCCATATTTTGAACAAATTAAAAAAAGACTTCGGACGACCTCAAATCCATTGAACGCTGGTATTATCCATGGATTGACCTCCTATCCCTCTGCGCGCTCTGGTGCTGTAAACCCGCGAACGACGATAATCCATTGAGCGCGGAGATCATCCCTTGAACGGTATCCGATCCATCGCCGCGTCCCAGGAAGATAGAC